>Ga0187858_10000622_pt1 | contig 43833 bp, 35 predicted proteins | sample June2016WEW_8_15_FD_133015 | JGI IMG/M metagenome (GOLD analysis project Ga0187858, IMG submission 133015) | Peatland microbial communities from SPRUCE experiment site at the Marcell Experimental Forest, Minnesota, USA - June2016WEW_8_150 | ecosystem: Environmental > Terrestrial > Soil >...
CATCGCCATTTCCCAGGAGCAGCGAAAAAGTGCCGGAACCGCTATCGCTGACAACCAAATCCGGCTTCCCGTCCAGGTTGAAGTCTTGAACGGCGGCGAAGGTGGGAGTCAGATCCACCGCGAAGAACGTAGCCCGTTGAAAGGTTCCGTCTCCATTGCCTAAGAGTACGGCGACATTATTGGACCCTCGATTCACCACGATCAGATCTACGTTGCCGTCTCTGTTAAAATCGCCAAAGCCGACAAATGCAGGGTTCGCACCCACTTCGTAACCGAACACGCTGTGGAATGTGCCATCGCCGTAGCCCAGGAGCACGGCCACAAATCCCCCGCTTTCCGAGCTGTCCGGCGACACCACCACGATGTCCAGATTCCCGTCGTGGTTCAAATCTTGCACGCCTATCGATGTGCAAGGTTGGCATAAGGCTTTATGGCTAGTCGGCGGTTGGAAGGTACCGTTTCCATTCCCGAGGAAGACAGAGACAGCTCCATCGCTGTTGGCGATCGCCAGATCCGGCTTACCGTCATTATTGAAGTCGCCGGATGCCACGGAGGTGGGGCTGCCGTACCCGCCGGTGGCAAACTCTCTGGGAGCGTTGAACAGGACCGTTTGTCCCGAGGCGAGCACACCCCAAAAGGCAGCCTTCGCCGTGAAGACAGCGATAACGAAGTGGCGGATCATGGTCCATTCTTAGCCCCATCAGCTCGGATGTCAAGGAATGTCAAGCACAAGCAGTACTGTAGCTTGCATGGGTGTAGGAAGGCCACCTGTGCCGCCTCACCGTCAAAACTTGGCGGCCTTCGCGGGCCAAGGTATCCGTAATCAGTTCCGCGCCGCAAGCCAATACGGCGCACTATTAGAGCCGATTGCCGTACAACACCCCGGGCATGCGTCTTTCTCGCCTACGGCGCCGGCGACGAATCGCCAGGCCTCGTTCCACGTGTAGTATTCTGAAACTGAGCCTTCTCGTGTTCCAGCTCAAGGGTTCTCCCTTGCACAGCAGCGTGTTTGCACTGGCCCTCACGGCTCTGGCTGTGCTCATCTCCCTGCTATTGCGGCCGCTGCTAGAGCCGAACTTCTTCCTGCCTTTCCTGATGGCGGTGTTCTGTAGCGCCTGGTACTACGGGCACGTTGGCGGATTCACGGCGACCGTGCTCTGTACAGCCGCGCTGGCATCCTTTCTGGTCGAGATTCGCGCGCCGTTGTACGCCGGCGGCGCGAACGTAATGGCGTTTCTAGCTATCTCCGTGGCGGCCACCGGGCTGATTTCCGGATGGCATACCAGCCGCAGTATGCTGACCGCTACGCTCTCGAGCATCGGCGATGGTGTGCTGGCTACGGATCGCGAGGAGCGCATCACCTTTCTCAATCCCGTGGCCGAGGCGTTGACCGGATGGCGAGGCACCGAAGCCCTGGGCAAGCCGCTCGACAAGGTGCTTCGCGTGATCGAAGAAGCCAGCCGCGAACCGGCGGCCAGCACGGTACGGGAGGCGATGCGAACGCTTACGACCGCGCATAATGACGGCCAGGTCCTGCTGATCGCCAGAGACCGTACCGAGATCGGTATCGAGTTGAGCGCCGCGCCCCTGTGCGATGAACGCGGGAGACTGCAGGGCGCCATCGTGGTGTTTCGCGACGTTACCGGCCGGCGCCAACTCGAAGAGCAACTCAGCCACGCGCGCAAGATGGATGCCGTGGGCCGCCTGGCGGGAGGCGTGGCAGGCGACTTCAACAACGTGCTGACCGTGATCGCCGGCTATAGCGACTTGCTGCGCGCGCAGATTCCCGCCTCCAGCCCGCTGCGGCATTTCGCCGACGAGATCCTGTACGCCAGCGAGCGCGCGGCTGGCCTGACGCGGCAGCTTCTGACGTTCAGCAGCGGGCAAGCCGCCCAGCCCAAAACGACGGACCTGAATGCCGTGATCGCCGGCATGGAACCGATGCTGCGGCGATGGCTGGGTGAATCCGTGGACCTGATTGTGCTGCCGGGACCCTCGTTGGCGCACGTGAATTTCGATGGCTCCATGGTGCACCAGGCCATCATGAACCTGGCCACCAACGCGCGCGAAGCCATGCCCAACGGCGGCAAATTGGTGATCGAAACTGCCAATGTGGATCTGGAGGAGGCTTCCGCCCAGAAGGCCGGCGTGAAGCCAGGCGCGTACGTCATGCTGGCGGTGAGCGACACGGGCTGCGGGATGGATGCCGGCACGCGCTCGCGGCTGTTCGAGCCGTTCTTCACCACCAAAGAACCAGGCAAAAACAGCGGGCTGGGACTCTCCCTGGTCTACGGCACGGTCAAGCAGGCCGAGGGGAACATCACGGTTTATAGCCAGGTCAACTGTGGCACTATTTTCGAAATTTACCTGCCCTGCAGCAAGGAGGAGGTTCCTGTCCCCGTCGTGCGGAAGCAGGGCGCCCGCAAGGGCTCGGAGACCATCCTGCTAGTGGATGACGAAGAGGGTGTGCGGAAACTGATGCAGGCGGTGCTGAACGACGGCGGCTACACCGTAATCGAAGCCGCCAACGGCAGCGCGGCGCTCGCCGCATACGAGAAGAATTCGCACAAGATCGACCTTGTGCTCACCGACGTGGTCATGCCCCAGATGAGCGGAATGGAGCTGGGCGAGCGGCTGGCCGAGAAGAATCCGGATCTGCCGCTGCTGTACATGTCCGGATACCGCGATAGTCCGGTCAACAGCCCGCCGGGCCAGCCCGCCAAGGCTTTCTTGAATAAACCGTTCACGCCGGACACGCTGCTGGCCAAAGTGCGCGAGGTGTTGGACGCGCGCGTGGCGTAAGGCGAGCGCGGGCGCGGCGACACGGCGATCCTTCTGCGGCTGGCCCTCGAAAGTGGCCCGTGCGAGCCCCGCGCGGCCCGGTATCGCCATCGGCGAGACCGGAGACCTGAAAACCGTTGTCCACTTGCGCGGAAAAGGCTAAACCTATACCGGACCGCGCCCGAAGTAGCTATTATGAACTTAACGGATCACAAGACATTGGCAAGCCAGCTACTTGACCACGCGGACGCGGTACGTCGCGAAGTCGCCCCCCGGCTCGCGCTGAAACGGAAATCCGAACTCGGCCAGTTTATGACGCCAGCACCCGTCGCCCGGTTCATGGCCTCGCTTTTTCCTCCAGCAACGCTGCAAACGTGCCGCCTGCTCGATGCCGGCGCCGGCATAGGTGCTCTTACCTGCGCGTTCCTTGACCGCTGGAGCGCCGCCGTCGGGCTAGATTTTCAGAATGTAGAAGTGGAGGTACACGAAATCGATACCCCGCTCCGGGCGCATCTTGAAATCGCCTTGGCGACCTATGCCGAAAGGTTGCCCCTCACCTACCAGGTCTTTCCCAGTGATTTCATCCTGGAGGCAGCGTGCAGGCGAATGCAGACCTCCCGCCGCTTCACGCATGCCATTCTGAATCCCCCCTATAAAAAGATCAACAGCGCGTCGGAACACCGCCTCATCTTGCGGCACGCCGGCATAGAGACTGTTAACCTCTATTCGGCTTTCGTCGCCCTCACGCTCACTTTGATGCAACCGGGTGGCCAACTCGTGGCCATCATTCCCCGAAGTTTCTGTAACGGACCTTTTTACCGACCCTTCCGCACGTTTCTCCTACGGCATGCAGCTCTCATGCATATCCACCTGTTCGCATCCCGGTCCAAAGCTTTCAAAGACGACGACGTGCTCCAGGAGAACGTCATCATACGGCTTGAGCGCGCCGGCAGCCAGGGCAACGTGACCATTTCAAACTCGGGCGACGAAACCTTCGCCGACCTCTCGACGCACGAGCACCCCTTTGACCGGATCGTCTTTCCCGACGATCCGGAGCAGTTCATTCACGTGCCGACATCACTTGGGCGCAACGCCATCGAGCTCGCCCCCGAAATCCGTTTTTCCCTGCAGGATATCGGCATTAGCGTTTCCACCGGGCCGGTTGTGGATTTCAGGTTGCTGGAGCACATTCAGCAGAAACCGACGACCGGAACCGTTCCCTTGCTCTATCCGGGCCACTTCATCGGCTGCGCCGCGCAGTGGCCCGGTGAGGGCATGAAGCGCGGCAACGCCATCAACTTGAACGCCGCCACGAAAAAATGGCTCTACCCCAACGGATTTTATGCCGTGGCGCGACGTTTCTCTGCGAAGGAGGAGCGCCGCCGCATCGTGGCGAGCGTGGTCACTCCCGCCGCCTTTCCGAATGCCTCTATGCTCGGCTTCGAAAATCACCTCAACGTCTTTCACGAAGACAAACACGGCTTGCCGGAAAGCCTTGCGCACGGCTTGGCGGCATTTCTCAACACTACCGCCGTTGATGACCATTTCCGCCGCTTCAACGGGCACACACAGGTCAATGCAACCGACCTGCGCCTAATGAAGTATCCCAGCCGCCAGGCGCTTATCGCTCTGGGAAAATGGGCGCGCGCACAGAGCCAGCTAACGCAGGCGATGCTTGACGACCAACTGAAGAAGCTCGCCGAATGAAAGATACAGGCCACATCGACAACGCGCACAAGGTCCTGGTTTCTCTGGGCTTGCCACGCCAGCAGCAAAATGAGCGTTCAGCGCTTTGCCTTCTGGCGTTGCTCGATCTCAGGCCCGACCGTACATGGGCGCAAGCGCAAAATCCGCTCATGGGCATTACGCCGATCATGGATTGGATTCGCGACCACTACGAAAAGAAATATGCTCCGAACACGCGCGAAACCGTTCGCCGGCAAACCATGCACCAGTTTGTTGACGCAGGTATCGCTCTTTACAATCCAGACAAACCCGATCGGCCCGTGAATAGCCCCGCCGCCGTCTACCAGATCGAACCTGCCGTGCCGGCACTCTTGCGGACCTTCGACACCAAACGATGGCACAGGCAGTTGACCGCTTACCTTGCGAAGCGGCAGACCCTTGCTGCGCAATACGCCCATGAGCGCAAGCAAAAACTCATTCCCGTGCAGATAGCGCCCGGTCAGAAGATCACCCTCAGCCCCGGCGAGCACAGCGACCTGATCCGCGTCATCATTGAGGACTTCGGCGCGCGTTTCGTCCCCGGCGGCGTGCTGATCTACGCCGGCGGCACCCGCGAGAAGTGGGGCTATTTCGACGCGGTGTTGCTTTCGAAAGTTGGCGTCAGCGTCGATACGCACGGCAAGATGCCCGACGTTGTGCTTTATTACCCGGAGCGCAACTGGCTCTTGCTCATCGAATCCGTAACCAGTCACGGCCCGTGGACGGGAAACGGCATGCCGAGCTTACCCGCCTTTTCTCCAAGGCGACCGCCGGGCTGGTTTACGTGACCGCGTTTTCCAACCGGGCCACCATGAGCCGATATCTGGGCGACATCGCATGGGAAACTGAAGTCTGGGTAGCCGACGCACCTTCGCATCTGATCCACTTCAACGGCGAACGTTTTCTAGGCCCCTACGCACCGGCCACCAATTTCGCCTGAACAAGCTCCCGTCCTCATTGAACTCGCGTGACTATCCCTCATCCCAATTTAGCTTCGCACTTGGGTAGTACAGAGAGATGGGGTTATCGCCAGATTCCGAATCCTCAAGCGCCCGCCTCACCTGATTAGCAACTTCAGCCGTATATGTTTGGATCTTTGGCATGAGGGTGTACGGATCGCGCGTCTCAATCGAAATGGTGCGGTATCCGTTCAGGTCGAACGGTATTTTAATCCACTGTCCGCTTGACCTGAACTGTAGGAAGTCGGGTGGTATGCCGTAGGCACAACTCATAGAACAAATTCGGATTGTGGAACGATAGGTCGACGACCACTAGTCGCGCCTTCAAAATGTGCTCAATCACCTGCTTGCCGATCATGCCGGGCTTGCCCATTCTGATCGGCCGGCACTACCGTCAGACCGAACTCGGCCACGGCGGGCTTGATAATATACTCCATCAGGAAATCCGCGTGGCGACGATCCTCAGAATTCTCTTCTCCGATCGGCGAGATGTAGAAACAAATCTTCGCGAAATCCGCACTTCCCGATGCGCCTTCGCCCGTGGCCGCAACGGTTCCTCCCAGCCTTGTTGTCTCGCCCTGAGCTGCGGGCGCAAGCGATACTTCTTCGAGAGCCTGTTCAACCGGGATAACCCGTTCCGACCCACCAATCGCTTTGAGCAGGCCGAGAAACTTCGCGTTCAAGGTGAACTTGTCAATGCACTCTGCCTTCTCGTTCTATATTTGCCTCGGATAGATTATTGCTGCAACGAGGCTGCGTGCCCGGTGCACGTGCGCGATCTGCAAGGCGACCCTCCTGCATTGCCTGTGCGTGGACCACAAGCGGCTGACCCCAAGTTTCAGGGACGGCGCTTCCGCCTGGCCGATGTAGCCGGCAAAGTGGTCGCGCGGGCGTTAGCGCAGCGCGGCCGCGCCCCTAACGCGCCACGCCCATGTTGTGCACTGCCGTGATGCTGAGCACGGCAGCGGCAGCAAGATTCGCGGAGGCAACGTAAGGCGTGAGGTTCGGCGACTTGCGGACCACGTAGTGCTGCGCGGCCAGGCTGCCGGTCAGCACTCCCAGTTTGATCGCCAGCGATCCGTAGTTGAAGCGCTGCCCCGTACGCAACAGCGGGTTCGCTTCGCTTTTCCCCCAGGAACCGGCGATATCCGCGCCATTGGCGCCGGCCAGCAGCGCCTCGCTCACGTGCCAGACGGCGCGCCAACGCGACGGCCTTTCGGCTGCCGATGCGGCCGGCAGGACGAGACTTGCAAAGAGTAGGAAAACAACGGAACGGTACACAAACGACCTCCGAAGAAGTATTCGGCGGTTTTCAAGGCGAGGGTTAGGCCCTGCCGCCCAGCCGGACGAGGAGGCCGCCCCCGTCCCCTTGCCGAAGCGGATCGCCTTTGAGCGGCATCTATAATTTAAGCGTATGCATGCCATCCCGGCGAGGTTCCCTTGACTCACATGTTGGACTTCATCGTGCGGCATGGATACGCCGTACTGTTCTTCTGGGTCCTTGCCGAACAGGGCGCGCTCCCGCTACCCTCCATTCCCCTCTTGCTCGCCTGCGGCGCTCTCGCCAAGGACGGGCGTCTCAGCCCCCATCTGATCGTCTTCTACGGCTTGGCGGCTTGCCTCATTTCGGACAACGTCTGGTTTCAACTGGGACGCCACCGGGGCACCAAGGTTTTGCGATTCATCTGCCGCGTCTCCTTGGAGCCGGACTCTTGCGTGCGCCGGACCGAGACGGCCTTCCTGCGCTATGGCATCCGGTCGCTGCTGGTTTCGAAGTTCGTACCCGGGCTGAATTCCGTGTCCGCGCCATTGGCCGCCATGTCCGGCGTGAGCCTGGGCCGGTTCCTCTTGTTCGATACCCTCGGCGCCTTCATCTGGATCGTCTGCTACGCCGGCTTGGGTTATATCTTCAGCGACCAGCTCGATATCGTGGGAGACTACGCGGAACGGATGGGTGCCCGGATGGTGGTGCTGGCCGTGGCTCTGTTGGCCGCCTGGATCGCCTGGAAGTTCGCCCAGCGCCGGCGCTTCTTGAAAAAACTCGCGGTGGCGCGCATCACCGCCACCGAACTGAGACAAAAACTGGAAGCCGGCGAACAGATCGTGGTGGTGGACGTCCGCACCGCCGTCGAAAGTGAGGTGGATTCCGTTCCCGGCGCTCTGCGCATTCCCCTGGAGGATCTGGAGACGCGCCATCTCGACATTCCGCGCGATCGCGATATCATTCTGTTCTGTAGTTGACCAAACGAAGCCTCCAGCGCCCGTGCGGCGCTGCTCCTGCAAAGGCGTGGCATCACTCGCGTGCACCCGCTCTATGGCGGTGTGGACGCCTGGCGCGCGCTTAGCGGACCCGCCGTGTAAAGGCCTTGGCCTGCGAAGTGTTCCCCCCAGCGGAGCGAGGCCGTCCCGGATTCTTAGTACACGCGTTCGGAATTACAGTTGCGTATTGGAGCACCGCTTGCTGACGCGCGCGGCTCTGATCGGAGCCACGACCGTCAGGGAGTGGTTTTCCAACATTCGAGACCGTATTTAAGAAATCGTGTACTTAGCAGGCTGTTTCGATCGCTGGGTACATCATTCGTCATCACGGTCTCGTATGCCGGGAGCACTCCCTCACGGGCACGGCTGTGGCTCCGATTCGGAGCCGTGCGCCGGCCACCCGGACTACCCCCAACAACGACCGGCAGTTGACGTATAGAGTATCTTCATATAGAATGCCTCCATATGGATCTGCTGCAAGGGACGCTCGACATGTTGGTGCTCCGGACGCTCCTCGCCGGCTCCCTGCACGGCTACGGAATCGCCAAAACCATTCGCAGCACCTCGAACGAGGCCCTCGATATTGAGTTCGGCTCGCTCTATCCCGCGCTGAAGCGGTTGGAAGCGAAAGGTTGGATCGCGTCCGGGTGGGAGACGTCCGAGCACAATCGCCGCGCCAAGTATTACAGGCTTACAGCGGCGGGCCGGAAGCACCTGGTGCGGGAACACTCGAAGTGGGCCGACTTTGTGAGCGCGGTCGGGCGGATTATGGGTACGTTGCCGGAGGCGAGAGGATGACGATCAGGAACCGGCTCAAGTATCTTTCGCCGGCATGGCGCCGCCGGGAGGAGCGCGACATGCGCGAGGAGTTGGAATCGCTCACAGCTATAGCGGGCGGCAAGGAACTCGGCAATCTCACGCTGGCGATGGAAGACGTTCGGGCAACCTGGGGCTGGACGTGGCTCGAGAGCATTTTCGCGGACATCCGCTATTCACTCCGCGCGCAGCGTAGGCAGCCCGCATTTGCCGCGGTCGCGGTGCTCTCACTCGCTCTCGCCATCGGCGCCAACAGCGCGATCTTCAGCTTCGCCGACGCGCTGCTGCTGCGGCCTCTGCCGGTCGCCAATCCAACGGCTGTCTTCGACGTCACTAGCACCACGCCTGACAATCCTTTTGAGGGCATGTCGTTCCCCGATTACCGCGATCTACGCGATAAAAGCCGCTCCTTCCGCGGCCTGGCCGCGTATCGCCTGACAACCCTGGCTGCCGCCGCCAATCCCGCGGCGCCGGCACAGATGCGCTTTGCGGCCCTGGTGAGCGACAATTACTTTCCGGTCGTGGGCGTGACACCCGCGGCCGGCCGGGCGTTTTTGCCCGACGAAGCCGCGCAGCCCGTCGCCATGGTCAGCTACGATTTCTGGCAGCAGAACTACGCGGGCAGCCAGTCCGCGATCGGCAGCGCCTTGCGACTCAACGGGATCGTTTTCACGATTGTCGGCGCAACCCCGGCGTCCTTTACCGGATTGGACCGTTTCGCTTACCCCAGCATCTTCGTTCCCCTCGGGATGAGCCAACGCCTGAACGGCGCGCCGGCGGATCCGCTGGAGGACCGCGGACGCCACGATCTGGTAGTCAAGGGCCGGTTGAGCGCTGGCGCTTCAAAGGAATCGGCGCACGCTGAACTTGCTATTATCGGGGCCGCCCTCGCGCGCGAGTATCCGAAGTCGAATCGCAACCGGCACATGTCCGTCCGCACGGAACTGCAGAGGCGCATCCAGCAGAGCCCACAATTGCTGGCGCTCGCCAAGATGCTGATGGGTCTGGTGGCGCTCATCCTGATCATTGCGTGCTCGAACGTCGCGAATCTGTTGCTTGCACGGGCGCGCGCCCGCAGCCGCGAGATCGCCATCCGGCTGTCCATCGGAGCCGGACGCAGCCGCGTGGTGCGCCAACTGATGACCGAGAGTCTCATCGTGGCGCTGGCGGGCGGCGCGGCGGGATTGTTCGTCGCCTATGGCGGTATTGCGCTTCTGGACATGCAAAGCGTACCCAGCGATCCACCCTTTGTACTGGGCGTGCAACTGGATTGGCGTGTCGTCGAGTTCAGCCTGCTCGCGGCGCTGGCAAGTTGCATCTTCTTCGGCCTGGCTCCGGCCTGGCAGGCAGCGCGGACGGATTTTGTGAGCGCACTGAAGGCCGGCGGAGGCGGCGCGTCCGGCAAGCGGCGCACATTCGGCCGCGACGTTCTGGTGGCCGGCCAGATCGCGCTCGCGATGGTCGTGCTGATCGCCGCCGGCATGTTTCTGGCGGGCTTCCGGAACCTGCTGGTGATGCCTCCCGAATTTCGCACGGACCACTTGATCAGCCTGGATACAGCGCCCGCCTTAGTGCATTACTCGCCCGAACAGACGATGGCCTTCTACCGCCGGCTTGTCGATCGCGTTCGCACGCTGGCCGGCGTGGCGGGGGTGGCGATGACCGAGTCGCTGCCACTGTCTCCCTCTCAGACCGCGGTCAATGTAGCGCCCGAGGGGTACCAGTTCCCGAAGGGCCGCGAAAAAGAGATCGAGTTCGGCGCCGCTGTGGACGCCGCTTACTTTCGCACCCTGCATGTCGAAATCAAACGCGGGCGCGCTTTCACCGACGACGACCGCGCCGGATCGCGCCGCGTGGCGATTGTGAACCAACAGTTTGTGAAGACCTATTGGCCGGGCCAGGATCCCATCGGAAAGCGAGTCCGGGTGGAAAGCATGGACGGCATGGGCGGCCCTGCCGCGGAGGTCGTCGGCGTGGCGAAGACCGGGCACTATCTGGCTGTGAACGAGGCGCCGGCGCCCTACGTGTATGTGCCCTACGAGCAGAACCCGCGCTCGCGCATGACGTTAATCGTCGAATCGGTGGGCGATGCGGGTGCGCTCGCAAAGCCTTTGCGCGACGCGGTTCGATCCATCGACGGCAACATGCCGGTATTCAACCTGCGTCCCGTCGCGGCGCTCTATGAAAGCCGCGTGACGGATACATGGCTGAATTGCTTCCAAATGGTGGGAACCATGGGATTCATCGGTCTGGCGCTGGCCACGACCGGGCTTTATGGGCTGGTCGCCTACACGGTCAGCCGCCGCGTGAAGGAGTTCGGCATACGCGTCGCCGTCGGTGCGACCCGCCGCGACGTTGTGTGGCTGGTCGAGCGCCGCGGGCTGATTCTCGCCGGCGTTGGTATCGCGATCGGCGGAGCGCTCACTGCCGCAGCCACGCCAATGCTAGCCGCGAGCTTTCCCGGCCTCGGCGTATCGTCACCGGCTGTGTACGCGCTTGTTCCGCTGGTGTTGCTGATGGTCGGCGCGGTGGCCAGCTATGTGCCGGCGAGGCGCGCCGCGGGGCTGGATCCGCTGCGGGCCCTGCGGAACGAATAGCTTCAGAAATGGTGGCGGAGCCAGTGCCTTCGCATTGCCAAGCCACCGCGAAATCATGGAAGTGCTGGCAACCCCGCGTGTCGGTCAACGTCGGCTGCGCATCAACTCGGCCGCGCGCTGCCATAGTGCATGTGGCACACCTTAAAGCGCGAGCGGACCGGGGTGGTCCATCACCAATGCCGGAAACCGCCGCGTGGCGCAGGCACTCCTGCCTGCCGCGCCGGCACTTCTGCCGGCGCAGGCGAGCTTTGCTCGCCTATCGGGCAAATGGACAGCGGTCACGCCAGATCTAGCGTGCTGCCATGGGCTTCCGCCCACGGTCGGAATCGGCGAACTGAAGTTCGCCGCAGCACGCTGAAGCGTGCGCCACGGCCTATTGCTTCACGCCGAAAGCATACACATTCGAATCGTACGTAGTCACAAACACCTTGCCGCCCGAAATGGAGATACCGCTGAAGTGCGTCCACGATGGCATCGCGTCTCCGCTCGAGTAAAGCTGTTTGCCGGTGGTGGCGTCAAAGGCGTAGAGCACGGTGTTCCCCACATGCTTGGCGATGCGCTCGGCGGAGTTATACAGACCGCCATCGGCACCCTTGGACTGCCGCGCGAACTCGCCATTCGAAATCGCGAACACCAGCCCGCCCGCGACGATGGGAGGCTCCGGCAGATTCATATCGCGCGAGATCCATGCCGGCGACAAAGTGGGCTTGCCATCCGCGTCCGCCACGCGAAACGCCATGATGCTGCCGTTCGGCGCATCCCCGTTGGTGACGGGAAACTTCACGCCGCTCGCGGCCGGTCCTAGCGCCGGAGCGTAGAGCCAGCGGTTTTTCTGCTCGTCCTCGGCGGTGGCGAAAGCGCCCCAAAAGCCGTGGCCGGCGAAATCCGCGTCCTCATTGGAGAACACCGGACTGCGGAAGAGCGGCGTCTTGTGGTCAGGGCCGCCTATGTGCTGCGCGTCGAGCAGATAGATCACGCTCTCTTTGCCGCCCGCGGCCACAATTTCCCGCCCGTTCATCGAAAACACAGTGGCCGACATGCTCCCCATGTCGAGATCTTTGCGGGTGAGGTAGTTGTGATTGGCGGGCGTGAAGTAATCGACCAGCTTCAGATCTTTCGCCGAAAGCTGCAAGACCGTGTCCGGAAACTGGCCGCGGGCGGCATCGTAGGAGCCGTCGCCGGTCTGCGCGAAAACCATGCCTCCCTTGCTGATCGGGGCGCCCGCGCGTCCCCAGATTCCGGCGCCGCCGTTGGCCGCAAAGAAGTGGTTGACCGGGTGGTCCGCCGCGCCGAGCTCCATCGCATAAACGCCCGACCGCGCGCCGTTGCACCCCTGCGAAATAGTGGTGTAAAGAACGCCTTGGAACAGGTTCAGGCTCCAGTTCTTGGAGAACGGCGGCACGAACTGCTGCGGAGGTATGCGGTCCTCTCCATTGATGACGTTCAGCGCGTGGAGCTTGCCGTCGCTCGAAATGGAGAAGACGGTAGCGGTCAGCCCATCCTTGCGAATCAGGGGCGTGGCGTTTAGCGCATTCGGACAAAGCCAGAACGGCTCCTGGCGCGGCTTTCCTTCTGGAGTGAAGGTTTTCTTCCATAGTAATTTCCCGGTATCGGCATCCAGCGCAAAGAGGTTGTCGGAAGCCCCGCCCACAATCACGATTTCCGACATGCCCTTGTCAGTGGTCACCCACTCCACGTTGACCGGGGCCGTAAGCGAATTCAGTTCGCGCGGCTGGTTATCGAGATGCGCCTTCCAAAGCAGCGTGAGCGACTTCGCGTTGTCGCGGTTGATGTCGGTCTCCGCGGGACTCCAACCGGTGCGCTGCGGATCGTTGCCATAGGAGAGCCAGTTGGCGGCTATCAAATAAGAGGTCCACAACAGCGGTAGAGATGCTGCGAGAAGTTTTTTCTGTTTCATAATTTCACCTGATTATCGAGTTTCGCGGCCGTGTGCTTATTTGCTTCAGCAGCGGAAATCGTCACCATATTAAGCGAGCCTCAATTATGTCCAAGTTTCTGCTTCTTGTACTCTTCGTACTCTTCCTTGAGCGCCGGATCGCGCGGGCTGGGATAGATGTCGGTGGACTTGTATTTCCCGGTCAGGAGTTTCGCCTTCGTCCATTCGTCGTGCACATGCGTCTCATCGGCCTTGTCCACGACCTCCTTAACTAGTTGCGGCGGGATGAAGTACACGCCTTCGCTATCGCCGAAAACTACATCACCCGGCATAACTGTGGCGCCGCCGATCCGTATCGGAACGTTGATGCCGGTGAGCATGACATTGTGGATCGGAGTGGGATGAACGCCGCGGCAGTAGACAGACATATCGATGGGCTGGATACCTTCGAGATCGCGGATCGCGCCATCCACCACCAATCCCGTTCCGGTAGCGGCATAGATGGCGGTGGCCAGATTGTCGCCGACGATGGTGCCGTCCTCTATTTTGCCGAACAGGTCCACCACCAGCACGTCACCTGGCTGCAGCATGTCGATCACGCGCTGGTTGCCATTGTCTCTCAGCCCCTTGGCCTTGGCGTCGGTTTCCATGATATCGGCCACATCGGGGCGCGTAGGCATGAACTGAGCGGTGACCGCGCGGCCCACCAGCTTGCGATCGGGATGCAGGATGCGCCAGTTCCCTTCGTATTGGTTCGGGAAGCGCGCGCCGGGCAGCACCGCCCATGCTTCCTCCGCGGACAGGCCCTTCACTTTTTCCAGAATAGCGTCGGGCACCTTCGGCCGCCCATCCGCGAAGCGCTCGAATGGGTTCTGCGCCGTGTACTTCAGCATCTCCTCGCGGGTGAAGGTGAAGACCTGCGCGCGGGATGGCGGCAACAACAAGGAGAAGACAAACAGGGCTGTGAGGAACTTCATGCGGTGAAGGGTATCACAATGGAGGCTCGACGGTGAAATCGCGGCTACTGACCGTCGTACCGTTGACATTGGTAACTGAAATCGGTCCGGTAGTTGCGCCTTGCGGTACTATAGCCTGAATGAAGTTGCCCGATTTAGTCTTGAATTGGGCACTCACTCCGTTGAACTGCACGGCACTCGTGTGAATGAAATGATTGCCGCGAACGGTGACTACCGCTCCAGGCCCGCCCGATGCCGGCTGAAATCCCAGGATCGCGGGCAGCGGCTTCGGAAGACCTAATTCGAGTGCGTATACCGTTCCACCCAAGTCAGGGTTGGCGCCGCCATACAAAGCGACGCCCAGAATGCTGCCATCTTCAGTCTGTATAAGATCTCCGCCGGGGGCGTAGCCGGTCTGAACAGTCATGGGAAACGATGTCAACTGTCCTCCTGGAGTGAACTGGAAGATCGTTCCGAGTGAGACATCAACGACCTCAGCCGTAGTCCCGTATAGGTTGCCGTCACTGGCGAGCTGAAGCCCGCTGGAAGGATTCTGGCCCTTTGCACCGTCGAAGCTATATAGGCTACTGAACTGGCCATCGCGAGCGATTTGAAAGATCGTGCCCAGGTTGTGCGTCCCGCCGTCATACGTTGTGCCCAGAAAGACTCCTTCGGAAATCTCGGCCAAGCCGGAGTTGGGATTCGAGCCATCCTGGAACATGAATACGTGCAGGACATGCAGAACCCCGGCAGTCGTGACCCGGTATACCATGCCGCCCGTCGCGCCGTTGGCGACAGTTACCCCGTAGAAATCGCCGTCACTCCCCACCGTCAAAGTGCCGCCGGCGTTTTGGTTCGCGAGGGTCGCAATCGGTGTGTAAATCCCTGCCGGAGAAATCCGGTACACCTCCGGCGAGGTGTAATGCGGCGGCTCGGCTCCCGCGGCGACGCCATAGAAGTTCCCGTCAAAGCCTTCCACCAATCCGCCCGACGGCGGACCCTCCGCGGAAGTGAAGAGATGCAACACCGTGCGGTTCCCTGCGATGTCAAACTTGGCAAGTTCTCCGGGATTCAGGGGATCGCCGTCGGCGGATTCACCCGCCACGTAAAAGTCCCCGTCGCTGGCTGCAAGGACGCGCCCCACGGTGAAAATCTGGCGGATTCCTTCCGGCGGCATTACGATAGGTGACACCCAGATGGTTGTTACACTACCGTTCGGGCTCAGCTCGAAGAGTGTCGCGGGGGCATTGACTGAGCTGGGTGCCGTGGCGCCGATTAGGTTTCCCCCGCTAATCTGAGCCAAGCCATTGATGGGTTGCTGGCTATCCGACCCACCCGTGAAACTGTGTAGGACCACAATCGGGCTAGCCTGTTGAGACTGAGCCACGGCGGCCGCGTAGACGAACGCAGTCAAACCGACCAGCCCAGCGCGGACAGAACGGGAGTCCGCTTTCATCAAAGTACCTCCGAGTGGCGCTCAGAACAGCGTAGCACTATCGCCCCGGCCTCTGGCGGCAGTGGGGCAGGGTGGCGCGGCAGGGCACGGCTACCTTCTGCGCACCCTCCGGCCAACGGCTGAAACCAACGGCTGAAACGCCGGCGGTCCCCTCGCCGCTCGCCAACGCTTGGCTTGCTGCGCCTCACAACCGTCGTCCGGCTCGTAGCTTCCAATCCACCTGCTCGATCCGCCCGATCACGAACATGTAGCAACACGCGCCCGCCAGCACAAAGCCAGTCGCCAACGCGAATGCCCAGAAAAATTCGCCCGTGCGCGCGACCACCAATCCGGTCAAGGCCGGCGCCGCTACACCAGCCAGGTTACCGACGCCGTTCTGCACGGCGGTCCATTTGCCCGCGGCCGGCGGGCCTGCCAGCGTCTGAATCAGCGCCCAATGATTCGAGCTCCACATACCGAAGAAGATGCACGACAGAAACAGCAGGGCCATCGAGAGGTCGCGATCGTTTACCATGACCACCGGCAGCATCACGGTGGATAACGTCATCCCGCCGACCGTGAAAGTCTTGCGTACCCGCGTGGGAGTGGCGCCCGCGGCGATCCAGTGGTCGGAGAGCCACCCGCACAGCGCCGAGGAAAGCCCGATCGCCAGAAACGCCAGCGAGCCCATGGTGGCCATGCGATCCATCGAGAAGTGACGCTCCATCACCATGTAAGAAGGCAGCCACGTGAGCAGGAAATACCAGAAGTAGTTGCCGCAAAACAAGCCCGCGAACGATCCCCATGCCGACCGCTGCTCGAGGATCTGCCGGATGGGCGGAGACACTTCAGTGTCAGCCACGATGATGCCTTTTCCGCGCGGCATCCATTTCATCCAGGGGATGAGCCACGCCAGGCTGGCGGCGCCCAGCACGAAGAAGAAGGGCCGCCATCCAAAACGAGCCATCAGCAGGCCCCCCAGCAGCGTTCCGAGCGCGGGTCCGAATTTCGAGCCGGCGTCGATCAAGGCGTTGGCGAGGCCGCGATGGTGCTCCGGAAAATGCACCGCAAAAATCTTGGAGTACGAAGGATAGGCCGCCGATTCTCCCATTCCCAGTAGCAGGCGCAGCGCGAACAGCGTGACGAAACTGCTGGCCAGCCCGGTAGCCGCGGTCGCGGCGGACCACAACAGGTAGGCCGCGGCGTAAACCCAACTGACATCGAAGCGGTCCAGCAGCACTCCCACGATTCCCAGCAACTGAAACAGTGCGTAAGTCCAGAAAAACGCGGAAAGCAGGTGCCCGAGCCGCGCGGGGTCCAGACCCAGACCGCCCTTCTCGGGCGAGGCCATCAGCAGCGGCCCGGCGATGGAGAGATTTCCGCGGTCCACGTAGTTGATGAATATCGAAACAACCAGCAGGCAGAGAACCCCCCACTGCGCGCCCGACAACGGGGTGCGGACCGCGGTGGCCGGCGTGGACATAGGGCTATTGGATCACAGTCGGCGTCAGTTGTGGCGCGGCCGCGTGGCGCAAGCTTCAGCTTGCCGGGCGGGACTTCAGTCCCGCCAGATCAACTCGTGGGTTTGTCGCGCGGCGGGGCTACGGTGTGAAAGTCCCGCTTCACCCGCTCGACATACTGGTCGAGCAATTCCGCGACCCGCTCCCGGCGCGCCGATTTCACGATCATTCCCACGTGGTGCGGCCTCTGCATGCGCCACACGATCTCCGGATCCGTGAACGCCGACGTGTCCGGATGCTCTTGCCTGGCGAGCGATACCAGCAGCGCGGCGTAATCGTTTTTGGGCGGCGGCGGCGCATAGGGCAGCTTTCCGCCGGCGATTTCCACCCTGGCCCACTCACCCCACAAATTCAGATCCGTGGCAGCTTCCACCAGCTCGGCGATATGCGCCCCGCCGACGCGCGCCGAAGTCTCCAGAAAATACAGGTTGCCGTCGTCGCCCCTTATGAACTCGGTGTGCGAAACCCCGCGCAACAGCCCCATGGCCGCCAGCACCCGCTGGTTCTTGGCCAGCAGCGCCTCCGCTTCCGGCGAGCCGCGCTCCAGCAACCGCGTCGTAAAAATGCCGCCGCGATGCGAAACATCGAGCGGCGGATAGCCGTACTGGCTGGCCACCGCGAATACGATCTCGTTCTCGTAAACGATCGAGTCGACGTGGCAAACATCGCCAGCCACGAATCGTTCCACCAGAAAGAACGACCGCTGATCGCCCAACGCCCAATCGGCTGACCGCAACTCGTCGGTCGATTTCACCACCTGGATCCCGATGGCCCCCGCCATCATGCGCGGTTTCAGCACCCAGGGCGGCGGCACGCTTTCGGTGAACTGGCGGACCTTTTCGTCGTTAAGCAGATGCACAAACTCCGGCACCTTCAGGCCCGCCTCCATGGCCTTCATGCGCATGGCCAGCTTGTCGCGAAAATAGCGCGTGGTGGTCTCGCCCATGCCAGGAACTCGCAGATGCTCGCGAATGGAAGCGGCCATCTCCAGGTCGAAATCGTCGAGCGCCACCACCCGGTCGATCACGTGCGTGCGCGCCAGGTGGCTGATCGCCAGCAACGTATCGTTGCGGTTCCAGCTCTTGTCGTGATCCGGCATGTAAAAGATGTCGTCGATGCTTTCCCGGGGCCACTCCGCCGCGTCTTTGAGACTCAGCGAGGTGATCAGGAAGACCCGGCACCCTTGCCGCTTGGCCTCGCGCAGGAAATCGTGGCCTTTTTCGTAGCTCGCCAGGCAGAGAATGGTCAGCGGAATAGGGGCAGCCATGGGAGAGGTTAAGACGGGCAGTATATCAGAGTCGGCTCTTCCGGCGGAGCCGCGCGCGCATATACACGTTCACAGCCACCGGACGATTCCCGTAATAAGGTTTAATGGCGTCCGGCATCGTATAGGTGGTCAAGTTCACGCCGATTCCCGTCTCGATGTATGGAAACAGTTCCACATCCCGCGTGTAGCCGAGGGTGTATGCTCCGATGCGAAAAGTGCTGCCGACGGTGCGCGCGAGCTGCGCTTCGAGCTCCGGATCATCGTCGAAGAGTTCGTCTTTATCCACGAGCTCAATTCTCCCAGTCAGGAAATTCCGGCGTCGCAACGGGAAGGCCGATTCCAGCAGGTACGAATTGGTGTTGCGCTGCGTGAGTGTCTCGTGGTTGCGTCCCCATATCAGACTGGTCGACCAGTCACCGCTCCCCGCCATCGGCCGCGTGTAGTGTAGGGAAGCGGTCGAGCGCACTACGTCGCCGGGCGTCTGCCGCTCGGGATGGTCGAGCCGGCCTACCGAGACCTGCGCCATCCAATTCGCCGCCGGAAACAGCGACAAGCGCGTGGACCAGGAGTTGATCGGTCCGTAGTCGACGTGCCAGCGGTTTTCATCCGGCTCGGTGCCGTAGAAGCCGCTGGCCTCCAGACGGACGAACTTGTGAATCACGCCAACCGTGACCACTTCATCGGCGATATGCGTGGAGTCCTGCCAGTGGTGGCCCAGAGGCGCCTGCGGCAGCTCCGCCGCGGAGGCGCGATGCGGAAACGCCACCGGTCCTAGCGCCGGATCCCCGACCGGCGCGAAATACGCTTGGATGGTGGTGTTTTCGCCGAGCGGATACGCGTAGTTCACCCCCATCCCCATGATCAGATTGTGCGGATGCTGCGCGTCCACCAGCGGTTGGCCGAACGCCGTTTCGCCGGTCTGAAACAACTCCGGGTAGCGGCGCTGGGTAATGGTAAGCGGCTCCAGGCTGAGCATGAGCTGAAACATGAAGCTGCCGCGCCCCACGGAATGCTCCGCCGCAAACATGAACCAGTTGGGCGAATAGAGTTTGGCATGTCCGCGAGGGCCGGACTCTTGCGTATCCACTACGAACAGCTCGCCCATAAACATCAGGCGCCAGGCGCCGGCGGAGGTCATCAGCATCGGCATCGTCCACGAACGCGGGTTCATGCTGGTGCCAGAGGCTTGGTCCATGAGGAGCATGCCCGCGTCGTTCATACCCGCCATGCCAGGCATGTCCATCTGATGCGTCGCATGCGTATCCGCCTGCTCCGGGGCTTGCGCGGCGGCCGCCGCGGCGATCAGCATCGAAATCGCCATGGAATTCAGACAACTGTCCCTGAGTATCACAGATCCTCCACTCCAACTTGCTCCGCCGGAGCACCGGCTCGCTTACGCTCGCGGCTCAGTCACCGAGCCGCGACCGTCAGAGCAGCGTTTCCGTCATCGATCCCAGAACGGCTAAGTACACGCGTTCGGAATTACAGTTGCGTATTGGAGCACCGCTTCCCGACGCGCGCGGCTCTGATCGGAGCCACGACCGTCAGGGAGTAGTCTTCCCAACATACGGGACCGTATTTTAAGAAATCGTGTACTAAGCAACTGAAAGAGTCAGATGCGCAGGATCGCAAAACCGTGCGGCGAGCGGTGTGGAGGTGACGGACTAGCTGCAGTGTTGGCTGGTGCACCGCCATCCGCCAACAAGTCGGCGGGAGTCCGATGCAGAACGCCCGTATAGGAATGAGTCAAGAGCGGATGCGATTGCCGCTGGGAAGGGACCTGCATCAGTACGTGGCGATACGGACACTTGCCGGCGGAGCTCTGCTCGTGCGAGCCGCCCTCGTGCCGGCAGTGAGAGCTGCAATGTGCGGCACACGACCCCAGGCAGGCCGCCAGACAATGCATGTCGCGGACCAGCAGGGCCATCACCATAATCGCCAGCATCCGGAGCCAAAGGCGCATCTGCACCTATATTACCAGCGTGGCCGTCATCAATTAACCCTGCCGCTGGAAGTACCGCATACGAAGCACGTGCAAATCGCCTGCCTTTACCTCCTCCGCATGGCTCACAATGTCCACGTGTGTTCCAGGAGCTACGAACATCCGGCCGGACAGAGCATCCGCTTCGCCCGAGGCGAGATAAAGCACCAGTTCGATTGCGGGATCCACGGTGACATCGCGTCCTTCATCGAAAATCTCTTGGAACCACGGCAGCCAGCGTTTCCCCTCTTCCGACTGAATCAGGTCCTCTGCCATGGCGGTTCTCACCGTCCCCGGTTGGATGGCGAACATGGAAATGCCGTGACTTCGGACCTCGTCTGCCAGAACTTCCGTAAACCGGATCAGGGCGGCCTTGCTCGTCACGTAAGCCGACATGTAAGGGACGCTACTGGTTCCCGCTCCGCTGGCAACATTGATGATCCGCCCACGTTTTCGCTCGACCATGCCCCGCATGACGGCCACGCAACACAGCAAGGGACCCTTCATGTTCGTCTCCATCGCGCTCCACCATTCGCTCGGCTGGATTTCCCAAGTGGGCCCGTATGGGCGTCCCGCTCCTGCGCTATTGATGAGCAGATCGATCCCGCCAAACCGATCTTCGATTTTTTCGACCAACAGATTGACTGCCTTCTCGTCCCTGACGTCGGTGGCCAGCGCGATGGCCTCGCCGCCGTGGGAACGAATGCGTTCAGCAGTTTCCTCGAGCTGATCCAGACTGCGGGCCGCAACGGCGACGCGCATACCATGGGCCGCAAGCGCGATCGCGAAGGCGCGGCCAAACCCCCGCCCTCCGCCTGTTACGAGCGCCACCTGGCCCGATAAGCGATTCAAGTCCGTCATCGCTTCAGTTTCCCGCAGTGGGGCAGGCGCTTTCGCCTGCCAACCAATTCTTACAGCTCCCAAGCCGCGCGCGTCGCCAAGCGCCTATCCCCGCGCATACCCCTGCGTGGCCATACGCTTGCCTCCCTGCCGGTGCGCCTCGTCCGACATCGCATGCACCCCGCTCGCATCGATCCAGCGATTGTAGAAATTGAATAGCGCACACACCGTAATCGCAAAGTAGATGGCTTCGTCATCCCAACCGGCGGCATACAGCGGCTGCATGTCCCCCGGGGCGATGCGCGGAGAATCGTGATTGACCTTCTCGACAAACCGGAACAGGGCCTTGTGCTTTTCGTCCAGACCCGACTGCTCCAGGTCCCGCAGCACGCCCCAAACCAATTCCTCGCTGCCCAGCAGTTCCGCCGCGACCGCGGCGTGGGACTTGATTCAAAACGGGCAGTCGTTACGGTACGATGTGAACGCCGCGATCAGCTCGCGCATGCCCGGGCTCAGCGGCGCCGGCCCGCGCAGAATCTCCTGCGTGAAGCGCGCCAGGTGCTCGGTGGCCTTCGGCAGGTAGGCGAACATGTGCCAGATCTGCGGATACTCCGTGCCGCTTGCCTGCATCATGCGAATGAGGTCGAGATAGGGTCCCGGCTGGGAGTTGTGCTCCACGCCAGGGAGAAACATCGATTCCATGCTTTTCGTCCTGAGTCCTTTTACTGAGTATACGGAACATTAAGTTGGGACGTTATAAGAACTCCTCCCAATAGCCGCCTTAACGAACCGATCCACGCCGAACCGCTACCGTAAGTGGGTGTTACTGGCGGCGTCTGTCACGCACTGTCGGGTTAGTGACAACGCAGCGGCGAGCGGCCTTGTATGATACGCGGCGAACTGGTGCTTTCGTCAGATTAACCGTGGTGGCAGCCTCGCGCAATAACCAAAAAATACTAGTTGCGAGCGCTCTCCAGGTCCCTCAGCAGGCGTTCCAAAAGCCACTGCCCATTGACGTTGCTGTTCCGGGCATGCAAGACTGGTCTGGATTCCCGTGGGGCCAAGGAGCAAAATCGATGTGTAAACTCTCGAAGTGGGTGATTGGATTCGCCTTCGCCGCGCTGCTGCCGGCGCAGACCGCCGAAGAACTGGTCGCCAAGAACATTCAGGCCAGGGGCGGGCTGGAGAAGCTCAGGGCCATCCAGACGTTGCGCATGAGCGGCCGTCTGCAGGCGGGCAGTTTCATGGCGCAACTGGGTCAAGACGCCAAGGCGCCCGACCTGCTTCGGCAGTCATTCATTCTGCAAGGCATGGCCCAGATTCAGGCCTACGACGGTTCCTCGGGCTGGCAGATTTCTCCGTTCTCGGGCCGCAAGGATCCCGAGCTCGTCGGTGAAGAAGAACTCCGCGGCCTGCAGGATCAGGCCGATTTCTACGGCCCGCTGGTGGATTACCAGGCCAAAGGCAACACCATCGAGTACCTCGGCCACGACACCGTCGATGGCGACGACGCTTTCCGCCTCAAGGTCACGCTCAAAAACGGCGACATCGTTTACTATTACCTCGACCCCGAAACCTTCCTCGAAATTCGCGTGGAAAGGCAGATCTTTATCCACGGCTCCGTGCGCGAATCGTATACCGAAATGGGCGCCTTTAAACTGGTCGCGGGTGTCTACTTCCCGTTCTCGCTCGTGAGCGGCAGCCCGCGGAATCCGGGCGAGGGCGCTAAGATCACCATCGACAAAATCGAGGCGAATGTTCCCATGGATGCGGCCGAGTTCAAAATGCCGAAGGAGAAGTAACTATGACCGGGAATTGCTTTCAACGGACAGCCCTCACCTTTTTGCTCCTCGCTCCTGCGCTGCCGGCGCAAGCGCCCGTCAGATACGACTCCGGCACCATCTCGGGCCTGCCGGTGCGCAACATCGGATCGGCCGAGATGAGCGGCCGCGTCGCCGCCGTGACAGCCGTCAATGAGGGCGGACGCCTTACCGTTTTAGTCGGGTCCGCCAGTGGCGGCGTTTGGAAGTCGATCAATGGCGGCACCACTTTCAAGTCCGTGTTCGATCTCCCGGACGTGCAGTCGATTGGCGCCGTCGCCATCGATCCCTCCAACTCGAAGATCGCCTGGGCGGGAACCGGTGAAAGCTGGGTGCGCAACAGCGTTTCTATCGGCGATGGCGTCTACAAATCCGTCGACGGCGGCGAAAACTGGAAGAACGTTGGTCTGAAGGATTCCGAACATATCGCCAAGATATTGATCGATCCCAAGGACGGCAACATCGTGTACATCTGCGCCACCGGGCACTTGTGGGACGACAACGAAGAACGCGGCGTTTACAAGACCAGCGATGGCGGCCAGACGTGGCGGAAAGTTCTGGCAGGGGCAAACGCCTCCACCGGGTGCGGCATGCTGGCGATGAGCGCAAAGGAACCCCAGACGATCTACGCGTCCATGTGGGATTTCCGCCGGCAGGGCTGGACATTCCGCTCCGGCGGTCCCGGCAGCGGCCTGTTCAAGTCCACCGATGGCGGCGAGCACTGGTCCGAACTGACTAGCGCCAACGCAAAGGGCCTTCCCGAGAAGCCCTATGGCCGTATCGCACTGGCCGTCGCCCCTGGGAAGCCGCAGGTGGTTTACGCGACCATCGAGTACAAGACCAGCGCGCTATTCCGCTCCTCCGATGGCGGCCAGAGCTGGACCCGCCTGGATGCCAGCCAGTTCCAGGTGTGGCGCCCCTTTTACTTTTCTAATCTCATTGTCGACCCCAAGGATGAGAACAAAGTTTTCAAAGTCGATGGACCCTTGTTGCTCAGCACCAACGGCGGGCGCAGTTTCAGCAACGTCGCCAATGCGCACGGCGATTTCCACGACGTGTGGATCGATCCCACCGATACCAACACCATGTTTACCGGCGATGATGGCGGCCTCTGGCGCAGTCTCGACGGCGGCACGCGCTGGGAACACCTGATGAATCTGCCGGTATCGCAGTTCTACCACGTCAGCGCCGACAACGCCGAGCCGTACCACGTCTATGGTGGCTTGCAGGATAACAGTTGCTGGGTGGCCGATTCGTCTTATCCCGGCGGCGTCAGCAATTCGCGCTGGGAGAACATATTCGGCGGCGATGGATTCTGGGTGTGGGAAGACCCCGCCGATCCCACGTACATCTATGCTGAAGCGCAAGGTGGGGAGCTCGGCCGGTTAAACCGCTATACGCACGAGACGCGCTCCATCAAGCCGTACGCGCGGTACGGCGAAAAGAAGTTGCGCTTCAACTGGAACACGCCGCTTCAAATCAGCCCGAATGAGAAGGGCACCATCTACGTCGGAGCGCAGTATCTTTTCCGCTCTCGCGACCACGGCCAGTCTTGGGATCGTATTTCCCCCGACCTCACCACCAACGATCCCGAAAAACAGAAGCAGGAAGAATCCGGCGGCGTCACGGTGGATAACTCCGTGGCAGAGATGCACACGACCATCTACTCCATTTCCGAGTCCCCAAAAAACGGGCAAGTGATCTGGGTAGGGACCGATGACGGCAACGTGCAGATCACACGCGATGGAGGCGGGCACTGGACCAACGTCATCGGCAATGTGCCAGGTATCGGGAAAGCCTCCTGGGTCTCCTGGGTGGAAGCCAGCCGCTTTGCCGAGGGCGCCGCTTACGCGACGTTCGACCGTCACTGGTATGGAGATAAGCAGCCGTACTTGTACAAGACCACAGATTACGGCCGGAGCTGGACCTTGCTGCCCGTGCAGCAGAGCGGCATCCGCGGCTACGCGCACGTGATCAAAGAAGACACGGTCAATCCGAACCTGCTTTTTCTGGGAACCGAGTTCGGCTTGTGGATCAGCGTCGACGGCGGCCAGCGCTGGGCGCAGTATAAGGGCGGCAATTTTCCCGCCGTGGCGGTGCGCGATATAGTGGTGCACCCGCGCACCTCGGACCTGATTCTGGCCACCCACGGACGCGGCATCTGGATCGTCGACGACATTTCTCCGCTGCGCGCGCTTACCCCCGAGGTGATGTCCGAATATGCCGCGTTCCCTCCCATGCCCCCGGCAGTGCAGTGGATGGAAACGTCCGGCGGTTGGTCCGAGGGTGACGGGATGTTCACCGGCCCCAATCGTCCGAGTGGCGCGTTCATCCCCTACTATCAGAGGAGCCGGCACGTTTATGGCGACCTGAAGATCGAGATATTCGATCAGCACGGGAAGTTGGTGGATACGGTTCCCAGCAGTACCCACCGGGGTCTGAACCGCGCGCTTTGGTCCATGCATTTGAAACCCCCAAGAGTTCCGCCGGCCGCTACCGCCGCGTTTGGCGCAGTTTTCGGACCGCGTGTCGCTCCAGGCGTGTACACCGTGAAGATGACCAAAGGCGATAAGGTCTATACCGCGCAACTCAACGTGGTGCTGGACCCGCGCGCCAAGTTCACCGTGGCGGACCGCCAGGCGCAGTTCGACTTGGTTACGAAGCTGGGCGCCATGCTGAACCACATGAGCTGGGCTGTGGATGCCATCATCGGCGTGCGCGACAGCGCGGCGGCGCGCGCCGCGAAGCTTCCGGAAGCCGACCCGCTGCGGCCGAAGTTGCTGCAGGTGTCCGAGGCTGCCGACAAGATCCGTTCTAAGATTGTCGCTACCAAGGAAGGCGGTATGATCACCGGCGAAGAGCGCCTGCGCGAGTTTCTGGCCGGGTCCTCGGATTCTGGAGGCTTGTACGGCGATGTAAGCTCCTACGAAGGCCGACCCACGGATTCGCAGGTGGCTCGAGCCGAAGCGCTGTCACACGAACTCGAGGATGTGATCCACGAGTTCACCGATCTCGCCAACAAGCAGTTGCCGGATCTCAATCGCGGACTGCAAGCTAAGAAGCTCGAACCCATCGCCATGATCTCCGAGGAAGACTGGCGCAAGACCAACGAGTAGCATCTTATAATCCAGGTATGGATCCCAAACGCGTTTTGATTATGGGCGCCGCTGGGCGCGACTTTCATAACTTCAACACCTGCTACCGTCAGAATCCCGCGTACCGGGTCGTGGCGTTCACGTCGTGGAAATCAGCTATGAGATGAAAACGCAGCCGCGCTTTAACCGGCTGCTGGATGACGTCGCCGCTAACTTACTCGATGGGCGTCCCGAAACTGCGCTACTTACCGCCGCAGCGCTTCATGGTTCACTACATTGATTGCCGGCCGTCGCAATATGTGGTGATCTGATGGAAGATGTCGGCCAACATGCCGATGGGGGAAGCCAGTGGGCCAGTGAAAGACCTGTGCGTGCAGGCGGAGAGTTATCGTTCCGAAACATCAACCTCAAATCCGCAAAGGTAGAGACGGCCTTCCTGGGCTGCCGGCGAATATTGCTCCTGCACGGTGAGCCCTTTTCCTCCTGCTCGTCTCCCGCACCAGGAGATGCGCGGCACGTCCACGGCGGCGGCTTCGGCGTGCGTCGAACGGAGCGAGGCAGGGGCGGCTCATCCTTAGCTACTGCAGCTTGAAGACCGTTCCGTATTTGCCTTCCCCTCCAGCCTGCGTAGTGGCGCCGTAGAGCGTTCCATCCAGTGCCAGAGTGACGCCGGCAAGCGGGAAAGCTCCATCGTTGCCGGCGTGGAAGGCGTGCAGCACCTTCTCGGTCCACGCGCCGCCGGACGACGCGGGAGGCGTCAACGAGAACACCGTGCCACAGCCGGAGGCATAATACAGAGGACAACCCGGGTCGCCGCCGTTGGAGCTTGTGCCGTAAATGACGCCGTTCGCGTCGAGCACCACACTCGGGTTGGGATAAGCGGCATCCTTACCGCCAGCGAAGTTGTACAGTATGGCCTCCGTCCAGGCAGCGCCCGGCGACGCAGGCGGCGTCAATGAGAATACCGTGCCGAATCCGTGCGTGCCACCGTCGTTGGTGACGCCGTAGAGAACCCCGCCGCTGCCCAGCGCGACGGCGGAGAAGCCGTTTCCGTCGCTCGGAGCGCCTCCGAACCCATGCAGCAGCGTGTAGGTCCAAGCGCCACTGGGCTGGGTCGTGGTCAAGGAGAGCACCACACCACAATTTCCGCACTTACCTATGACAGTGCCGTTGGAAGTAAGGTAGAAAACGCCGTTTCCGCCTGGCGTCAGCACCATGGGGTCGAAGGCGGGATATAGGCTGAGCAGGAGGGTGAAGGTCCAGGCCTGCCCGGCGCCGTTCGGTGGGATCAGGGAGAAAAACGTGCCGGAAGCGTCGCCCTGACTCACTCCGTATAACACGCCGTTAACGAGGACCAGATTATTAGGAATCCAGAACTCAAGGTTAGTGGTCACTTGAAAGGTGCTCTTAGTCCATGGTGCGCCGGAGGAGGAAGGGGGCGCCAGCAAGAAGGCAGTCCCATAACCGTCGGTACCGCCCGCTCCGGTGGTTCCGTACAGGACGCCGGATGGTGCGAGCAGCAGCGTGTTGGGCCCGAGTCCGTCGGCCGGGCTCGTGAAATTGTAGATCCGGGTTTCGGTCCAGGGGTCCCCAGCCGGCGAGGGCGGCGTTAACGAAAAGACCGTGCCGCATCCGGAGGTGCATTGCTGAGTCAGCGGTCCGCCTTGTAACGTCGTGCCGTAAAGCACAGGGTGTGCAGCGGTTCCGCCGGCCACCAAAGCGATCGGCAGCCTGCCATCGGCGGCACTCGGATCGGCGTTGAAAGCATAGACGGTGGAAAATTTGGATTGTGCGGCGGCCGGCTGCGCCAGCGCCGCTACCAACAGGAGCGCTCCGTAATACCCGATTTGGTTGGTGTGCAACACGGCAGTATCCTCCTGATGCGCCGACTCTAGGGTTGCAACGAGAACAAGAAGCCGCCTTCGATGCGTCCCGGGCCCACCGTTGTGCTCCCATAAAGCACTCCATCAGTTCCCAAGGCCAGGCCGGTGGTGGGCCAGGCGCCCACGTCCCCGTCGTCGAATGCATGCAATACCTGCTCGGTCCAAACACCGCCCGGCGAGGAGGGCGGCGTCAAGGAGAAGACCGTTCCGCACCCCATGGAACTTAACTGACATGCGACCCCGCCCATGTTGCTGGTTCCATAGAGGACTCCGCCTGCCCCGATCGCTAAGCCGGGATTGGGCTGGGCTGCATCGGGGACGCCCGCGAAACTATAGAGGGTGGTTTCGGTCCAAGACCCGCCGGGCGATGCGGGCGGCGTCAACGAAAAAACGGACCCGACGCCGTGCGCGCCGCCGTAGTAAATCGTGCCGTAAATGACCCCATTGCTGGCGACCACAATGCTAATCACGTTGTTGACGGCGTCCGTGTCGGTGTCGGTGTAAAGCACGGTCTCTTTCCACGGACTGCCCGGGGTGTCCTGAGTCATCGAAAAGACATACGAGCACCCGGAGGGGCACGCCACGTCGCCGGCTGTACCGAAGAACTCACCATTGCCGCCGGCTACGAGCGAAACAGGATGAGCGTCGGCGCCGCCGGTAAAGCCGTACAGAACGTGAACAGACCAGGCGGGCTGGCCGGCACTCGGCGGCGTCACCGAGAAGAACGTGCCGCAGCCTTGAAAACACTCACTCGAGGTTCCGCCGTCGTAACTCGTCCCGTACAGGACCCCATTGCTCAGCACCAAGCTATTCGGAAGATCGGGTCCGTTCAACGCGAAGGTCGCCTTTGTCCACGGAGCGCCCGGCACCGCCGGCGGAGTAAGCGAGAACACCGTCCCACACCCGGTCCCGTTGCATCCCGTGCCGCCGAAGCCGGTGCTTCCGTAAAGAACGCCGTTCGGGCTCATGATGAGCGTGTCGCCTGCGGCGCCGATACCGTCCTGGATGGATGTAAATGGGTAAATCGTGGTTTCGGTCCAGGGACCCTTCCCGGTGGCCGGCGGCGTCAACGAGAAGATTCCTCCGCATCCGCCGGGGCATTCTGGAAAAATCTGGCCGCCTCCGACGCCGTACAGCACGCCGCCGGGGCCCGGCAACAGAGGCGTTCCGGAGCCGCCGGCATGCAGGACCGTAATGACCGGTTGCGCGTCGGCGAAGGGCGGGAGCGCCGCCCACACCAGCAACAGGACACAACAAGCAATCCGCGGATGGACGAGAATAATCGGACTCCTATGCCCAAAATAGCATGACCGGGTATTTGCTTTAGGCCGGATTTCCATTTTGTCTTCCGGCATCCCAACATCGTACACCCATACGGGCCGCTCCGGCGCATACATTAGCAGGGTACACGCTGCGTTGGCTGATGAGCTTCAACTTGCACAGGCGATCGAGAAGTTGCGCGCGGATCTGTGTCCGCTCCCGTATCAACACTAGCGCTTCGTTATCCTGGAGCCGTTGCGCAAGGGTATCGACATCCTGGACATGATCGTTCCAGACTGTGACATCGTGCCAGCCAGTTTCGTGAAGCAGGCGAGCGTGCGCGGCGTATCGCCGTAATCGTCGAGTATCGAAACTTTCATGTTAGTTCGGTCGTGTACGCTTCAGAAAAGTGAGACCTGCTGACGTAACCTTAACGATAGAGCGCCCGTTCGTTTCGTCACTCATAACGAGGCCCCGATCGTTCGCATCCTCCCAAACCGTCAGCCGTGGACATGACGTGCGCCATGCCGCCATCACTTCCTCGTAGCTCCTCTCGCCCTTCGCCAGCCACTCCAGGAGATCGAGAATCAAAGCTTCTACCACCGCGTCGGCCATGGATTTCCTTCCGCGTGCCGTCTCAATATCTACTTCTGTTGACACTGGAGTGCGCGTTTCGCCGTGTTATTCTTGGGCGCTGCCCGATAACGCCCAATCTCCAGATTCGCGGCTATGCCCCCACCACCATCCGGGGACATTCTACAAGTCGGGCAGTTCGCCAAGCATTTTGGCAAATCGCCGAAAAAGTTCGCCCTGCCATGTGTATTACCCCACGTGGGTAATACAGATCCGCGACACTAACTTCATACAGCGAAACACCGTTATCCGCCCGTCCTCCAGGTTCCCGTCTTTCAGAACGCACCATGCTACTTCTTATTCTACGGCTTACTGGTCCGCTTTCGGGCTTCTCTTCCGCTCGCACGGCTCAGCCCGGGTATCTCATGCTACGCGCACGGCTCGGAAAGCGACTACGGAATCAGCTCGAAGACCGCGCTCGGGTTGGCATACGTGGCGCCGAAAAGTGCGCCGCTTTTGCCAGCCGTCAGCGGGCCGGGCCAGTAGCCGTTGGTCTTTCCATTGAAGCTAAAGATCAGTTTCCAGGTCCATGCGCCGCCGGTCTTAGCCGGCGGAGTCAATGAGAATATCGTGCCACCGTTGGCAGTTCCGCCAGTTAATGTGACGCCGTACAACACGCCGCCGCTGCCCAATGCCAGCCGGGCTTGAGGATTCGCTCCGTCGATTCCTCCGGTGAAGCTATAGAGCACGGATTCGGTGGAGAACACGCCATTCGGCGTCACTGAGAAGATCGTTCCGCATCCGCCGCTGCAGGCGGCGCTGGTGCCGCCGTAGTATGTCGGGCCGTAGAGGGTGCCTTGCCTGTCCATGACCAAACCGGTGTACGGCCCTCCGCCGTCCCCCGTCCCGAGTTGATTGCCGAAGAAGTCGTGGAGAAGGGTGAAGGTCCAAGCGCCGCTACCGGATGTTGGTGGCGTTAACGAATAAACCACGCCTTCCTGGTCGCGCCAAAGGTGGTGCCGTAGAGTACGGGCTGCCCGTTCGATTGCGTGGCGGCGATTACGCCGCCATACGGAGACTCCGGCGCGTCTTCACCGGTGAAGTTGTAGAGGATGGTTTCGGTCCACGTGCCGCCCGGCGATGCCGGCGGCGTCAGTTCGTACACTGTGCCCATTTCTTGCGGGCCGCCATAAACGGTCGTGCCGTAAAGCTCTCCGTGGTTACCGACGGCGACACCCGCCCAGGGCACGGCGCCGTCACTGCCGCTGACGTTGTCAAAGCTATGGAGAATCGCCTCCGTCCAGGGTCCGCCGGGAGTGGCGGGCGGCGTCAAGGAAAAAACCGTCCCTTCATACGCTGTGCCGCCTGCATAAGTGGTTCCATAGAGCACGCCACCTGTTCCGACCGTTACGCCGGATAGGGGACCAACGGGGCCGGTGCTCCCGAACTCGAAAAGCTCGGCTTCTGTCCACGCGCCGCCGGGCGTCGCGGGTCGTGTCAACGAGAATACGGTTCCGCTACCGTTGGCTCCGCCATCGTAGGTGGTGCCGTAGAGCACGCCGCCCGGTCCGACCGCGATGCCGCCGTACGGGCTGGGCCGCGCAGCCTGGAAGCGATACAACGTCTTCGGCTGGGCGGATGCGCGATGCGGAGCGGAAGCCGTGAAGATGACCAGCGCTGCGACGAGCGCTCTCGAGGAGACTTGAAATGTGCGCAATGCATTACTCCACAGTGAAGGGTCCCGTGCCGGTATCCGCAGTGTAGCGGCCGCGACCAATGACTCCGTCAGCGCCGGGTGGCGCTGACGGCACCGTGAACGGGAACGCTGCGCTGCCGTTGAAGGTTCCATTTGCATCGGCGGTAGCGGTTCCGAGGTAAGTGCGAGGATTATCCCAGTAAATTCTGACGGGTTCGAATGAGCCAAAGCCATAGCCCACAGCGGACACGGTGCTGCCGGCAGCGCCTGAATTCGGCATCACCTGTAAGTGCGGCAGCATGGTAAAGGTCGCCGCGCCGAGCTTTGCGCTGCTTTGCCCCAGGCCCGCGAAGAACCGGGGACACCGAATAAGTCTGGCGATGCGGGCGCCAGGGCCGAGACCGTAAACGACCCGCTGGCATCCGCCGTGGCGGTGGCGAGTACATTGCCGCCGACCCCTCGCGCGTAGATTTGGACGCTCTCGTTGGGGGCGAACCCACTGCCGGTAAATTCGAGGCTCTGATCGAAATAGCCGCTGGACGGCGTGACACTCAGGTTCGCGGTAACGAAAACGAATTCTCCGATCAGGCCCGGTGTGTAATCGCCGCCGTAACCTGTGCCGCCGCTGAACCACAACTCGCCGTCGGGTCCCGTAGTGATGTCAAGCGCACCGCTGGGCTGGGGCAAAGGGTATGTCGTGACAGCCCCGGCAGGAGTGATGCGCCCCAGACTGCCGCCGAGCGTGAACCACAGAGCGCCGTCGGGCCCCGTGGTAATGCTCCTGGGGCTGCCGGCGGTTACGGGAAACTTGGTAATCGTGCCACTGGTGGTGATGCGGCCGATGCTCTGACCGGTCGTAAACCAGAGGGCGCCGTCCGGCCCCGGCGTGATGTTTTCGACGTACGAACTGCCGGCGGGCAAAGGGAACTCCGTGACCACGCCGGCGAGACTAATTCGGCCGATATCGTTATCGCTGGGGCCGTCCACGAACCACATAGCGTTGTCCGGCCCCCTGGTAATGCTGACAGGGCGGGCATCGGGCGTGGGAATGAGATATTCCGTGACCACGCCCGCGGTGGTGATGCGACCGATCATATTGGTGCCACCGTCGGTAAACCAGAGCGCTCCGTCCGCTCCGGCGGCGATGCTCCCAGGAAAGCTCGCAGGATTGGGCAGGGGGTAGTTGGTGACGGCTCCCGAAGTGGTAATGCGCCCGATGGCGCCCTCGGCACTAGCGTAGGTAAACCAAATTGCGCCGTCTGGACCGGCAGTGAGCCCAGACGGCTCCCCGGGTACCGTAAACATAGCGATCTGCCCGGAAGGACTGACGCGCCCGACCACACCGATAGCAATGAACCAAACGGCGCCGCCCGGCCCGGGAACCACGGCATTCGGGAAATTCTGCGGGTTGGGCACATACTCGCCGATCGCGTACTGCTGGGCGAGCTATATCCAAGGCGCCATCAAGAGTAAAGCTGTTGCGGCTTTCATCAGATAAGCCCCCTCGATCCATCGCAGCTTATCATGCCTCGGGTAACTTCAACTGCTTCCGGGTACTAGTACTGTCCTGCAAGGACACTACCTAGTAATCCGGTGCGCACATCGGCACGGCGCGCGGCAGAGGCATCCCCTTGAGGTCGCGGATCGAAAGGTGCTGTGTGAGTAGCGGAGTTCTGGTCGTCGCCATCGCGAATATCTCCACCTACAGGCATATAGCTGGGTCAAGCGGAATAACTATTCACGATGAAGATTAAAGTAACAGGTAAGTTGCGCGGAGTTATAGCCCGCCCGCCGGCTCGTCTGCGTGATGTATGTCACTCAACAACTCGCGCAGTCTGCCGTTGCGCACCTTCCGCAACTGGGCATCTCCGAAACGCAATTGCTCGCCGGCGAGCTCTGCACCCGTGTAGCAGGCCTTGGCGATACCGCTGTGCGCGTGGTTTGTGGTGTTGGTGAAGAAATGGTACAGCTCGTGGGCCAGCACGCGTGCCATGGCACGCCCCAGCAGGCGTGCGCGCTCGCCGGGTCCCGCCGCGGCTAGCGGCGAAGTCATGAGTCCCCGAATCCGGTCGCAATCCACCTCGCTGAACGGGAGCACCTGGCCGTCGGTGATATGCGTCCAACCCAGGGCGCGCATGGGTGACTCCTCTGGGAGCAGTTGATCGCTCCGGCAGGTTCCCTGGAAGCTCACCACCACGATTTCGAACAGGGCTTCATGGCCGTTGACTTGTTCCAGGGAGCGCCATGCGAAGTGCAGGTCGAGAGGCGCCATGATCGCATCGAGTTCGGTTTTCATGTGCCCGACCGATACGGCGGAGGGTGGGTGAGCGAACTGCGTATAGATCGTAACCGGCTCTTTGTTGGCAGTGCCTTCGCCGGTTGGGCCAGAGAACGTCACCGTGGGCAGAGCCAGCCACAGGGGCAGCATCGAGCGTCGCATCGCGGCTGTCCGCTAAATATGCCGCGCCCGATCTAAGACCAGTTCCGGGTGCTGCGCGGCCAGGCTGTTGACGATGTGGCAGTTCCAGCAGACCGGCTGGTGCGATGCCAGAACGTCAGGCACGGCCTCCGCCGGCACATACTGCCACTCGACGGTTTTATGCTCCGCGTTCAATAGCGCGGGTTTGTGGTCGTTCCAATGAATCTCGCCCACGGGTTTGCCGCACAACGCACAAGCTTTGCCTGCGTACCACTTGGTAAGAATGTTGCGAACCAGGCAATCTTCCGGCGCGGCCTCGATCTGCCGCAGGCATTCCTGGCCACAATCCTGCTTCTCCGGCCACCGGGAGCACGACCTGAGCCGGACATCCTCATGGCCTTCCAGGGCGCTAAACAGGGCATGCGCGGCATCTACTTTGACGCCAGCCGGCCTGTGATTCTCGGGGCAGGTAATCACGCGCGCGCCCCGCAGCTTCAAATAAACACGTCCGAACGCGCGTCCCAACAGCACCAGCAGGCCTGCCAGGATTAGAGCGCCGGCAATAACGCTGAACGTGAACATAGGGTCCACCTTCCGCCTCCCGCCGTGCACGCGCCACACCACAGTGTATGTGTTGCAAATGGGAGCTCTTGTGCGATCAGCGCCAGCGTGCCGCCCCGCCGGTGCGCCGTTTTCCACAGGACTATGCGTACCTTGCCCCTGATGGCCCCTACCAAGCCGGGCAACCGGGCCATCTGCTACAACGTATTAACTGATATGCGGAAATCCACCCTCGTGCTTTTGGCGCTTCTGGCCGCCCCGCTGCTCCCTAGCGCCTCTTCCGACTACGAGGCCGCCGCCCACAAGGTCTTTTTGATCGAGCACCATCGCCTGCGGCCGGGATCGCGCGTGGAGCTGACTGCGCCGGAGCTGAACGCCTACGCCCGGCAGGAGATTGCCGATGTGGCGCCCAACGGAGTCCGCAATCCGCGCCTCGAGCTGGGCGCCGGAACGGCCACCGGCTCCGCCCTCATCGATTTCGGAAAACTGCGCCGCGCGGAGGGCAAACCCCCGAGTTTGATCATGTCGTACCTGCTCGACGGAGAGCGTCCCGTTAGCATCACCGCCCGTATAAGGTCGTCGGGCGGAACGGCCACCGTGGACGTGGAACACATCGAGATCTCGGGCGTTACCATCGAGGGCCCCCTGCTCGATTTCCTGATCCGCAACTATCTCACACCAGCCTACCCGAACGCCAAGGTCGGACAGCCCTTCGAGTTAGGGCACGGCATCGAGCGGCTCGACGTGCAGCCGTCGGCCGTGGCCGTCGTCATCGGCCGTTGACACCGTCGCCAGCCCGCGGCAGTGCTATACTGCTCAACACCCCGCGATGTTTCGCCGCCCGGCTTCTCACGCCTCCGTCGCCCTACTGCTCGCCGCAGCCTGCGCTGCTCTCCCGCCGCGCGCCCAATCTCAGACCGTCTTCGAGGAGCGCTTGCAGGCCATCATGAGCCGGCCGTTGTTCCGCCACTCCCGATTCGGCATCGAGTTTTACTCGCTCGATGAAAGCCGCGTGCTCTATGCACGCAGCCCGCAGGAGTTGTTCATCCCGGGATCCACGACGAAGATCCTAACCGTGGGCACGGCCCTGGAATTACTCGGTCCGGACTTCCGCTTTCACACCCGCATCTATCGCGCCGGCGAGGTCGGCGCGGACGGCGTCCTGCACGGCGACTTGGTGATGGTGGCCGCTGGAGACCCGAATCTCTCCGGGCGCATCCAGCCTGACGGCAGTCTGGCCTTTCAGGACGAAGATCACTCCTACGGCTTCGCGCGCGCCAGGCCGGTGCCGGGCGATCCGCTGCTGGTGATTCGCGAGCTCGCGCGCCAGGTCGCTGCCAAAGGGATCCGCCGGGTGGACGGAACGGTCCGGGTTGACGCCACACTCTTCACGGAGGGCCCCCGCGAGCTCGGCACCGGCGTAGTGATCTCCCCCATCGTGGTGAATGACAATCTGATTGATGTCACGGTGGCGCCCGGCCAGAGGGAGGGCGATCCGGCGACGCTTATCATCGCGCCCCAGAGCCGATATGTGGCCATCGCCAATCAGGTGAAAACGGTGGCTCGCGGCGCAACGGAGCTGGAGTGGGCCAACGATTCCGCGGCCGCCGGCGGCTCCCGTTCGGCAACGCTCACCGGCACCATCGCCCTCGGCGCATCCCCGAAATTGCAGGTATACCACGTGCCTGTGCCGTCCCGGTTTGCGGAGGTCGTTCTCACGGAAGCGCTTCAGGACGCCGGCGTCCAAGTGACTTCCCCTTACGTGGCCGGCGCGGCGCAGTTCGGCCAGTTGCAGCGCTTCTATACGCCGGATCGCGAAATGGCCGAGCATGTTTCACCGCCTCTGAGGGAAGCTGCCAAGGTCATCCTCAAGGTGAGCCAGAATCTGCACGCCAGCATGCTGCCGTATATTGTGGGAGCCTACTTGAAGAAGGGCAGCACCGATGCGCCGCAGGCGGGTTTCGATCTCGAAAGAGCCATGCTGGATCGCGCGGGCCTGGATTTGACGGCCGCTGTTCAAAACGATGGCGCAGGGGGCGCCGCGCTCTTCGCTCCCGACTTCGTGATCCATTTCTTGGTGCATCTCTCCAAACAGCAGTTCTTTCCCGACTTCCTCAAATCTCTGCCCGTCCTCGGCCAGGATGGGACGCTGGCCGAGATCCAGGTGCATTCGCCAGCCGCCGGGCACGTCTTCGCTAAGACGGGAACACACGGCGGCCCCAACGCTCTCAGTGGCGGTGGTGTCATCAACGGCAAGGGGCTGGCCGGCTTTGTCGACACCCAAGATGGCCATCGCCTGGCGTTCGCCGCCTACATCAACTTCGTGCCGATCTCGAGCTTCAGCGAAGAGGAGTTGAACAAGGTCGGCCAGGCGATGGGCGAGATCGCCGCCGCGGCCTATGATGGCTTCATCGCTGCCGGCGGCGCGCAGGACCCGAAGCCGGCGCGGCCCAAGTAGGAGCGCCCGCCCGGTCCCAAATAACGGGCCATAATGACCCTATGAGATTTTGGCCGCTTCTCCTGCTGCTCCCCACCGCCGCGTCCGCCTCCAACAAGATCGTCTTCGATACGGATTGCGGCTACTTCGGCGACGATGGCGCCGCCCTCGTGATGGTCCTGCGCAGTCCGGAGAAAGTGCAGGTGGCCGCCATCACAGCCGTCTCGGGCAACGTCTGGGCCGCGGAGAGCGCCACTTACCTGGGTGAGATCCTCGGCTTGTTGGACCATTCCGCGATCAAGCCGTTGGTGGGCGCGCAGATGCCCTTGATCCACACGCCCGCGATGGCCAAACTGGAAGCGCCGCTCGAATTCGACGGCGCGTTCGGACACCCGGCCAAGATCGCGCCACCCGCCTCACCCGCCGCGCTCGATGCGCTGGCCGCGACCATCCAGCAGAACCCCGGCCGGATCACGATCCTGGCCCTGGGTCCCATGACCAATGTCGCCCTGCTTCTCCGCCTTCACCCGGACCTGGAGGATAAGATCCAGCGCATCGTTTTCATGGGTGGCAATGTGCACGTGCCGGGCAATGCCTCCGCCGCCGCGGAGTTCAACTTCTGGTTCGATCCAGAGGCGGCCCAAGTGGTGCTGCGTTCGCGGATTCCCGAAAAAATCATGTTCCCACTGGATATCTGCAATCGCGCCGTGCTCACCAAAGCGCGCTTCGATGAGATCGTCGCGGTGAAGACGCCGATCACCGAGCGATTCAAGCAGGATGCCGGCCTCCGCTATCCCGGCTTCCTCAAGAATCCGCAGGCGACCGGCTTCCTGTGGGATGAGTTGGCCGCCGCATGGCTGCTGGATACCGGATTCGTAACCAAGTCTGAGACCGCCTGGCTCGACGTGGACACCCGCTTCGCCAAAAGCTACGGCGCGACGATTCCCCTGGACCGCAAACTCGCGCCCGGCGCCACGCCCGTACGCGTAATGCTGGACCTCGATTTCCCGCGACTCTGGGCGCTCTATAAGCGACTCATGACCGGGTAACCGGTTATTTGGTTAGGTTAATCAGCACCATGACGCCGCCGGAGGTATCGGGAGCCACGATGTCGGGCAGACCCCTGGAGGGCGACTGGCCGTGCAGGTTTTCAACGAGGATGTCACCTGGCGAGGGGCCGGTGCCGATGTCAAACGGGGTCTCATAGGTGCCATCTCCGATGCCAATGTAGATCGCCATGGTACCGCTGGTTTCAACGGCGATATCCGGAATCCCGTCGCCGTTCAGATCGGCCACCATGTTGATCCCGCCGCCGGCTATGGGGCCCGGGATCCCTGGCCCTGGAGTGAACGCGCCCGTCCCATCGCCGAAGTAGACGCCGCTCCCGCTGTCAAACTGGAGCACGAGGTCGAGGTTCCCATCCCCATTCAGGTCAGCCAGGATCGCCTGGCTGGTCAGCTCGCCGAAGCTCGTGGGAACCTGCGTGAACCCACCGTGCTGGTTGTTGAGCAGCACGTATAAGTTGCTATATGGGACATCCAGGTTGGTCAACACCACGTCCGGCCAGCCATCGTTGTTTATGTCGCCCACCGCAATGTTCGAGAATCCTCCTGAAGGAGGGGACGACACGAAGGCAGTGGGTGTCTGGAACGTGCCATCGCCGTTGCCCAGAGCTAGCAGGTTGCCGGAGGTTGCGAAGTCCAACTTGCCATCGTGGTTAAAGTCGACGAGAGCCAGATAGCCTCCCGAGGGAGTCGCGGTGGTGCTCTTCAACGTAAATGTGCCGTCGCCGTTCCCGAGATAGACGACCACCGTGCCGTTGGCGGGCACCAAGAGATCCGGGATGCCGTCTCCGTTCAGATCGCCGGTAACGAGGCAACCCGCATTAGCTAGGGCGATCGTGGCTCCGGTCGTGAAGGGAGATTTGGCGTTGCCGGTTCCGAGTAAAACAGAAACGCCTTGGGCGTTGTTGACGGCGAGGTCCGGTTTGCCGTCGTCGTTGTAATCCGCCCTTGCGCCGCAGCCCGCGCCGCCTGTGACCTTGGTCCACTCGCCATCCTCGTACCGGCCTTTGCCTTGGCTCAGCAGCACGGAGACGCCGAACTGCGAGTCCGTGACGATATCCGTGAGGCCGTTGTTCCGCAGGTCTGCTAGAACGACATTGTAGGTACCATCGGAGCTCTGGATGGGGTAATACGCGGGCTTCGTGAACGTGCCCCTGCCGGTTCCGAACGCGATATAGCCGTAGGAGGAAACCAAGTCGGGGATGCCATCGCCATTGACGTCGCCGATGGCGATGCCGCCGATGCCGGTTGCTGTGGGCAGATCGACGACCTCAGGGCCCTTGAAGCCTCCGGCTCCGTTTCCAAAGTACAGATAGGCGTCGGAGCCGTCCGCCAGCGCAATGCCCGGATAGCCTCCCTTGGTCAGGGGGCCGACCGCGAGTCCAACTGCCCTCTGGGGCTCGGCGAACGTCTGTGGGGGCTGGAATGTGCCGTTGCCGTTGCCCAGAAGGACTGCGAAGCCGGATCCAGAGCCGCTGGTACCGAAAGGCATGGTCACTACCAGACCCAGCTTGCCGTTCCCATTGAAATCCGCCGCAGCGAGGGCCCCTGATTCTGTCGCGAGTTGGACCGCCAATACGCCCGGGTTGAATGCCCCACCCCCCTTGCCTGTGAACAACCAGATGCCGCTCGCACCAGCGGCAGCAACATCGGGAATGCCGTCGCCGTTAAAGTCCCCGACGACAAGGAAGCTGATCCCGAAGTCTGTTCCCGCCTGGTAGAGGACCACGGGCCTGAAGGTGCCGTCGCCCCTGCCCAGGCAGATGCCGATACCCCATTGGGCAACCGGACCCTGCTCCACTTCGCCGGCCATGACCAAGTCGACGGTGCCGTCGCCGCTTATATCGGTCGCGATGAATGAGCCAACGTAAGACATCCCCGTCGTTGTGGCGGGACCTGGCCGAAAGGTACCGTTACCGTTGCCGAACAGAACCTCAATATATCCGGACTCTGACACGATCAGATCCGGGATTCCGTCCCCGTTCGTATCCGCAACTTGGACCTCCTGGCTATGCAGCCCGGTGTAGTCCCGCCGGGCAGAGAAAGTCGGCATTTTGGGACCGGCCGCGCTGGCGGCTACAGTGCCCGTCAAGAAGTACGCCGCCAGGATTACGCTTCGTTTCATCGTGGAGCTCGAGGCGCAATGCCGCCGGGAGTGCGCCAGCGTCGTTTTTCCCCGCTTTTCACCAATCATCCTCGTGCCCTCCACGGCTCAGCCTAGGTACACGCTGTCACTTACGATGGCAATTGTCAAGGAGATTCCCGGTAAGGGCAGCTTCTCGTCCGTACTAGCCGGGCTGACCTATCCGCCTGCAATCCGTTCCACGCCCCTTCGCCGGATCGGGATCCACGAGCCGAACCGCTATTGTGACCCTTAATCGGCACCGCGGTGCGCTCGCGAAGCACCGCAAAATCATGTTCCCATGCGGCAGGTTTTTGATATCCACACGATGCGTGTGTATACTTCCCCCATAAGGTCATGAACGCGAAAAACACGTCTATGAACAAGCGCATCAACGTCATTTTGCCAACCGCTACCGTAGCCGTGCTCGACAAGGTTACGGCCAAAGGCAATCGCAGCGCCCTGATTGATCGCGCCATCCGGCACTATGTCAGGACCGAGGGCCGGCGTAACCTCCGTGAGCGGCTGAAACAGGAGGCGCAGGCCAATGCCGCGCGCGACCTGCAAATGGCCGCGGAGTGGTTTCCTTTGGAAGAGGAAGCATGGCAAACCGCCCAGATCCGGAAAAGAAAGTAGTAGCGTTCCCTCGTCGCGGCGAGATCTATCTGGTTCGGTTCGATCCGGCCCTCGGACATGAAATCCAGAAAACGCGGCCAGCCGTGGTCATCCAGAACGACGTCTCGAATCAGTACAGCCCCGTCACCATCGTGGTCGCGATCAGTTCGCAGTTCTCGGATCCGCCGTTCCCCAGAGAAGTCGTAATAGAGCCCGCCGAGAGCGGTTTGCCGAAACGATCGGCGATCGTCGTCAACCAGATTCGATCTGTCGATCGGCTGCGACTGCACAAGAAGCAAGGCGCCTTGTCCAGACAGAGTATGCGGCGGGTAGACGAGGCATTAATGATCTCAGCCTCGGCCTAGTAGACCTGTAGCGTGGGCGCTCCATAAGCGGCTGATGACCGGCTGATGAGCTAATGTGGGGCGGGTCCCCGACCCGCGCTGAGCCCCCTGGCTCGGCTGTCGCCTCCTTCTCCCGCACCATACGAAGTGTTGTACTCTCGTCTCCCTCGCGCACCAACACGCCCTCATCCGGGCCGGTGATCTTCAGCCGAAAGCTCACCGGCGGATCATTAGCCGTTCTGGGAAAGTGCGCGCGGCGATGACTCACCCGAAAATCCAGCGCCCTACCATCGAACTTCATGTTGAACATGGGTGTGGGACCTCCTGGGGACGACCGCGGCGGCTGCCCGTCGTTATGGCGAATCAGGTAAAACACGATCGCGCCCGTGAGCTCGCCGCCCTCGTCCGAAATGGTCATGTCCAGCGCCGGAACACCATCCGCCTGAGCGTGCCACACGCCAGCCACTGCGGACGTGTCGCCGGCTCCAAATGCCAGGCAAACGCAACCAACGGCCAAAAGCAAAATACGCTTCATATCGCAATCCTCCTACGTCGCCTTGCTGCCGCCCAACGCGGCCGTCCCCAACATGCCGCCCAGCCCCATCGTCTCAACCGCCGACGACGGCACAATTACCATCGAGCCTTTCTCCTTGATCGCTTCGTAAAGCATGTTCATGGCGCGCAGGTGCAGCGCCACTGGGTTATCCCGATAGGTCGCCGCGGCCTGCGAAAACTTCTCCGCGACCTCCGTCTCCGCCTGCCCCAGTATGTTGCGCGCCTGCCGCTCCCGCTCCGCCTGCGCCTGCCGCGACATCATGTCTTCCAGCTCGTGCGGAATCTTCACGTCGCGGATCTCCACCGATTGCACCGTGATGCCCCACGGATTGGTCTTCTCGTCCAGGATGCGCTGCAATTCGTGACCCAGCGTCTCCCGCTCCGTGATCATCTGCGCAAGCTGGTGCCGTCCGATGGATTCCCGCAGCGCCGTCTGCGCGCCGAGCGTGATAGCGTTGATGAAGTCCTGCACTTCCAGGATGCACTTCTCAGCGTTCCACACCACCCAGAACACGATCGCGTCCACGTTCACCGGCACCGTATCGCGCGTGAGCGCCGATTCCGCCGTCACGCTCGCCACCCGCACCCGTTGATCCACGAAACGGCTCAGCGAATCCACAATCGGAATGATGTGGAACACGCCCGGCCCCCGCAGGCCCAGGTAGCGCCCCAACCGCAGTACCGCGACCTTTTCCCATTGGTCCGCCACCTTGATCGCGAACATCAGGTAGAGGCCGATCACCCCGCCCGCGATCGCCGGCGCCGGGTTGTTCAACAAACGGGCCCCCGCCAGTCCCGCCAGCGCGCAAATCACGAATAGCCCCGCGCCGATGTTGCTCACGGGCATCTTATCGCCGATGGCGAACGTGTCATCTTTTGCTCTTTGTCTCAGCCAGTAGATCATTGAGTTGCTCCTTTAATTCCTCGACTGTGTATCCTGCGCTGCCGGCGCGCGCCACAAACTCGGTCACAAGCTGCGCCAGCCGCCGTTGGCGCTCCACCTCGTCCTGCCGCACTTTCTTCTGGGCGATGAAGGTGCCCGTCCCCTGCTGAGTCTCGAGCACGCCGCGGATTTCCAGCTCGCGATAGGCCCGCACCACCGTGTTCGGGTTGATCGCCAGGTCCACGGCCGCCTGCCGCACCGTGGGAAGCTGATCGCCCACCCGCAGCTTGCCGGAAGCCATGCCTCCCAAAACCTGGTCGATGATCTGCCGGTACACCGGCACGCCGCTGTGCAGATCCAAGCGGAAGGTGTAGGCGCTCGCTATCGTCATCTAGATATATAGTGTACTAGTTATCTAATACAGTCAAGGGAAAAATCCAAGTTTTCTTCTGAAGACAAAAAGTGGAAGGCAGGTGGGGCAGGCCCTTTGGCCTGCCAACTTCATTTCTCCGTCAGCGCCTTTACTCGTACCGCAACGCGTGATGCCGCATCGGTCTCGCTCCGGAATGCTCTGGCTGCGACGTCGGTCCGAGACCCTACAGCCTGTCGAACGAGGCCGGTGGGATAACCAAGGGAGGTGGGGCAGGCCTTTTGGCCTGCCAACTTGGCGAACGCGCCTTTACTCGTACCGCAGCGCGCGAATCGGATCGATCCCGCTGGCCCGCCGCGCGGGAAGCAGTCCCGCGCCAGCCGCGGCCGCAGACAGTATAGCCAGCGCCGATACGGCGGTCCACACATCTGTGCGAGCCACGCTGAACAACTGCGAGCTCACATAACGGCTCAGCATGTAAGCCGCCGGCACGCCTACCGCCAGGCCCACCGCGACCAGCACCAGCGCCTCCTTCATCACCATCCAGAGCACCTCGCCGCGTTGCGCCCCCAGAGCCATGCGCAGTCCTATCTCCTTCGTCCGCCGCGCCACCACAAACGCCATCACGCCATAAAGCCCCATAGCCGCCAGCAGCGTCGCCAGGATGCCGAACGCGCCCGAAAGCAGCGCGATCAGCCGCTCGGTGCTGAGTGTCTCGTCAAGCTGCCGCGAAAGCGTCTTCATCTGGTAAACCGGCATGGCTGGGTCCAGCTCCGCCACGTTTCGGCGCAACGCCGCGAACAGCCGGTCGGGATCCGACGACGTGCGCACGTAAAAGGAAACCGAACCGGGAAAGTCCGCCTGGTTGAAAGGAATGAAAGCCTGCCGGTGCACGCCTTCGCGCGGGCCTTCGTAAAGCGAATTCCCCACCACTCCGATAATCTCGATGTTTAGCTTGGTTAGTGGCCCGCCGCCGAATCCGATATGCCGGCCGATAGGGCTCCGGTCGCCGAAGTAGTGCGTGGCGAAAGCCCGGTTCACGATGGCCACCGAGATCTGGTGTCCAGTGTCGCGCTGGTCGAAATCGCGCCCTTCCAGCAGGC
>Ga0187858_10000629_pt1 | contig 43719 bp, 33 predicted proteins | sample June2016WEW_8_15_FD_133015 | JGI IMG/M metagenome (GOLD analysis project Ga0187858, IMG submission 133015) | Peatland microbial communities from SPRUCE experiment site at the Marcell Experimental Forest, Minnesota, USA - June2016WEW_8_150 | ecosystem: Environmental > Terrestrial > Soil >...
CCGGGGAAGGATCTTAATCGTCACCGAACCCCCTGAGTTTCGGATGATCCCGACCACGGCCCTGATGTCCTTTGAACGAAACGAAGGAATGGCGATCAAGACTTCAGCCACCGCATTTGCTTTGAGCAATGCCGGAATATCGTTCCTTGTTCCGAGCACCTTAATGCCCTGAATACTCATTCCCCGCTTGGATAGATCGTCGTCGACATATCCGACAGGGAAGTACTTGGATTTCTTATTGGTCAGCATTTCCCGGCCGATCGCGCTTCCGGCGTCTCCGGCGCCGACAATGAGGATTCGCAGGCGGCCGCGCCTTATTCTCGCCGACTTGCTTAGGTATTCGATGATGGCCCTTTTGGAGATGCGGAGCACGCCGATTGACCCAAGGGTTAGGATGTAATCGACAAGCAAAACAGACCTGGGAAAGGTCGGGATTGACAGATACGTCTTCAACACGAAGAGTGCCAGTCCCATGACTAGCGACGATAGCGTGACCGCGCTGAAGAGTCTCAAGAGATCCTTGAGCCCGAAGAACCTCCAGGAAATATCGTACATGCCGTGCGCGAACAGCATGGCCAACGTTATCCCCAGGGCCAGGGCGATATAGTATTTCAGGTCGTTGCTGTATCCTGTTGGAATCGCTCCGTCAAATCTCAGCCAAAAGGAAACGAAGACGGCTCCCGCGATGAGAATGGAGTCAGCCAGCATAAAAGCGATGCGTCTCTTAAACATGTTTATGCTTAGGAGGTTCTTATAGAATCCAGCCCATGCTTCTTGCTTCATATCAACCCCCGATAGCGTTCTTATCAGAATCCAATCTAAGTATGCTTAGCTTTTCCCGGTCTTTTTGATAATGCTCACGATTCGATCGAGATCTTCGACGCTTAGATCGCTGCCGCTGGGCAGGCAGAGGCCCTTTGTGAAGATATCTTCAGCGACCTCTCCACCCCTCTTCCTGCAAGCTCTAAAGACGGGCTGCATGTGCATCGGCTTCCATACCGGGCGGCTTTCGATATTTTCGGCTTCCAGGGCGAGGCGGATATCCTCCCTTGTTGCCCCGAATTCTGTAGGATCAACGAGGATGCAAGTCAGCCATCTATTACTGCGGCCATAATCCGCTTCAGCCATGAAGCTGATTTCCGGGATGTCTTTCAAGGCTCTCAGATAATAATCGAAATTTTCCCTGCGTGCCGCCACCCGATCGTCGATGACCTTCAATTGTCCCCGGCCTATGGCGGCGAGGATATTGCTCATCCTATAGTTATAGCCAATCGTCGAGTGTTCGTAATGAGGCATAGGGTCGCGCGCCTGGGTGGCCAGAAACCGGGCTTTTTCGACCATATCCCTTTCTTCTGAGACAAGCATGCCTCCGCCCGACGTGGTTATGATCTTATTGCCGTTAAATGAGAAGATAGCCATCTTCCCGAAACAACCCGCCTTTTTTCCGTCATATGTAGCCCCGAGCGCCTCCGCGGCGTCTTCCACCAATGGGACTTCATAATTACGGCAGATCTCCTCAATTCGAGAATAATCCGCGCATTGTCCATAAAGGTCAACGGCAATAACTGCCTTTGGCAATCGTCCCCTTGTTCTGCATTCCGCCAATTCATCTGCAAGAAGGTCTGGATCCATGGCCCAGCTTTTTCTATCCGAATCAACGAAAACCGGTTTAGCTCCAACGTAGGTAATCGCGTTCGCCGACGCACTGAAAGTCAGGGAAGCGCAAATGACCTCGTCACCGGTCTTGACGCCAATGACGAGCAAGGCCAAATGAAGCGCCGCCGTCCCCGACATGAGCGCCGTCGCGTGCGGGATCCCCACATACGCACACATCTCCCTTTCGAATGCGTCCACCATTGGCCCGAGTGGCGCGATCCAATTTGACCGGAACGCCTCAGCCACAAACTCTTCCTCGAATCCTGACATGTGCGGTGGCGAAATGTAGATACGGGCCATTTTATCCATGCTTCTTGTTCATCCTGAGAAACCGGTCTTACGGCTACATTGCGGGTTCACTGCTAAATTCGCTCCATGATGCTGTCCGCTATGTGAAATGCCGTGAGTCTGTTTTGTTCAAGCATATATTTATAGCATCCAGCCTTTTTGAACCTATCCTCTATACCAAGGATGAGCTGGCGTGGGGCATCCTTCAGGCCGCTTTTATATTCAGCTATCGCTCCTCCGAGCCCCCCAATGACGCTATGTTCTTCGATTGTAACGATTAGCTTCCTACCCAACAAGCTGTCGATCATTGTGGTGTCAAGGGGCTTTATCGTATGCATGTTTATGACAGCCGCTGACACTCCCTTCGCCTCGAGGAGTTTTGCCGCTTCAAGCGACTCATAAACCATGCTCCCCGTGGCGATAATGGCAATCTCATCCCCTACCCTAAGGGTGATAGCCCGGCCTATTTCAAAATCATAGTCATTACTGTAGACAATGGGATTGCCGGCCACTCCCGTGAGACGTAGATAAACAGGCCCATCATAACGAGCGGCGGCTTCTGTGGCCTTGGTGATTTCAGAGCAGTCCGCGGGAGAAATTACGCACAGCCCCGGGACCGCACGCATTAGCGCCATATCCTCCATCCCGTAGTGGGTATTGCCGAACATTCCCATGCCGAATCCTGCGGCAAGGCCCACCAGCTTGATGTTGAAGCCCATATAGCCCATATTGAGCCTGACCATCTCATAGCTGCGCATGGCGGCAAAGGTGGCGAACGACGTGCAGAAAACCTTGTAACCTTCCTTCGCCAAGCCGGCCGCGATGCCGAGCATGTTCTGTTCGGCGATGCCGGTGTTAATAAACCTGTGCGGATTAGCAGACCTAAACCTGTCAAGGCCCGAGGTCGTGCAAAGGTCGGCAGAGATGACCAAAATGTCTTTGTTCTCTGATGCTAAGTCCAGCAGGGCAAGACCAAAGGTGCCCCGGGATCCTAGCCTGGCCCAGTTTCTTGCATTTGCGGGATTAATCTTGATCACGGATTGTTCTCATCTCGCGGAAGCTCTGCGACCGCAGCGTCGTATCGAATCTTAGTCAAGACGTTATGATGCCACTCGTTATTATTCTCCATGAAACTAATGCCCTTGCCTTTTGTCGTCTTCGCGATGACGGCCAGAGGTGGGCCTTCCGGTTTTTGCCCGGCGTTCTTGAGGACATCATAAATGGATTCAATGCCATGGCCATCCACACCCACAGTGTCCCACCCGAACCCACCCCACATAGACCTGAGGTCAGTGGACATAATGCTGGCATTGCACCCGTCCGACTGCATGCCATTGGAATCAATGATCGCTATGATTCCCCCCAACTTATAATGGGCCGCGGCCATGGCGGCCTCCCACACGGTCCCCTCGTTTATCTCGCCGTCTCCCATGAGGACAAATACTCGGTAAGTACGGCCCATAATCCGCCCGGCGAGGGCCGACCCGATCCCGAGGGAAAGGCCAAGGCCAAGACTGCCGCTTGAAAACTCTATCCCGAACTCCTGCTTCATGGAGGGTTGGCCGGGCAGGTCGCCTCCATCTTCTTCGAAGCTGAAGAGCTGTTCGCGGGTGATAAGCCCGGCTTCAAAAAGGGCGGTGTAATAGCCGAGGCTGCCGTGGCCCTTCGACAGAATGAAACGGTCCCTTTCGGGCCAGGCGGGGTTCTTCGGATCAATACGCATGATGCCGCCATAAAGGGTGGCGGTAATCTCAATGATCGACAAACCGGAGCCGAGATGGGCACCATTCGGACCCGCCTTGAACGCAAGATCAATGGCATTCCGACGCATACGGCGAGCCATCCCTTGGATCTTGGTAAGCAGGTTGATGTCCATTATCTAGACAAACCTCCGTCGGCCCTAATAACCTGTCCGGTTATGTATGAAGACAAATTGGAGGCGAGAAAAAGTGCGATGTTGGCTATGTCGGCAGGCTTTCCTATTCTTTTCAGCATCGTATGCGCGACCGTCTCACTAATGACATCTTGGGACATGCTTTGCGCTACCATGTCCGTCTCGGTAATGCCCGGGGCGATGGCGTTAGCACGGATGCCATGCTCAGCCAACTCAGCCGCAATCACTTTCGTCACGCAGATTAAGGCCGCCTTGGAGGCCCCATAGGCACTACGCCCGGAATTGGCATCGATAGCGGCGCTGGAACAGACGTTGATGATACTGCCGCCCTTCTGCCGAACCATCAGCTTAACGATATATTGTGTAAACAGGAATTGAGAGAATAGGTTCACTTCAAAGACCTCTCTTAGTTTGTCCATCGAGGTCATCTGGAAAAGCGCGTTGTATGTGATGCCGGCATTGTTGATGAGGCCGTGGACCGGAAGTTTAGCGGAAATAATGGAGGTGACGGCCGCTCTGATCTCGACGGGATTGGTCAGGTCAAAATAGATGGGCATAACCCGGACATTGTGCTCGGCGGCAAGCTTATCGGAAAGGGAAGTGAAGTCGTCCGATGGCTTCCGTATGCAGGCCCAGATATTGGCTCCGTTTTCGGCAAATACTTCGACCATTGCCCTCCCGATGCCCCGGGCACAGCCGGTGATGATCACGTTATTCCCGTTCATGAGCATCATCATCAGCCTCCCATGCCGCCGTCTACGCGTATGACTTGGCCGGTGACATAGGCAGATTGATCCGACGCGAGGAAAAGCAATGCCCGCGCGACTTCCTCAGGCAAGCCCGCCCTGCGCAGCTTGCTGCCGCGCAGGAGCTCGTCGAATTTATCCTTAGGGAGGGAGGCCGTCATGTCCGTTTGGATCACGCCAGGCGCAACGGCGTTAACCCGAATGCCGCACCCCCCGAGCTCGCCGGCCAGCGTCTTTGTGGCGCCGATAAGGGCCGCTTTTGCCGCAGAATATGCGACTTGGCCGGGATTGCCATCTACGCCGGCAATAGAAACAATATTAATCACGCTTCCGGATTTTTGTCGCACCATCAACCTGGTCATTTGCTGGGTTATGAGCATCTGCGAAAAGAAATCTATCTCAAAGACCTCCTTCATCTTCTCCATTGTGGTCATGTGGAAGAGGGCGTTGTAGGCAATGCCGGCGATATTGACGAGAACATCCACGGGCTGTTTTGCCCCGATGATCTGTTTCATTCCGGCTTTGATCTGCTCATGATCCGAAAGGTCAAAATAGACAGGGGTAATCGAGACGCCGTTCGCGTCCGCAAGTTCTTTAACATGGCCCTCAAATTCGGCGGTCGGCATCTGGCAACAAGCCCAGATATTCGCGCCGTTTTGCGCGAACACATCCATGGTCGCACGGCCTATGCCCTTCAGACAGCCCGTAATGACGGCGTTCTTTCCTTTGAGCCACATCATAGTTCACCCGATATCGATAATCCTTGATAATGTTCTTACGAGATCATATCCATCCCAAATGACCGAGATATTCAAGGCCGAGCCCACCGGCACGAACCTATCGACGCCCTGTGGCTGGTATTCATCCACAAAGGATTTTAGGGCCTCTCTTGAAACGCCGTAATAGGTAATGGTCTGGACTTTCTTGTTGATGATGGGAGCGATTACGTCTAGGCTGGCCGCGCAATATTCATAAAAATAGCCGCATTTGCCACGGAATAAATCTACACTTTCTGGTAAAGAGGAAAGCTTTATCACATATAATAGATTCTCATATCTTTTAACTCCGGCGACAAAGGGATAATCAATAGCGTTTTCGCAAAGCACGGTCAACTTATCGACCGCGATAACCGGATTAAAAGTATAGCGAACAGCCGTTTCCTCATAGAGGCTTTGCCAGAAACGAAGGCTGGCGGCAGACGACTCAGCACTTTCGCCAAGCCAAACTATTAGATGGGGAGAAGAGCAGGCGTTTTGGTCCATCACATACGTGTCATTGTAAAAGCAGGCGCTAAGCCGCCTCAATTCCTGTTTATCTAATCGGCAGACCGCTTCCGCGCTCATAACACAGAAGGAGTACCTGTCAGCAAACGCGATGTCGATAGATCGAACGGGGACAGGGACGCGCCGAATGGTCTTAATGGTTTCGTCTCCCCCCCAAATAATGCGCGCATCGCATACAGATGAAAAAAGAGAAGTTAAATTATCATCCGGATCATACTGCATAAAAACAGTCGATTCGCTTATTTTGTGATATTTCTCAGCGGATAGAACTCTCTCAACTGCAGAAATAATGGAAATCGCCTGAGGAAACGTCTTTGGCGGCAGTTTGACAATATTGGAATTGCCGGCAAGTAGGCCAAATACATATGAGAAGGCGAAATTGACGGGAATATTGGATGGAGTTATATGGAACACTATGCCTAGGCCCAATCGGGCGCGAGTCTCAAAAAATTCCTTCTTGAGCCTCATGATGTTGGCCTTGCGGCAAAAGAAAGCAAACGCCATGACATCGGAGAAAGTTTTGGCGACAGAATCGTGCATGAGATTATTAGAGAGATCAGAAAGAAACTCACATACGAGGCTGTCGTACGGGCAAAAAACATGCTTTTCAAACGCGGCAGCGTCTCCCAGTAAGTAAGTAACTTTTCTATCTGGAAGCAGCATGAGTATCACTGCATCCTCTGATCTCGGCGTCCTGAAGTCGTCCGTGGATGATGAAGTATTTTCCCTTTCGGCCACAAGGACAATCGTCTTGCCCGATAAGCTCCCCAATATCCTCAGAGAGGATAGAATGCCCGGGATAGCTGCCGGGCAGAAGGGACAGAAGTTGAATCAGCCCCTGGCCGCCCGGTCCCATTGGGCCAAAGTCCCTTGGATTTCTGATGATGACATCGGAGTAGATGGGAGCATGAAAGTAACCTTCCTCGCATTCCATGAAGATGGAGCCGGTCTGTTCCGCCATGCCATAGTAATTGTGTACCCTTCTGATGCCACATAACTCCTTCGCAGTCCTTCGAAATTTTGCATTGTCAACAGACTGTTCAACCAACTTCTTCCAGCCACCGCCATGAATGATAATCCCCTCGCTTATATCAAGCTTGACCCCCCGCTTCCTGAGAACGCGGAGGAAATGCGCCCAGATCATGTAAGTAAAGCCGAAAAGCATCACCGGTTCACCATGGTGCCGATCAAGAAAGGCGGCGACGCCTTCCAGATCCAGCTCCAAGTTCTCGTCCAGGGCGTAGGATTGGTCGCGCCCAAGCATGGAAAAGCCCAGGATACCGGCGCCACGGGCGGAGAATTGGGTTCTGTCTTTGATCACCGCCTGGGAATCTATAATGAGCATAGGAAGCCGTTGTGCGCCCAGAAACGAAGAAGCTATTTTTGCCAGCGCCTTGGTCTGGTTGGCCGAGGTTTCACGGTCGAGGTGGATGCGCGACACCTGCTGGTTCGAAGTGCCCGATGATGTTATGGTCTTGACAATCTCCTCGCGCGGAACGCTAAGGAGATCGTATTCCTTGAAAAGGCGCACGGGCAGGAACGGAAAATTCTCGGGCCGGGTCAAACACGCCACGTCGAACCCCATCAGGTCCAATATCTTCCTGTACCCGGCGCATCCGGCATAGTGCTTTCTTGTGAGATCTCCCAGCATTTGTGAAAAGAGGGCGTCCTTCTTTTCTTTTTCCAGCGCATACACCGCCCCATTTAATACGCTGGTTTGGGCAAACATGTCTGTTCTATTGTCAGTCGATGGCCGAATAAAGTATCTTCCCCGATTCGTTGCGGGGGATAATTGATGTCTTTCGTACGATGAATCCATTTGGATTCACCGTGGTGTGTTGCAGGATGTGCTCCCGAATAGCGTCAACGTCATCCGCGCAGGTATAAATTACCATTAAATCGTCCCTGCCGGCGCAGGCGCACGTAAATCCTGCGTTTCTAAGAATATTCTCCACCTCGTCCAGGTTAACGCGATGGCCGAAGAGCTTCAAAAACCTTTTTTCCCGGCCAACGACATAATAGAAGCCGTCGACATCGCGCGTTGCCAAATCACCGGTCTTGAGGACGCCCATGTTCTCGTCGCCCTTTGCCAGGTCGGCATAGGTGTCGGCATATCCGAGCGTCACGTTGGGGCCCTTGTAGACAAGCTCGCCGGAGACATCGCTGTCCCCGATGATCCCGCCGTTGTCGTCGATAAGCGACAATTCGCCGCCAGGTATGGCGACGCCGATACTTCCGGCTTTCGAAAGAGCGTATTCTGGGGGGAGATAGGATATGCGGGCCGTGGCCTCGGTCTGGCCGTACATGACCACGAACAGAATGCCTTTTGCAAGGCAGATCTTGGCAAACTCACGGGTAAGTTCAGGATCCAGTCTGCCTCCGGCCTGAGTGAGAATTCTAAGAGTAGGAAGATCCATGTGCGCGAACTTGAGCTTTTTTAGCATCTCGTAAATATACGGGACCCCGCCGAAGGTCGTAGCGCCATGGTTTCTCAGAAACTGCCAGAAGCTCCTGTCTAAGACCGGTCTTTCGGTGAGGAGGATCGTTGCGCCCACAAGCAGGTGGCTATTAATAATGGATAATCCGTATGTGTAACTCATGGGCAGGGTGGTAATGGGCCTGTCTGAGGCAGTAATCTTTAGGTATTTAGCAATGGACACTGCATTGCTGATGATATTGCTATATGACTGGCGCACAAGCTTGGGGCTGCCCGTACTGCCCGAGGTGGTCAAAAGCAGTGCCAAATCCTGGTGAATGGGATAAGCCATGGCATCCGCGGCACGTAACAAACTATATTGTCGAAACGTGGATACGCATTTCCAGCCCGGGAATCCCCCAACCGCGCCGCTGGGCAAATAAATATACCGCGGGCTATAAGCTTTTAGCAGGTCAGCAAGAAGGCTCAAGTTTGTGCTGAGATTAACGAGAACTGGCACTGCTTTTCGTCGGAGTAAGCCTATATAGCCCGCCAGAGATTCAAAATTGTTAGAGCAAACACAAAAAACGATACAACGGTCATCAATAGTCTCGCCAATCTCGTCGGCGGCACTTATGAGGTCGCTGTAAGACACGACTTGGCCCTCCTCAGTCATGAGGGCGGCCGAAGGACCATAAACGTTTATGGAATCAAAATAATCCATATTCAGATCGCCACATTATACTTGGCTAATATCTCCATACCCTTGAGGTAAGAGCTGAAGTCTATGACATCGTCGGTTTCCATCATGATCTCGAAGCGCCCCTCGAGCGCTGCGATCATGGCCATGTGGCCCACAGAGTCCCATGTCGGAACGGATTGGTACACGAGGGACTCGTTCAGCATGGCTTTTGCAAGGTGAAAGCATTCCATGAAAATACCATCGTACTTTTCTCTGTTTGTCAAAACAAGAAACCTCCGCGTATATCAGAATCCCGCATAATTCTCTTGGCTACTTGGAGGAACCGAATACCTTCTGGTCGATGTTCGCTCTGGCTTCACGAGCGGGGTTGCCAAGGGCGATCATGTTTGCACCCACATCACGGAACACGCAGGATCCCATTCCGATGATCGTGTTCTCCCCGATGGAGACCTTTTCCTTGATGCACGACTGAGTTCCGATATAGCAGCCGGATCCGATGGAGCAGTTCCCGGAGATACTGACAAGGGTTGAAACGACGGCGTTTTCACCGATGACGCTATCATGGCCAATGGCTGAACCGATACTGACGAGGACGTTGTCTCCGATGACCGCGCAGCTAGAAATATAGGTGTAGGGAAATAGAATAATGCCCTCGCCCAAGCGAGCCGAAGGGGAAATTCGGGCCGTAGGATCCACGACGCTTCCTAGGGCGTAGCCATCACCACGCATCTTGTCAGCCAATATCCTCCTGCCGCGGGGTTCGCCATTGGCGATGACCACCCGACATTCAGCCGGATGAAAAGTATTCTTGAATTGCTCATATGTGAATTGCCGGATTCTATAAAACTGTCTCGCATCCATGAGATCGTCAATAAAACAGATCTCGCTCCATTGGGGGCTTTGATAGTTGGCTTTTATGGCGATATCATGCGTTTCTCGACCGATCCCGCCGGCGCAATAAATAAACAAACGCATTATGTTTATCCTCCATATGCTCGACGTAAGGGATCTAGAGCAACCATAGAGCGAAACTGTGCCTCGCCGCTGCGTATTCAATCTCCCCATCAAGCGATTGATGGTTAATCGTGTGCATAGCCCTTTAGCTATTCTTCGTTATTCGCCGTGTTCCCCAGGAATTCTTCCATCGTAGCTTGCCCAGGTTGATTGATCCCCTCTCGTTTGAGAATTTTCCAAACGGTCGATCCTACGATCTTGATGTCGAGCCAGAAAGACATGTGATCGACATACCAAACGTCGAATGCAAATTTCTGCACCCAAGTAAGTGCATTACGCCCATTTACTTGCGTCAAACCGGTTATCCCCGGTTTGACGTCGTGCCGACGCGCCTGCTCCGGCGTGTAGCGGCCTAGGTACTGCATTAGTAAAGGGCGCGGTCCCACAAGGCTCATATCACCACGCAGGACGTTGAATAGTGCAGGCAATTCATCGAGCGATGCGGCACGCAGAAAGCGGCCAAACGATGTCAACCGTTCTGCATCAAGGCGCACATTGCCCTGCGCATCGTAAATAGCAATCATCGTACGGAACTTGAGAAGGGTGAATGGCTTTTCGTTTAAACCAGGCCGCGTTTGTGAGAATAAGATAGGCCGGCCAAGATTGACTCGCACGAATAATGCAATCGCCCCTACGATTGGCGCAAAAACGCTTAATGCGAGAATCGTAAAAGATATATCAAATAGCCTCTTGCCAAACCGCTTATACATAGATGGCTAACATCCCAACATTAATGCCTGAATCAATACTTTTTCAATTTCCCCAACCAAGGCTTCTCTACTATAGACAGTCCGCACAGCTCGTAGGCCCCGATCGCCCATCGCCCTTCGCTCTTCAGCTGACATTCTCAGGAAATCTCGCACAGCCATGGCCAGAGCTTCTGGTTTTCCCGGAGGGCAAGAAATGCCAGCCCCTGCAGTGGTAACGAGGTCTGCCCCGTCGCCGGCGAGTGCGGCAAGAATTGGCTTGCCACTCCCCATATAGCTCAATATCTTATGAGGGATTGTGATTCGGAATAATGGATCGTCCCTGAGATGGACAAGTAGCACATCGGCAAGGGTGTATAGCCCGGGCATTGCGTCGTGGGGAAAGCGCCCGAGAAAACATACATTAGAGATTAATTGAGTCGAGGCAGTTTTCTTCAGACGTGACAACGCAATTCCATCACCTATAAACACAAATTGAATTTCAGGGAGACCTTCAAGGAGCTTTGCAGCCGCGAGGACCGTTTCCAGACCCTGGGCCTCGCCGATATTGCCGGCGAACATGATATTAAAACGCCCGGCCAAACCCCACTTTTGCGCCAGCTGAGTATCGGGTTCAGGTTTTTCGGATACATCATCTTCTATCCAATTTGATATAACCCGCACTTTCTCGGCAGATATGTCCTTGGCTATAAGGTTCTTTCTAAATCCGGGAGAGATCACCAGGATAGAGTGAGCTCTTGAATAAACCCATTGGGCAAAACGCCCTGTCATCGACAACAGATGCCGACTCTTGATCATTCCTGTCGCAATCAAGGTCTCAGGCCACATATCTTGTATCTGGTAAACAAATTGAACACGCCATAAGCGGCTAAGTATCCAAGCTGGTAGTCCTATTGTGAGCGGGGGGTGGTAAACAAAAATAACGTCCGGTCTGGGTGCCAGCCAAAATCCAAGAATCGAACTGGAGAAGGCAAACGAGACATAATTCAGCACGCGTTTGAAGCTGGATAGACTGTGATCCAAATAAAGCGGGACTCTGATCACAGGCACACCCGCCAACGTCTCCCGCTGATAGAGGCGCAGACGATAGCCCGGATAAAGCTTGCCTGATGGATAGTTGGGAAACCCGGTTAGCACCGTGACATCATGCGCCTTAGCCTGCAAAGTCTGAGCTAATTCCTGGAACAAGACGCCTGGTTCAGGCGGGTACCATTGGGTTAAGAGCAGGATCTTCATCGGTCGGAAGAATGCACGGCTTTAAGACAGCGGCTTCCTCCATACTGCGCGATTCACATAGTCCGTGTAGCTCGTGATAATCCGTACGATTTTCTCGGAGACGTTCGGAACATCATAGTCGCGCACTATCCTTAGCAGCCGATGTTCGCCCCGAGGCTGGCCTTCCAGAATCCTTAGCCCCTCGTGAACGCGTTCCCACTCTAGGCCGACCATCATCACCGCACCCTCTTCCATGCCTTCCGGTCGCTCATGGGCTTCCCTGATGTTCAAGGCGGGGAAATTCAAGATTGACGATTCTTCGGTGATTGTCCCGCTATCAGAAAGCACGGCTTTCGCGTTGATCTGGAGTTTCACATAATCCGTAAAGGAAAATGGTTTATGTAATTCGACTCGGTTATCGATTTTGACCTTTTCTTTCTCAAGGCGCAACCTCGTCCGCGGATGCGTGGTCACGATGATCCGCCTGGAGAATTCACTAGCAAGTCGGTTCAGGATTTTGATAAAAGCTCGAAATTGAGGCTCCGAATCGACATTTTCCTCTCGATGACAGCTGACGAGATAATACTCGTGAGGAATTAGTTTAAGGCTGTCAAGAATGCCCGAGGATTCGCTCTTCGCCCGATAATACGACAGGACTTCAAACATGGGACTTCCTGTGACGATTATCCGATCTGCCGGAAACCCCTCAGCCAATAGATATTGCCTGGAGATCTGGCTATAAGGCAGGTTAATATCACTAATATGGTCCACTAACCGGCGATTTATCTCCTCGGGAACTCGCTCATCAAAACAGCGGTTCCCCGCTTCCATATGGAATACGGGGATTTTATATCTTTTGGCAGGATAGGCTACCAGACAGCTATTTGTATCGCCGAGCACGAGCAACGCATCAGGCCGCTCCTTCTCAAGAACCTTGTCGATGCGTTCAATGATCTGTCCTACCGTTTCGCTCGCTGATGAACCCGCAACCTCCAGAAAATAATCCGGCTTCCGTAACCCAAGGTCTTCAAAAAAGATCTCATTGAGCTCGTAATCATAATTCTGCCCGGTATGGACGATAATCTGCGTCATGTAGCGATCGATGTTGGCAATTACGCGTGACATCCGGATAATTTCGGGGCGTGTGCCTAAAACCGTCATAACCTTCATGATCATTTTTCCTTTCTAACGTTTAGGGGGTACGTGTCCGGATTAGTAGGATTAAGTGGTTCGTAGGCCCAGAAAAGAACAATAAGATCAGATTGTCCAACATTTTCTATGCTGTGCGTGTACCCGGGAGGGATATCCACAACGCGGAATTCTCGGCCCGAAACGCGGTACTCAATGACATCATCATCTAGAATATGACGAAATCGGATGACCGCATCCCCTTCCAGCACGGCAAACTTCTCGACTTTCGTATCGTGATAGTGATTTCCGCGCACGACACCTGGCCGTGTCCGGGAGAAAAAGATTTGCCCGAAATGGGGGGATTTGAGCATCTCGGCTAATGAGCCCCTCGCGTCTTTACGCTGTTCAAGGGAATAACTAAAATCAGTCGTGGACAGATAAGATATGTATGTGGAATAAAGACACCGGGTAAAATGATCTAAAAAGTCGGGGACGTTCAAGCTCTTCCGGCTATCATGGAACCCTTGAATCATTTGTGCCAGGCGATTAAGAGTGATCTTGAAAATAGGTTCTACATGGTAAAAGCCATCCGTTCCCGCTCTGCCTTGGGCATCCGAGATTCCAAGGAATGTAGCCACAACATCATCGACATGAACTAATTCCAACTCTCTGTCTGGGTCTGTAATTTCAATCGGAAGGTCGTGGGCAACATTATGGCAAAATGTCGCTACGACCGAATTGTAATTGGGTCGGCACCATTTGCCGAAAACTCCTGGGAGGCGGAAAACTGCGACTTTAGTACCGGTTTCTGCCCCAAAGGTCAAGATAATATCTTCGGCCTCTCGCTTGGATTGCCCGTAAGGGTTGTCCAGCGCGGCTTGTGTCGATGAAGAAAAAATCAAAGTCGGCTTTCGACCAGAACGTTCTAAAACCTCGCAAATATGCTTGGTAAAATCTACGTTACCATGGACGAATTCATCCGTATTCTGTGGTCGGTTCACGCCGGCCAAATGGAAAACAACCTCGGCAGAGGCGAGACCTTTCTCGAGAGATTCCGGTGTTGAATCCAGGTCATATTCCTGAACATCGACACCATCTTGCCTATGAAGTGCCACGACCAGATTGCGACCGATAAAGCCCTTAGCGCCGGTTACTAATACTTTCATTGTTTTTCGAACCTAAGCTGTTATTCTGCCATTCTTCAAAGCCTCCCGGACGATGTCCATGCTTTTGAGCATCATAACCAATTCATCGACGTCCAGCCGGCGCGTATTGTGCGAATTATATTCTTCTTGCTCGGATATCTTTCCCTCGCCTTCTGTGAAGAAACATGAATAGTTCAAGTCTCGGCAGTCCGCTGGAATCCGATAATAGTCGCCAATGTCTTCTGCTTTGGCCATCTCCTCTCGGTTGAGAAGCGTTTCATATAATTTCTCTCCGTGGCGCGTCCCGATGACGCGGATTTCGTTCTTCGCACCAAATATCTTAAACAATGCTTTAGTTAACGTTCCTATCGTGGCCGCAGGCGCCTTCTGAACGAAGATATCCCCCGGCCTCCCATGCTCGAAAGCGTAGGCGACCAGGTCGACGGCGCCATCAATCGACATCATGAATCGAGTCATATTGGAGTCTGTAACGGTAAGCGGAGCACCTTCAAGGATTTGGCTTATGAATAGGGGGATCACCGAACCCCGCGAACCCATGACATTGCCATAACGCGTGCCGCAAAAAACCGTTTTTGAGTCTCCATAAGCCCGAGCCTTTGCGACCATCATTTTTTCCATAAGAGCTTTAGACATCCCCATAGCGTTGATTGGATAGACGGCTTTATCCGTGCTCAGAACAATGACCTTCTTGACGGAGCACTTGAGCGCCGCGTTCATAACGCTTTCTGCGCCCAGAGTATTTGTCCGGACGGCCTCCAGAGGAAAGAACTCGCATGAAGGTACTTGTTTTAGGGCTGCGGCATGAAAGACGAAATCTACCCCTTCCATAGCCGGAAGGATACTATCATAATCGCGCACGTTCCCGAGGTAGAACTTAATTTTAGAGTCACGGTACGCACTTCGCATTTCGTCTTGTTTCTTCTCGTCGCGCGAGAAGATTCGGATTTCTTCGACATCCGTGTCAAGGAAACGATGTAGGACAGCATTGCCGAAAGTACCGGTCCCGCCAGTAATGAGCAATCTTTGGCCACTAAACATATAAACCCTCTTCCGAATAAAATACTAGAGCCCTTGGACGAATTCTTTTATCCTTGATCCTTGAACGTCCGGAGATAGCTCCCTTTTAATGAATTGAATCGTGCTTATACGCCACTGATTTCGTTTTCTAGAATCCCAAGAAGCGACTCTGTCTATACATTGAATTAATTCTTCTGGTTCTTCCGAATATACCAGAATGAGCTGTTTTCTAAACTCAGCCGTTAGTGAAGGCATATTCGTTGATATGACTGGCTTTCCTGTACATAGATACTCAACAATTTTTGAAGGAAATGATAACAAGGCAATAGAAGAAGATATTCGACGAGGATTAATTAGAATATCAGCCTGGGCATAAAGCTCGATGAGTTTATTCGCATCAAGGAACCCTAAGAATGAGATGCGAGCATTCTTTTTTGAGTATGCTCTGATTGTGTTTTCTAGTATCCCCGATCCGGCGATAATAAGCCTTTTATCATTCCAGTTTGCTCGACAAAATGATTCTGCTAATAAATCGACTCCTGAGTCTTTATATAATCCTCCAGCATATACAATCGTGATTATTCGGTTCTTTGAAACCCCATCGTTCGTATTCTTATATGCACGTTTTGGCATATAAAAAGAGACATTTTGAATAGATGGTAAGATTAGCGATGGGCGGCTTTTTGCAAGCGACTCCGCCAGTCTATTGGTCATCGATATCACTCCTGATATCTTCTTCAATCCCGCCTTCATTATTGAGACGTCGACTTTTCGCAAGAATTTGATCAGTCGACCTTCCCACTGTTGTGAAATCCCGATATCGTCGGTTAAATAGGATAATGTGATTGCGGGATAAAAAGCTTGCCCGATTATAACGCCCCATACTTTGCAGCTTTGTATACCGTGCATTATGATGATTCTGTTATATTGGCTATTTGTCAACGACCATTTCCCAACGAATATGCATGTTCCCAAAAAACGGGTCAAATGCTTAAGGCCGATAATGTTAATGAAAGGGATCATTGTCGCGTGAATTCCATCCAGCGGAATCCATTTAGCTTTTGGGGATATTAATGTTTTGCATATGGGATAATCCAAGAGAGGTGCTACAGATAGTACTTCAACCTCTCCAATAAATCCTCGAGCAATCGCCGTCAACAGTGCAAGTCCGAATCTTTGAGTTTGAATCGGGGGAAAACGTTGATTCAATATCTTCGAAGTTAAATGATGAGGAAACAGATGCCCTACATATAGGACGCGTACCTCCTTCCTTTTCGAAGTCATCACCTTTCGTTTCCTCATAATTCAGCCGTCCCTAATGATAATTGGGCTCTGCAATAAATTTATACTCTAAATATGATTAATGACTTATAGATTAAGATGTTACTGTGCTCCTGAAAGCATGATTGGTGCAATTAATATAGAAGGAAGAGGGGAGCCAAGCTTAATAAGCTCATGGCTGTTGGCTATTGCTTTAAACGATATTGAATATTCTCTTTTTGGCCAAGTACAGTCCCAACGCAGACTCCCATAAGAATCGTAACAGATATAAAATTCAAGGCAGACGCCACCAAATGTAAAGCTGCAACACCCATTAAATATGCAATGCATGGCACGCAGGTTTTAGAATAATTCACATTCTTAACAACCACTCGTGCTCGTTTTATCCACCATAGCAGGGCACCGCTAAAAAGTATAGAGCCCACGGCTCCCGAGGCAATTGGAATCTCTAACCATGTATTATGCCAAGGTACGATGGTGCTATTAATGTCATGATTATCAATTGTTTGATTAAACCCACTCCCAAATATTGGCGATGCAAACCAACGGGTCTTGGTTTCTTTCCATATCTCAAAACGTCCACCGCTCAACCTCTCTATTATTTCATCCGAGTTTGGCAATAATTCTCTATTTGTCTCTGGGAGATGGAAATACTGCGTCAAGATTGTTTTTCTTGCATAAGATAACAAAGTCCCGCCGTTCACTTGATTGATCATTACGAGCATGGCTATGCTGATGAGGATTATCGTGCTAAATCTTATTATGGTACGGGAAGCGTTGCTATTAATTACTAGAAATATTGCAGAAGCAAGCAGGGTAATTATCCCCATGAAAACCATAGGCTTGTGCATTTTGCTGAACACTCCGAGTACACACAACGCAAATCCGATCAAATAACGCCGTCGCACTTTCTTTGAACCCAATATTGCGAAGGAAAAAAATGCTAGACCAAAATCTACTAAAGCCGCTACTGGATATCCAATTTGTTGAAGACTTGGAATATTTGGTGGATTTAGAATATCAATTCTAGGAACCACTGTATACCACAAGCCAATAACCGCAACTATCCAACTAAATAATTCGCAGATCCTGAGCCACATTTCTGGGTAATGTCCAAAGTAAATACCCAGAAGGCCGGAGGACAGAAAACCGATCATAGAAGGATAAAACCACCAGGGCAATTCCGAATGATAAGGCGAGGGGAAGATTCTACCTATAATTAGGATAATCATCCATAAGATCCAAAGGAGGAAGAACTTCTTTGCACTTTCTGAACATCTTATCCCCCCAGCTAATATCGCCAACAAACTGATAATTGAGATTGATCCTATAGAAAAGAAGCCTGACCATATAGGATCCCTGACAGCACCGAAATATAGTTCACATCCTATTACGCTCATCATGCTTGCGATTAAGAACAATTTCGCTATCGGAGGAATTCGAATCCAACATTGTATCATTCCCATATCACGAAATCGCGTAAATTTATGTGAAGACAAACATGGAGGGCGATGTATATCTATTTTATTATTCATAATCTATATGCATTTTATTGACGTTTATTCGCGATTTCCTGGCATACATTTACAAAAGACAAATATAACTTTTGTAAGTGGCGCATCTTGCGATTTCGCATTAAGTACATCCTGACTCGAGGAAATGTCATTGAATAGATTACGCCGTAAATAAAACCAGTAATACCGCTGAGGTATTTCTTCCGCAATATTTTTACTTCTTTTAACCCATCATCAATATTCTTGCTCGCAAACCCGAACGATAAAGAAATAATGCTTACTAAAGGAATATATTTATATGAAACTTGTGCTTTAATAATTAATCGCAATAAGAATTCATAGTCGGCTTCTATTTTGAGATCAGAACTAAACCTTCCATATTTTTCATAGCACTCTCTTTTAACATAGCAGACCTGGTGACATAGCATCGTGCGAAAAAGATAACTACGGCTCAACTTTGCTGGACTCTTTATCGTCTTCATTAATCCAGTAGTCATATAATCAGTGTATACGAGCCCTGGTGAATTTTCGGATATGCATTCTTCTGCCACTCTTGTAAGAACCTCACAATTCCTAAACACGTCGCCTGCGTTTAAGAATAAAACATATTTACCTATACAACTTTCTAAACCCTGGTTCATCGCAGAATAGATACCATCGTCATGACTACATACGATTTTTACGCATGAATATCTTGCGTCATTATTTAAAAATTCGAGACTCCCGTCTTTGCTCCCTCCATCCTTTATGATGTATTCATAATCAAGAAGTTTTTGGTTTATTACTGATTCAGCAGTGGTTCTTAAATCGTTACCCGCATTTAGGCATACGGTGACAATAGAAAACAATGGCGCCACTGTTGCTACTGCTTATTAATTATGCCGTCTAAAGGGAATTTGCTTTATTGTAGTTTGCGACTTGAGTAAGAAGTTCCCTAAACCGCTTGCGTTGCGTTTGAGCACAATGTTTTTCCAGGGCAACTTTTCTACCCTGATTCCCAAGGATCATACGTAATTCCTTTGAAGCCAGAATTTGCCGAAGTCGTCTATTTAGTAATTCTCTTTGTCTTTCGCCAACCACAATCCCGCAAGAAGTTTCACTAATATATCTTATGGATGCGACATCTTGCGGACCATATGCGAAAATTGGTCGGCCCGACATCATGTATTCAGGGATCTTGGTCGATATTGAATATAATGTATAATCTTGATTGTTTCGATCGAATGATTCAACATGGATCAATATATCGGCTTCTTTACACGCAGTTGCCGTTACGCCCTTTGGTATTGTTCCCCCAAAAGTAATAACGGGAGATCGGCCCAAAAGAGCCTGATACTTTTGCAGATCATTCTTGGGAGCATAGATCATAATTTCAGCATCAATCTCTTCGGAGTCGATTATAATTGATAGCTCTTCGGCAATCTCGAGCAAAGGTCGCCATCTATTCAAATGAAGACCCCCAATATATACTAATCTAATTTTTTTGTTTTTACCTTTATACGCATCGCATGCAACGTAATTATCAGGCTCAACACAATGCATAAAAGCGTAGAAAGGTGGGTCATATCGCCGCTCATATTCTAAAGACATTGCATCGCATATTGATAATCGTATCGGCGATATCTTTAACGCTTTCCTGAGAAGGCGCGTCTGCCAAGGGACAAATAATAATTTAAGTAAAGAGCGGCGGTAATTTGTGCCGGGCCAATCATCGACGAAGTGTGGCACCAACATCACTCCACACAATTTAGCCAAGTGCAACGCCCATTTCATTATCGGGATATTAGACAAGAACGAATAAACTAAATCGGGCTTAAAAGTACTACATAATACTCTGAGCTCATCAGGAATATTATAAGGCGCCAAATGCAGCAGAGTATTAATATCTCCCCTCATTTCCGGGGTTATTGAAAAACGATTATTCGTTGTTCGCATGGCAGTCTTCTTATTTGTTAATGGCTCATTTTGTTGTGATTTCTGCCTGCCTGCAATCCAGTGCTTTAGCCAAGAGGGAAGACCTAGGTTCATGATGGATAGACGATAAGAAAAAGCAAATTCGTTCTCATTGAATGGTAGATGCTCCGTGTAGACTTGTGCTAAGTTCTCTGCCGGCCAATCCGCAAAAAGACTTTTCACAGTGATACCGGTAGCGGTAACTTCGTTCATCGGGTCCAAATTTAAAATGAGTACGTTTGGATAATTTTTCATTATTCAGATAGCCGACATCGAGGACTATTTGAAACCTTTGAATATATCTCTAACATATTTTTAACGATCGTCTTTTTTGAATGGCGCAACAACGCCATCTCCCGTGAACTGTTGGCAATTTTTGAAGCGAGGCAATCGTCTTCAAAAAGCAGGCGAGCGCATTCCGCCATCACGGCATAATCAGCCGGAGGGAAACAAAGAGCACTCACTCCGTCTTTTATAATCGTCTGCATACCGCCACTGAACGAAACAACCGCAGGAGTTCCAACAAGTTGTGCTTCATTTAAAGAGTTACAGCCATTTTCTATTAATGAAGGCACAATAAAAATATGCGCTTCTGAAAGTTCGCGCGCCATTTCATTTGCAGCTAATCGACCCAGTGGCACTACGCTCTCAAGAAGGTTAAGATCCTTGATTAATCCGCGTAGGTACTTTGAGTACCCCGGCATTTTTAGCTTGGAAACTAATGGTTCATTACTGTTTATTTTGCCAATGAGAGCATCCGGAACACGTACCTGAATATCACGAAATTGATCCTTTAGTATGGAAGCAGCCTTCAAAACAAAATGGAGGCCCTTGAGTGGGTAGCACCCTGTCGGCGTAAATATCGAATGGCGGCGAATTGTCATAGGATTTCGTACAGTAACGTAAAAAGGAGGGCGCATTAGCTCGTCGCAATGGAAATAAATAGCTCTTGGGTTAATTTCTCTAATGTGCGCCTTATCCCAGAGTGTTCTACCGATAAAATAACTGTTTCCTGCGATTATACAGTTTTCTACCAAGGCTTGTTTTTTCCACCGCACTTTTTGTTGAAATAGTCCATCCCACCGAAGCCAGTCGCGAACAGAATGCGCTGTAATCAACTCTTTAAAGTCAAGCCGTCCATATACATGCTTATAGCATTCATGTATAAGCCCTTGTATCGATATTACAGTTGGACAGGTAATATATCCTTCCGCTGTGCAGACTCCATAAAAATATTCTGTTCCATGGATATGGACTAAGTCGGGCCCAAAATCTTGTACCACCCTTATGCAATAGTCAATTAATTTCTGGGATGGAAAACGCCCTAAAGACAAATATGAATCTATTGGAATACAGAAATGAGTAATTCCTTCTTTAGTTATCTTCGACCAATCCGCACCGGGAACGGCACTGGCAACGGCAAGGTCTATCTGCCCCGTTTCCTGAAGTGCATTGGCTAACGCAGACATCCATCCGCCCTTAACTTCAGCTTTTCTCCTTATAGCCCGATAACCCTCAGGAAGTGGAATATTGGTAAACCAAAGAACCTTCATCTGCTTTCCTTACGGACGGTAGCGCAATTTTCAAGTTCTCTGCAAGGCAGGAAGTTAATTACACTTTCTTCGTTATCATTAATGAAATAAGCCAACTTGATGTTCGAATTGGAAATTCTTAAAGGGCAAGCTTTGTTGGTCCTAAGTCTTATCTCTCCTAACACTTCACGTACTCCAGGACATTCTATTCATTAAAGCCGCCTCTGCTCGCGGAATATTCAATAGACTTTGTCCGCCCTCCTTCCCAGCACCGTGTCCCGACGAATTCAAAGTTCTCATAAAATGACTTCCCCATGGCCTGTTTGATTATTTAGGCTACTTTCGAAATCCTGTGCTTGGGCGGAAAACTGATCACAGCATTCATGTGCGAGGAATGGATATTTCGTTCCAGATACTCGACTTGCGGATACAGTTTTGTAACCTCGTCCGTGTTCAGCATCGCGTAATTGCCGACCCCATCGCCTAGCACGTTGCATCGGTTTCTGGGTTTCTAGGCGAACTAATACATGCGTCTGCACACACGTGGGGCTTGCTTCCGTATCTTCTCGTTTGGGTTCTATCAGAATAATCGAAGACTTAAAAACCCACGCTATTCATGGATTGATGGCCAGGGATTTGTGGAAGTAATCTAAACCAACTCCAGCCAAAAGTACGCTATTAATCAGACTGTACGCTTTTGGTCACGACACCTGCTTCGTTTCCCAGATGACTGATGGGTTGATGATATCGATGAGAGTGTGATTATTTGCTTCTCCGCTTCCATCAACGATTAGATTTGTGCGCGGGAGCGTATCTATTCCCATTGTGGCACGAATATTATGCCAACTTTTATGAAATAGTGTGGCCATCTTCTATGAATAATGAGTGCGGCATGTTCAATCTATATTCTACATATTCCAGAATCCTGTTGCTCTATTTTCGATAATCTTATAAGTCTGAATGGACTGCAAAGCTAGCCAGATTAAGCTAATAAAACTCATCGCTAGAATAACACCCAGGCTATCAGCAAACGCTCTGCAGAACACCACTAGCATTATCAGATATAATCCAATCGCTATGACTGAGAAGGATGATGTTATCCGTAATTTGCCAAGCCCATTCACATAAGAGGAATAGGGCGAGAGCCAAATATTGATAATGGCATAAAATCCCATAGAAACGGATAACTCCAGCGGAATATAAACCCTATTACCAATCCAGAACTTGTAGAATAGTGGGCTCACGAATACCATTGTCACAATGCCGAATGTGAAGATCAACGAAACATAGTTCAGCTTTTTTAAAGTTGTTCTTAGCCATCCAAATTCTCCCAATGTATATGCATCGGTGACCGCAGACCATATAGGAGATACAATAATCGTATAGCCCATTATCGGAACCTGAAAATACTGAAACGCAATATTATAAACGGTCACCTCGGAAGGACCGAAAAACTGTGTGATTGCAATATTAGCAGTATAATAGAGCACTAATGCCGAAATCTGAATCAAGAAGAATTGAACGCCCAAACCCAGCAAGTCTTTTCTTAAACTTAGATCAACATACTTAAGAGACGGTTTTAGTGATTTATACCGGCCCCGGAAAGCGAATATGGTAAAAGCAATTAACACAAAAACAGGCATCGCGCTAATTATTGTCCCCAATGCGACTAGACTAATCTTATGCGCATACTTGAAAATAACCCAAATAATCAGGAGAGATAATACACTCCCAAATGTTCCTATACTATTATTGGTAGCAGGCTCCTGCCCTGCTAGGAATATTACTCCCACTAATTGAAAGATAAAGCGGAAGATAAAGAACCCGAAAACGATAGCTGCTAAAAGGTGTAATTCTCCCTTAGGTATAAGGCTTGTATTTAATATAGTATTCCATTTGATAAAATGATTTGTTCCTTGAAATATCAATAACAATAAAATAAATATTCCACTAATGAGTATATATGCCGTGCTGACGTACTTTCTGCCCAGTTCATATTTTTTGGCGGCGATTGCTTCAGTTAATTTATTTCGGAGACCGTTTCCTAGTCCTATGTCAAAAACAGTGAACAATGAAAAGACGGATACTAGCGTAAGCCAAATGCCATATCGTTCCTTATCCAATATGTCAATTAAAAGACGTACATAAACTAATCCGACTAAAACGCTTATCCCCTTTAAGGCAACCGAATAGAGAATCTGGCGTTTAGCCTTGGAAGTTCTGTCATTCCTTTGAAAAATGTCAGATAGCTTTGCAATATCCATGTTCGTTAGTTTCGATGATGTGAGCTTTTGGAGACTATTTCACTGCCATCCCCACTGTACCTTTCTAATTCTTAAATAGGTCGCAAAGTAGTCTCTGGGCTACGCGCTTAGCCCAATTAAGAAGGCGGTGAGGTGTGCCATAAATCTTATTACGCAAACGTAAAGAGATCATTTTTTTGGGATCTATCCTGTGTTCCTGAAAATGCTCCTCGAACTTTCGATCAAAGAATTCATAGAGTTCTAGGTCTAACTCGTTATATTTTTCTATAACCTGTAGAGCTTGCCGAGATATGTCTTGTGTAGCTGGTCGAGCAAAGGTCCTGTTTTCCTTGGCATAGTAGATACGCTTCCAACCCATGCGGTTCCTGAGGCAGAGCAGTGATTCGTTGAACTTTTCAAAAAGTCCAACCCATATAAAATGCTGACTCAGGTTGCTTTTGGCTATTTCTAAGATCTCAGGGGTGATTGGTTCATGTCCAAAAACTGTATCAACTGTTTTGACGCCGCTTAGCAATCTCACTTGCCCATTGTTTAGCTCTGAGGAAATGCTACTACCGACATAGGCGGCCAAATCCATATTAGTTGAAGTGACTTGCTGATACAGATAATGACCGGGAGTTCGTTTAACATAATAATAATGAGAGATTAACCGGTTAATCGGTTCACGCAGCATAATCAAGTAGGCGACTGGCTGGGGCCAGATATTGATGGAGGCCAAAGGGAATGTGTCCACTCAAGCATCTGATATGACGTTATTCTTGTAATGGAAGGTTTTTAAAGTGGGTTATAGCTTCGCCTACCCCCGCCCCGCCAAACGAACAGATGGCGTGCGGCGGGTATTGATGATGAAGGACCTTGTCGATGCTAGTACCGCCCGTCTTGAGGATGTGAATAAAAATCAGGCAAGGTCCTTGTCTCGATTAAGATTAGGGGGGCGGCGCTCACAAAATGTCCTCGCGGATAGAACAAATTAAGATCTGAGCCTCATTATTTTCCGCCAATAGACAAGCGAGTCGTGCAAGCTCTGGTCAAGCGGAATCCGGAGAAGCCATCCGGTTTCTTCAGATATCTTTCTATTGCTGCCCACGTGGAAGGGAATATCGATCTTCCTCAGTTTGCCCGTGTCAACCTCAACCGAAATGGAGACGTTTCTAGGGGCCTCCCTGACCAGGAAATCCAGGATTTCCCGAAGCGCAATCGCCTTCCCTGAGCAAATGTTATACGGCTCGCCGCGGCGTCCTTTTCTCAGCAGGAGGATATATGCTCTAACGACATCGCGAACATCGCAGAAATCCCGCTGAACTTCAAGGTTTCCGACTTTCATGATCGGTGCAATATTACCTGCTTCGATCTGGACGACCTGACGTGCCCAGTCTGAACAAACAAAGTCCTCTGTCTGGCCCGGGCCCGTATGGGGGAATGGCCGGGCGATGACGATGTCGATGTTCTCAACCTTTTCGTAAAAACCGCATAACATTTCGCCTGCAGCCTTGGAATAAGCATACGGGTCAACAATCTGGATCGGCGCTTCTTCGTTTATGGCCTCGGCCGGCGTCGTGCCGAAGCCATAGACATCCGAGGAGCTGATAAAGAGCACCCTGGCCGCGGCCGCGGCTTGCCTAACCGCTTCGAGAAGATTGAGGGTGCCCAGGACGTTCGTTTCGATCGTTTCACTCCTCATCTGCCAGGACCTGCGCACGTTGGAAATGGCGGCAAGATGGAAGATCCAATCGGGGCGGACCTCGCCCACAAACTTCGTCACGTCTTTTTCAGAGCGTAGGTCGAGGAAAAAAATCTTGCCCCCGGAGGGCTGCGGGGCATCCGGATAAGAGGTGCCGAATATCTCGAAAGCGGACGGCCCTTCTGCCTCCAGGGCCCGGATGAGATGCCCTCCGGCAAATCCGGTCGCGCCGGTGATGAGAACCCGGATTTTATCGCTCATCTTTTCAGAAACCGGGCCCTTTCGGCAGCCACTGGAATCCTTTTTCGAGAACGATTTTCTTGCCTTGACCCCACGAATCGAGCCCCAGCAGTTCTAGGTCAGCGTCGACCATGATTTTGACAAGGTCCTTGAATGTGATTTTGGGAACCCAGTTCAGCTTTTTTCGGGCTTTGCTTGAGTCGGCCCTGAGCTCCTGGACCTCCGTGGGCCGGAAGTGTGCCGGCTCGATCACGATATGTTTTTGCCGGTCGAGATTGACATATTTAAAGGCCTCGTCGACGAATTCCTCGACGGAGTGCGCTATTCCCGTCCCGATGACATAATCGTCAGGCGCATCCTGTTGGAGCATCTGCCACATAACCCCGACGTACTCCGGGGCGTATCCCCAATCCCTCTTGGCGCTCAGGTTGCCCAGATAGATCTTCTTTTCTTTATTGCCCAGGATCTGGGCGATGCCCTTGGTTATCTTCCTGGTGACGAAGTTTTCCCCTCTGCGGGGAGATTCGTGGTTAAAGAGGATCCCGTTACAGGCGAAGAGGTTGTAGCCGTCGCGGTAGTTCTTAACCATCCAATAGGCATAGACCTTGGCCGTAGCGTAGGGGCTTCGGGGCTGGAAGGGCGTATTTTCATTTTGCGGGGCCGGGGCGCTGCCGAACATTTCACTGCTCGAGGCCTGATAGAACTTGGTCTGAATCCCGCTCCTCCGTACGGCTTCCAACAGACGCGTTGTCCCCAGGCCGGTGACATCGCCCGTGTATTCGGAAAGATCAAAGCTGACGCGGACATGGCTCTGGGAGGCCAGGTGATAGATCTCAACAGGCTTGACGTTATAAATGATCTCCGTAAGCTGCTCGGAGTCGGCAAGGTCTCCATAGTGGAGAAAAAACCGGGCATCGGGAAGATGGGAATCCACGCGGAGATGATCGATCCGGCTCCGGTTGAATGAGCTGGAGCGCCGGACGATCCCATGGACCTCGTAATCTTTCGAAAGCAGGAACTCGGCGAGGTAGGATCCGTCCTGCCCGGTAATCCCGGTGATGAGTGCCTTTTTTCTATTTGACATCGGGCTATCCTTATCTTGCCTTTTTGACCTGTTCGGCCACCCATGGGTAAGTGAGCGCGATGCCATCTTTCAGGAAATATTTGGGTTTCCAGCCGAGCGAGTAGATCCTGGCATTGCTGAAGTTGCGGGATTGAACGCCGACGGGACCCTCGATCCATTTGACATGGATGTTCTTTCCGGAGACCTGGGCCACGGCGTCGATCAGCTCTTTGACCGTGACGTATTGAGGGCAGCCGATGTTCGCGGGACTCTTGAGGTCCGAGTGCATGAGGAGATAGATACCTTCGAGCATATCGTCGATATAAGTGTAGGAACGGATCGCCGTTCCGGTTCCCCACGCTTCGATGGTCCCGCCGTCTTTCGCTTCGGCGACTTTCCGGCAGATCGCGGCCGGGGCCTTTTCGCGTCCTCCCCTCCATGTGCCTTCGGGGCCGTAGCAATTCTGGAAACGGGCGATCCTGACCTCCATGCCGTAGCGGCGGCCGTAGGCAAGGGCCATTCTCTCGGAATAGAGCTTTTCCCAGCCGTATTCGTTGTCGGGGAGGGCCGGAAAGGCCTCTTCCTCGGTCAGTTCCGCTTCGCCGGGCTCCATATCGCGATAAATGCAAACGGAAGAGGAAAAGAAATACCGCGGAATGCGGGCTTCGGCGGCCGCGTGAGTCATATTGATGTTGATGAGAACGCTGTTGCGCATGATCTCGGTTTCCGCCGAATGGATGAAGCCCATCCCCCCCATGTCGGCGGCCAGCTGGTAAACTTCGTCAAGAGGACCCGATACGGCTTTCTCGGCATTAGGCCTCTCGCGGAGGTCCAGGAGCATGAATTCATCCACGGCTGTCGGCGAGAATTCCGGGTTTTTTATATCAATGCCGCGAACCCAATAGCCTTCCTTTTTCAATTTCTTGACGAGGTGGCTGGCGATGAAACCGCCCGCGCCGCAAACCAGTGCTCTTTTCATTGCACGCTCCTTTTTTTCAGCTTCCTTTTTCAACTCCTGGAACCCTGCGATCGATGCGAAAAATGCAGGGTGGAAGTCAAACCGCTTTCCTCGGCCTGCCCCTGGGCAACGCCAATAGCCGCCGCCCGACGATCCCCTCGAGCCCGTGGACGAAGCTCTCCTCCCCTGCCGGCCTTCCGGTCTTTAGGCTCTGCCAGGTCCGAATCAAGACGGGCTCGTCTCCCCTCGCCGCGAGGTAGGCCCGCCAATCCGGGATCTCGACGTTCAGGAAGCAACCATCGACGATAACCGGGTCTGATTCGCCCAGGACATGGTGACGGGCGCTCGACCAGGGGTAGTCCTCGGCCCGGGCAACGAAGCCCGCGCGGACCGGGTTGTTCTCGATGAAGCGGACCTCCTCGAAAACACTCCTCCCGTCCAGAACGCACGAGAGGAACCTTCCCCTCCAGAGGTGGCCGGTCACCCCTTTTTTGCCATGGAAGTACTGGGCATATCTCATGTGGAGGGCGTTGAAGGTGCGGGCGAGCCCCCCTTCAACCTTCGGGACGCAAACGTAGTGGACGTGGTTCCGCATCAGGCAATACGCCCAGATCTCGACCGAGTAGCGGTCGGCGCATTGCCGGAGCCAGCCGAGGTAGCGCCGAAAATCGGCCTCTTCCTCGAAGACCGTCTGCTCGTAGTTCCCCCGCTGGGTGACCTGGTGCGGGTAACCGATGATCGTGGAGCGGGCTAGGCGGGCCATACTATTTCACGAAATCATGTGACACGCAGCGAATTCAAGAGAATTCGTCCATGTCACTGATTTCTAAACGGGCCATGTTAGTTCACGAAATCTGGTGACACGTAGCGAATTGCGGAATCGGAAATTTCATCTCAATGACGAAATCTGGTGACACGCACCGGTTCAAGAGAAACGGAGCATGTCACCGATTTCTAGGCTACCGCCGTTGGCGCCGGACGCGGCACCGGGACGGCGAGGCAAGGCCGGCAAACATACTTTTTTTTCGGGCGCGGCTGCGTTAGAGCCGCTGCCCACCGACACCGAAGCTCAAATGTGGCGAGGCCGGGGATTTAAGGGACGGAGCGCGGATATGGACGCGGAGCGGGGAAAGAGAGTAAACGGAAACCGGCGCCCAGACGAATCCGCTGCGACCCTTTCTTCGGTGACGGTAAGACCCATGCTACTAAAGACCCTTCCAAGCTCCCATCTTGACCGAAAAGTTGGCCTAATTTTATAAATAGCCGGCAGGGATGTCAAGCAAAAAATGGGGACAGCGGATATTTATCGACGGGATGACATCGCCCTCCTTGACCCGTTCGCCGACGCTAAGCCCCGCCTTTCAGGGCGGGGACAAGAAGCGAGGCTCAGGGTTAACCCCGAACAAGCCCCGGCATTCATGCCGGGGACTCGAGGGGTTGACTTGCCGGAAACCCTCTGATAAATTCGGGCTCTCCCGGCGGAAGGAAAGAACAGGCAAAAACCGTGCCCGTGCCCAAGAAGAGCCCTCTTTTCCCTGAGTGGGATTATCTGATCATCACCGCCTCGAACGATAAGCAGGCCGGAGTCTATCGGAGCTTGATCGACCTCAGGCAATCCCTTGGCCTGATCAGCGGCGTCAAGAGCGTTCTCGTCGTGGCCGACCCGGGCGGCCGCCGCGTCGGTTCCGGAGGCAGTACGGTCCATTGCCTGCTCCAGGTCCTCAACCTCGAGCTGAAAACCCGGCGGGAGCTCAGGGCATGCCTCGACCCTAAGACCTGGCAGGAGACTTTCAACCGCCTCCGGGTCCTCATCGTCCATGCCGGAGGGGACTCCAGACGCCTGCCACCCTATGGGCCCTGCGGCAAGATATTCATCCCGGTCCCCGGCGAATCGGGCGGCGCGCCCGGCACCACGCTTTTCGACCGGCTCATCCCGACTTATCTCGAATTGCCCAGGCCCGCTTCAGGCGGCGGGCAGGTCGTGGTCGCCTCGGGCGACGTTATCCTGGAATTTGATGCGACGGGTGTCGTGTTCGCCCAACGCGGAGTCACCGGCGTCGGAGCTCTTGTCAGCCCGGACGTCGCCAAAAACCATGGCGTTTATTGCCGGCACGCGGACGCGAGCGTCGGTCTGTTTCTTCAGAAACCCCCGGCCGCGAAGCAGGTGGAGGCGGGCGCGGTCGATTCGCATGGCCAGTCGGTTCTCGACATCGGGATCTTGAACTTTGACCCATCTGCCGCCGTTCGGCTCCTCAAACTCTGCGGTGTCGGCGCGGGCCAGGGCCGGAATCGGCACAGGAAAAGCGGGCGCAAGCTTGTCTGGGGAGGGCAGTTGGCCGAGTCGATCGAGGCGACGGGCCTGGACATCTACCGTGAGATCTGCTGCGCTCTGGGCAAGGACACATCCTACGCCGGCTATGTGGACGAGGTCAGAGGGGCCGGATCGGGAGTCGATAACGGGGCGCTCAGGTCTATCTATCGCGGATTGAGGTCTATCCCGTTTCACGTCCACGTTGTGCCGCGTTTCCGCTTTCTCCATTTCGGCACGCTCCAGGACCTGATCGAGAGCGGCAGGAGCCTCGTGAGCTCCGAAATGGGCGACTCGGAAAAGGGAACGGGCGTCGTCGTCAATTCCCGGGTCAGCGGCACGGGGACGATCCTCGGGAAGAATGCCTGGGTCGAGGGCTGCCGGGTCGAGGCGCCCTTGACGCTCGCCGGAGATAACATCGTCGTGGGCGCCGAAGTCACGGCGCCTCTCGCCCTCCCGCGAGGGGGATGTCTGGACATCATCGAGGGACGGGCGAGAGACAGGCGCAGGGGCTGGTTCGTCCGCGCCTACGCGAGCGATGACGTGTTCCATCTGGCCACCGATAAAGGGGCGCGCCTGTGCGGAATGCCCGTCCGGTCGTGGCTCGAAGCGATGGGCGCGAGTCCGGCCGACGTTTGGGACGAGGAGCGGACGGACACCGAGAGAACGGTCTGGAATGGCCGGTTTTTCCCGTTTGCCGCGAACATGGACAAATGCCGGGACTGGCTTTGGCTCCTCGAGCCCGGGAACGCGGAGGTGAAGAAAAAAAAGGAATGGCTCGCGGCCGAAAGGTACAGTCTCGAGGAAATAGCCCTCCGCGCCGACCTGGACGCTTTCCACTCCAGGAGGCTGAAGATCCGGGGCGAGCTCGTACGGGAAACGCTGTCTTGGGTTTTTGGCCCGGAGAGCCTCCTGTCCGCCGCCGAGATCTCCTTCCTGGCCCAAGATCCGGACAAGGGCGAGCGGGGCCGCTGGGTCGTCGCGATCGTCCGGGAAGCGGTCAGGAGCTATGAAGCGGCACGGAAGCATCAGGGACTGGAATCGCTTGAGCCCTCACGGATCCTGCACACGCTTGGTTCGGTTCTGGAGCGGATGGCGAACGACGGCGATAAAAGTCGCCGTGGGGATGCCCGGGATCTCGTCCGTGCGCTGAGGGCCGGATTGACGGCCGCGGAAAAGAAATGTCTCGGCTCGCTCGGCTTGAACATCGAAGGCGCCGTGAAGCTCAAATCGTGGGCGGGAGAGATGAAGGAAGCGGCGTTCCGCCACCTGAGCCGGACCATTGTCTATCGAAGCGACGGGATCCCCGCCCCCCCGAAGAACGTCCTGCGCGGCGACGAGATCGTCTGGGGCAGGTCCCCGGCAAGGCTCGACCTCGGCGGGGGCTGGACCGATACTCCCCCCTATTCGCTCGAGCGGGGCGGATGTGTCATCAACGCGGCCGTGAACCTCAACGGCCAGGCCCCCATCCAGGCCTATGCCCGGGTCATCGAGAAGCGCGAGATCCGGATCAACTCCATCGACCACAGCACGCGGGTCGTCGTCAAGACCCTGGAGGAGCTCCTGGATTACCGGAAGCCGGGGAGCCAGTTCGCCCTGTCCAAGGCCGCTCTGGCTCTCGCCGGGTTCGCGCCGGAAGCGGCGGCGTGGCCGGCCGGGGTGCGGACGCTCGACGGCATGCTCCGTTATTTCGGGGGCGGGATCGAGCTCACGACGCTCGCGGCGATCCCGAGCGGAAGCGGGCTCGGGACATCGAGCATCATGGGGGCCGTCCTCGTGTCCATCATCAGGAGGGCCATCGGGCGGCCGCTCGCCGCGCGCGAGCTTTTCCACGCCGTTTTGAAGCTCGAACAGGAGCTCACGACCGGCGGCGGCTGGCAGGACCAGATCGGCGGCGCGATCGAGGGCGTCAAGGTCATCACCGCGGATAAGGGCCTTGTCCCGGACCCGCGGATCCATTTCGTCCCGGCGGACCTGCTCGACCCGGCGGCGAACGGCGGCCGGACCCTCCTCTACTACACCGGGCTGCGGCGGCTGGCCAAGGATATCCTGCACGAAGTCGTCGGGCGCTACCTGGACAGGGACCGGGCCGCGATGGAGACGCTGCGAAAGCTCCACGCGTTCCCGCCTCTGATGGCGGAGGCCATGGGGATGAGGGACATGGAGAGGTTCGGCGAGCTCATCGACGCCGCCTGGAGGCTGAACGTGGACCTCAACCCGGACCACGCGACCCCGATGATCGATGAGCTCCGGGCCCGGGTCAGGCCGCATGTGTTCGGCGTCAAGCTGCTGGGCGCGGGCGGCGGCGGTTTCCTGATCATGGTGTGCAAGTCAGCCGAGGATGCGGCAGCGGTGAGGCGGATGTTGGAGAAAAAACCGCCCAACGACAAAGCCCGCTTCTTCGATTACTCCATCAGCCGTGAGGGCCTCGTCGTCACGGTTTGTTAATAGTAGGGCCGGACCTCAGCTATTCCTTTATGTTCAGGGGCTGGACCTCGCGGATCGCCCAGGCGGCGACCTCGTTGAGCGATGGATGGATGATCATGGAGCGGTAGATCGGTGTGATGGAGCCCGCCTCCGGACAGACCCTCAGCTCCTTCGGGATGATGGGCTCCCCACGTTTCTCCGGCGGGACGCATGTGTAGCCGGCGTTCATGAGGTAGACGAACGACTGGACGAGGATCGAGGCCTGGGGGCCGACGACGTGCGCGCCGAGGATCCGGAACGACTTGTCCACGATGAGCTTGACGAACCCGTCGTCGGGGTCGCCCGCCTCGTATCCGAGGGCGTATCCCCTGGCCACGTCCGAAGAGCGGTGGATCGCCACGTAGATCTCATGGCCAGCTTTGAGCGCCTGACGCATAGTCAGGCCGGCGTGCCCGACCTCGGGGTGGGTGTAAACAGCCCACGGAACGACCGAATGATCGACGGGGATCCTGGGGTGCAAACTCTCGAAGAGGTTGTGGACGCAAATGTCGGAATCGTAATTCGCCTTGTGGCGGAACTGGTAGCCGCCGATGGCGTCTCCGATGGCCCAGATTCCGGGAATCGTGGTTTCGAGATACTCGTCCGCCTTGATCCAGCCGCGGGCGTCGGTCGCCACGCCGGTTTTCCCGGCCTGGAGGACGTCGGCGTTCGACCGGCGGCCGACGGCGACAAGGATCTCCTCGCCATCCGCCTCGCCCGTCTGGCCGGTCTTCACGTCCTCGAACGTGACGAGCTTCGAACTTTTTCCGGGGCGGGCGGCGATAGCCCTTACGTTGAGGTGAACGGTCATGGATCTCTCGAACTCGCGGGCGACGAAGGAGCTCACTTCGGGCTCCTCGGCGGGCAGGAGGCGGGGCTTCATCTCGATGATCGTGACCTTCGTCCCGAACGCGGAGAAGATGTGGGCGAACTCGGCGGCGATGACTCCCCCGCCGATGATGACGAGGCTCTTCCAGGGCGCGCCCGGGAACTTGTCGCCGAAGAACGACTTGCTCGTCACGTAGCCCGTTTCGTCCAGGCCGCGGACCGGCGGGGCGAACGAGCGGGCCCCGGAGGCGAGGACGAAGCGGGGGGCGGTGAACTCCTCCGAGAACGGGCCGTCGCCAAGCCTGACGCGCATCTGGCGCTCGCCGGTGAATTCGCCGGTGCCGCGATAGAGGGTGAGGCCGGGGGCTTCGGCCAGGGCCTTCTCCATCTCCTCGTTCTCGCCGATCTTGTCCCACATCCGGCGGGCGACGGTTTCCCTGTCGAGGCGCTCGAGGCGGAGGTCGTCGCCGATCTTACGGGCGTGCTCGGCATCGCGGATGGCGTCGGCGGACACGGTCAGGATCTTCGAGGGGATGCAGCCGCGATTGAGGCACGTGCCGCCGATCTTCCCGGACTCGACGAGGGCACATTTGAGGACGCGCTTGATGCCTTCCTCGAGCACGGTGAGTCCGACGCCGCTGCCGACGACGACCAGGTCATAGGTTTTCATTTGTAAACGTCTCCGCGCATATCAATGACACGAATCCGGATAACACCGGAATGCATTAATTATCAAGGCCATTATGCTCAGATGGAAGAGGTTCGAAGCCCAGGCAGGGTGTTTTTCACATATTTTTTTCATAATCTTTGCATCTTCTTGACAACTCATGCCCGCGGCCCGGTTATATTATCGCCGGTTGATAAGAGGAGGCCGCCGATGTCGAACCAAGCCATGAAAGGTGGGGCCAGGATATCGGGGACCAGGGCCGCGCGGGCCCCCAGGGCCGCCCTGGCCACGGGGCTCGTCATTCTGATGGCCGGCGCGCCCGGGTTCCTCCGGGGGTCCGATCGATCGAGCGGCGCGTTTGTGGCCATCACGACGATTTCGGGGGAAGTCACGGAGGGGGAATTGATCGGAGTCAGGGAGGACGCCGTCGTCGTCCTGACCGGCGGCTCCGAGAAGACGTTTATGGTGGCCGAGATCGAAAACGTCCGGATCGACAGGAAAAAGCCGACACTCGCATGCACGGTCGTCGGGGGCTTGGCGGGAGGCGTAGTTGCCGGCCTCATTGCGCGTCGCCCGTCGGAAACAGACGACCTTGTCACTGGCTTTAGGAGGTTTTTTGGCTACCCTTTTTGGGTCATCGTGGGAGCGGCTGCCGGCGCGTTGGGGGGCATCGGCGTCGCCCAGGCCATCGGGAAGGATAAGGTGATCATGTTCAAGGACAGGCCGGGCTCCGAGGTCGAAGCCGGCCTCAAGGCGCTCCAAAAAGAGGCCCGCGTCCCGAACTACAAATAGGCGGCGGGACGCGCGCCAGAGCCGAAATCCTGATTCTGCTCCGGACAGTCATCGCATTGACTAAGGTTGGGACCGGTGCTATCGTTGGGCCGGATAGAGACAAGGGGAACAGAGGATGGCTTCTTTGACGCTGGAACTGATCCTTCCCACTTGGAAAAGGAAAAAGTGGCAGAAGGGCCTCAGAATGCCCGAGCTGACCCTGCCGGTCCTGGCGGCGCTGACGCCCCCCGACGTCGACCTCATCGTCACCGAGGAGGAAAACGAGGAGGTCGTCTATAAAAGCCACGTCGGGCTGGTCGGTATTAGCTATATGACCCCCCTCGCGGCGAGGGCCTATGAGATCGCCGACGAATACAGAAGACACGGGGCCAAGGTGGTCCTGGGAGGCATCCACGCCACGGCCCTGCCCGAAGAGGCCATCCAACACGCGGACGCCGTCGTCATCGGCGAGGCCGAGAGCGTGTGGGCGCCCCTGATCGAGGACTTCCGGGCCAACAGGCTGAAGAAGTTCTACCAGTCCGAAGGCTACCACGATCTCCGCGGCCTGCCGACCCCGAGACGTGACCTCCTGAAGCAGGGCATGACCTTTTCGCCCTATTCCATCCAGACGACACGGGGCTGCCCGTTCGGGTGTCACTTCTGTTCGGTCTCCAGGTTCTTCGGCAAGACTTTCCGCTATCGGCCGGTCGAGGATGTCGTCCGCGAGATCGAAGCCACGGACAAAAAGATCTGGCTCTTCATCGACGATAACATCATCGGCAACCAGGCCTACGCCAGGGAACTGTTTCAAGCGCTTATCCCGCTCGGGATCAAGTGGGGAGGCCAGAGCACGGTCCTCCTGGCGAAAAACGACGAGCTCCTGAAGCTGGCCGCCAAGAGCGGCTGCCTGGGACTGTTCATCGGCTTCGAGTCGCTCAACGAGTCGAACTTGCGCGAGGTGGGCAAGGGGATCAATAAGGTCACCGAGTACGAGGAGTGCCTCAAGAAGTTCCATAATCACGGCATCCTTGTCTTCGCTTCCTTCATGTTCGGCTTCGATCATGACGACAAAAGCGTTTTCGAAAAAACGGTGGACTTCCTGATAAAAAGCAAGGTTGTCGCGGCCAGCCTGCCAGTCCTTGTTCCCTATCCGGGGACGGCGCTCTATCAGCGGATGGACGAGGAGGGCCGGATCCTGACCAAGGACTGGTCCAAATACGATTATGGCAAAACGGTCTTCAGGCCGAAACTGATGGAACCCGAGGAGCTGCAGGAGGGGGCCGGGTGGGCCGCCAGCGAATTCTATTCCCGCTCGTCGATCCTCTCCCGGGCCGCTTATAATTGGCGCCACCCGCTCATCTTCACGATGATGAACGCGAGCTACCGGGGCAAGCACCGGCATGCCTTGGAGAGGAGAAAGGAACGCGAGGCGGCGCGCGCGGCTGAAGACTGACCCGGGCCGAATTTCTATTCGAGCTTGAGCTTCTTGAGGAGCGCGGCATAGCGCGGCTCCTGCCGGATGACGTCAAATCCGGGATAGACTTTGATGTATTCCAACCAGTGGTCTCCGTCCTCATAGGCCTTGTCGAGATAGGCGAACCCGCGGTCGGTCTCGCCCAGCTTGAAACAGAGGAGCCCCATGAACAAGGGAGACACGTAGACTTTTTTCTCCGCTTCGTTCAGGCGCGCGAGGACATTTCGGGCCATCTCCATTTGGCCGGAGGCGGCATACGCGTAGCCGACCGCTTGAAGGAAAAACGGCGCCTGGCCGGCGAGATCCGCGGCCTGACGCAGTTTGACCAGGCCTTCCTCGTACTCCCCCTTTTCCACATGTGACAAGCCGAGGTAAAGGTAGGCGAGGACGTATGTGGGATCCAGGCTGATGACCTTTTCCAGCACCTCGGCCGCCTGGTCAAACGATCGGGCCAGATGGAACAGCATGCCGTAGATCATGTTGAGGGGGGCCGATGTGGGGTCGATCGCGAGGCCGCGCCTGATCTCGGCGAGCGACTCCTCGTGCCTTCCCCTCGTCCCGAGGTAGAGGGAATACCAATGGTGGGCCCACGTATAATTCGGGTCGATCTCAAGAGAACGCTTGTATTCCTCCTCCGCCCCGTTCCAGTCGCGCTCCAGCTTTTCTTTGATGAACGCGAGGGAGTTATGGACCTCAGCCCGGTCCGGGTCGATCTCCATGGCTTTGAGCGCAGCGTCGCGAGCCCTCGTGAAGGCCACCCGGGGAGGCATGAAATAGGTTCCGATGATCATGTAACAATCCGATATTCCCGTATAGGCCAGGGCATAATCGGGGTCGATCCCGATGGCTTGATGGAAGGACTCGAGCGCCTTTTGCATGCTCTCCGCCGTCCTCTTATTCCAGAGGTACCGGCCCTTCAGATAGAGGTTATAAGCCTCCGGGTTGTCCGTATGGCGGAGCAAGAGGCGCGCCTTTTCGTCGCCTAAAAGTTTCACCCTCAGCCGCTCCACGATGGCCAACGTGATCTCGTCCTGGATCATGAAGATGTCTTCAAAATTCCGTTCGTACTTCTCGGACCAAAAATGATATCCGGTCGCCACATTGATGAGCTGGGCCGTGACGCGGAGCCGGTTGTCCCCTTTCCGGACGCTCCCCTCGAGCACGGCGGAGACACCGAGTTGGCGGCCGATCTCGCGGACATCCAGATTCCTGATCTTGCTGGAGAAGGCGGAGCTCTTGGCCGCGACGTCCAGGTCTTTGATCTTTGTGAGCGCCGTGATGATCTCTTCAGCCAGGCCTTCGCAAAAATACTCCTGATCTTTCTGGGGGCTGAGGTCCGCGAACGGCAGGACAGCGATGGAGTTCATGACCCGTATCCCCCCGGGGGTGAGACCGGCGGTTTTCCCGGGATGGAGGCCTTTCGCGGTCTCGGACAGCCCGGCGGCGATGCCTTGAAGGTCGGAGGCGAGCAGTTCGACCCTCTGATATCGCCCGGCCTGGTCCTTTTCCAGGCATTTCCCGATCACTGCGCTCAGGGCCTCGGGCGTCTGGGCGTTGAGGACCCGGGGGTCCGGGGCACGGACGGTCTTCTGCATCAGGGCGGTGCTCAGGGGCGTGTTCCCTTCGAACGGGACCCGTCCGGTCATCATTTCAAAAAGAACGATCCCCAGAGAGTAGATGTCGGCCCGGTGGTCGACGTTCTCCCCCTCGATCTGCTCGGGGGCCATGTATTCGGGCGTTCCGATCAGCGTCCCCAGGTCCGTGAGGCCCTTGGTCGCAACAGTGCGGGCGATGCCGAAGTCCGTGATGCGGGCGTTCCCCTCGCGGTCGATCATGATGTTGGACGTCTTAAGGTCCCGGTGGATGACGCCGAGGCGGTGGGCCTCCGCCATCCCGTCGCAGACCTGCCCGGCGATCGCGAGGGTGCGGGCCGGGGAGAGCGGGCCCATCATCTGAATGATGCTCTTGAGGTTGTCGCCCGGGATGTATTCCATGGAGATGAAATAGGTCCCATCGCAGGTCCCGAGGTCGTAAATGCGGCAGACGTTCTTGTGGGAGATGCGGCGGGCCAACTTTAGCTCGTTCCGGAAGCGCTCGATCATCTTCTCGTCGAGGCTGATGTCCGGGTTGAGCACCTTGAGGGCCACGGTCTCGCTGATCTCCTGGTCGATGGCCTTGTAGACGCGGCCCATGCCGCCGCGGCCGAGCTCGTCGCAGATGCGGTAGCGCCCCGCGAACACGGCCCCGGGGACGATCTCGCCGCAGGGGACGCGGGCGGTTAGCGTCGCTGATGGCGGGGGAGTCGGGAGGGTTGGGGGCAGGGGCGGGGGTGACGCGGCAGCGGCTTGATCGGGATGGAGGGGAGCGGCGCAGTTCCCGCAGAACCGGGTCTCTGAGACGTTCTCGAACTGGCAACGAGGGCATTTCATGAGAAGAATCCCCTCTTCACGAGCGAAACCTTCCCCAACGCTGAATCACTGATCGAGCGCTGACTTCATTGGACTTTATAACAGAGCGGTAGCCCTGTCAAGATGGGCGAAAACGGGCCATAGGCCTATCGTGTGCGCTGGGCTCCGGGATGATGTAAACCTCCCCGATCTTGATCAAACCGGAAGGACGATATTCCCCAAAGAAAATCATATGATGGCTGGGCTATTTTTCAGGGGTTGGGGTAATTCTTCAGAACCTTACGGGCCATCTCTTGGCCTTTCTCGATTCCCTTCTGGATCATTTCGGGCCGGAAATCAATAGTATCACAGATCGGTTCTTCCGGAACGTAGCGGAAAAATGTTATGTTCCGCTTGCGGGCGAGCCATTTATCTATCCTGGGGCTCACGTTCATCATAATCCCGGGGGTCATGTTCATCACCTGAAGCCGGTAATTGACAAGCTCGTTGAGTCGAAGGGCATAGTCGTAATCGTTCTGTAAGATCGTGGCGGTGAGCAGGTCCACCGCGCGTCCCCCCACCTGCAGGACATTTATTAAAGGTTCACTTGTGGGCTTCATTGGCAGCGGGAACAGAGGAATGACATGAACCTCGTCCACTTTGAGAACATCTTGGACCAGGGGCTTGAGCGGCAGAACGTTCATGACCCCCCCATCGACACAATTGTCCGCGCCGGCTCGCTGCGATTGGCAAAACACGGGCATCGAACAGCTTGCCTGGACCGCATCGAGAAACTCTTCTCTGTTCACCTTATCGCTAGGAACATATTCGAGTTGCGCGCTTTTCAGTCTGACGTATCCGACGACCCCTTTTGTTTTGGTTTTCTCTTGGCCAAGATTTTCGAGCATCCGCCTCATCGTGCCCATCTCGAAAAGGCCGTCGGCTTGACCCCGTTTTGTTACCTGCGTCCAGAGCATCTTGAGCAACTGTGTTTTTAAGACATCACTCCTTTTCTTGATTTTTTTAAGCCACTCTATCAAGAACGGCACGCCGGAGTCCGGGCCGCCGTAGCAGAGAGCTGCGGTACAGAGGCTGCCGGCTGAGATTCCATAAGCAAGGTCAATACTAATATTATGTTCTCTTGTCATCACGTCTAAGACACCTGCAGCAAAACCGATCCGCGCCCCGCCGCCCGAAATACATACTCCTATCTTCTTGCCGGGAGTAGCCGCTATTGTTTCCATAATACCCCTCCTTTTTATCCATATATTTCCGGCCTGAAACCGGAAAAACAGAAACACGGGACAATATTCTCGCACCTTAAAATTAGAGTAATAGTGCGATTCACCGTTGAACTTTCCTTCAGCTGACCATTGCCGCCCACGTCTAGGGGCTGCAAAATTCTCTATATTTTATATATAAATCGATTTGATTGACCTGTCAAGAAAACATTTGTTTCTTATGTTCCTCTAATGTCGGGCGCCTCACCCCAAGAATCGGAGTCCCCGTGGCCATCGGGAAGGATAAGGTGACCATGTTCAAGGGCACGCCGAGCGCTGAGGTCGAGCCCGGGCTTAAACCATAGCCTCGATCTCCTTGATCTTGCGGGCCAGGCGGACGGCGGAGATCGGGAAGGCCGTCCTGATCTCGGGGGCGAAGAGCGAGATCTTGAATTCCTCGATCATGCGCCGGAGCTCTTCGACGGCCTGGCGCTTTTCGGGCGGGACCGTCGGCGCGGGAGCCGAAATATCCTCCTCCAGACGCTCGAGAGTGTATTCGTACGGCTCGGCCTGGGCCGCTTTGGCCTTGTCCTTTTCGGGGTCGATCCGGGCCCGGGCGAGCCGGACCTTCATCGCCTCGAGCTGGCGAGGCATACGGACGATCCGATCGATCGAGTAGGCCTCGAGGAAATCCTTCGGCAAGAGCTTGTCCAGGTCCCGGGTGATCTCGTCGAAATAGGCGGGGACGACGGGCTCCCTGAAGCGGCTGAGTTCGTTGAGGTCGAAAGACGTCTTCGCTCGCGTTCCCGCTCCCCCCTTCCCCGCCCGGGCGGATACGAGGCCTTGACTGCCTTTGGAGAGCTCGGCCCGGAGGGCCTGGTTGAGTTCGAGGACTCGGACCGTCGTCTGGGTGAGGGCGTGGCCTTTCTCGAAGAGCGTCCGGCCGGCCTCGGACTCGCAGGCGCGGAACTCGGCTTCGGTGCGCAGGTTGCGTTCGAATAGCTCCCGGGCCAGGGCGGCCTCGATGGCCCGTTCGACGGCGTCACGGCCCCCGAAGGCGAGGGCGGCGCGGTCGTGCTCGGCCGGGATCTTATGATACCGCCGGACAAAGGCCAGCTCCTTGGCGAACTTCTGCATGAGGAGCCGGCGGACGCCTTGGCGGTGCGGGGCGTCGGCCTCGGCGCGCGTCGGGAACAGCCGGATGCCGACCGAAGACGCGCTTTCTTCGACCACCAGCGCCGGGTAGGCCGTGAGCGACGTCCCGACCGCGATCTTTTCGGGAAGGTCGCCGAAGGTCCAGCCGGTGAGGCCGCTCTTCTCCCATTTCCTCTGGGCCTCGAGCCAGGCGGGCGACTCGACCTTCGAGGGGACCGTGTCGGCCGCGCTGATCTTCTTCCGGAGGAGCTCGACGTCGCGCCCGGTATCGATGACGCGCCCCGTTTCCGGGTCGATGACGGCCACCCGCATCCGCAGGTATTTCGGGACCTCGGCCAGGACCCACTCGCGCGCCGGGATGTCCGCCCCGAACCGGCGCTTGACGAATTCCGCCACGGCCCTCGCGAGCGGCACCTCCTCGGGCGCCCGGGGCATCTCGGCGGCGATCGTCTCGGCCTTCTCGGCGACGGGCACGAGGAGCTTCCGGTAGCGCTTGGGGAGCCCTTTGATCAGGGCGGCGATCTTGTCCTTATAGTGGCCGGGAACGCCCCATTCGAGGCGGGCGGGCGGGATGGCGTTAAGGAGGGAAACCGGGACGCTCATGGTCACGCCGTCGTCGTCCTCGCCCGGGGCGAATCTGTAGAGCGCTTTGAACGGGCGGCCGGCCACCTCGACGGTGTCGGGGAAGGACGAAACGGTCGCGTCATCGGGGTTATAGTTGAGGAGGTCTTCCTCCCTGAGACGGAGGAATTCGTCGGTGCCTCGGTCCCTGATGAGCTTGCGGAGCGAGCGGATGTCGTAGATCCCGGGCAGGCGCTCGGAGTAGAGCTTGGCGATCTTGGCCTCGGGAACGAGGATGTCGCGGCGGCGGAGCTTCTCCTCCATCGCCTCGACCTTGACCTGGAGGGCAAGGTTGTGGCGGAGGAAGGGCGGCGGGTCTTCGACATCGCCCTCGACGAGCGCCGACATCACGAAAATGTCGTGCGCCTCGGCCGGGTTGATCCGGCCGTAGGAGATGCGGCGGTCGCGGAGGATCTCGAGGCCGAAGAGGGAGACGCGCTCTTTGGCGACGACCTCGCCCCGCATGCGGTCCCAGGCGGCGTCAGAGTAGGAGCGCTTGCAGAGGGGGCCTCCCAGGTCTTCGAGCCAGGCGGGGTCGATGCGTGCGGCCTGGCGGGCGAAAAGGCGCGATGTCCTCACGACTTCGGTCGCGACGATCCACGGGGCGGACTTGCTGGAAAGGACGGAGCCCGGCCAGAGGACGACCTCGCGGTTCTTGGCGGCGGCGTACTGGTTTTTCTCCTTGTGGGCGGCGATGTTCGTCAGGAAGCCCGCCAGGATCGAGCGGTGGATGCCGGCGTAGAGCGCCGGAGATATATCCGCGTGCGGAGTTAATTTCGGTGACACACAACTAATTACCGAATTATTCTGGGCCTGCCCCCGGCCCGTCTCCACGCCTGAACTCGAAGTTCCGCTCCCCCGCTCGGGGAATTTCGGTAATTGGGTGTGTGTCACCGTTTTTCTCACCGTTTTTCTTCCGGGCCAAAGCCGCTGTTCGCCGAGGACGGATAGGATCTCCTCATGGAGATAGGTCCACTCGCGCATCCGGGGGAAGGAAAGAAAATGGTCGTGGCAGAATTTCCGCTTCTGGGTGACGCTCCCGAGCTTCTCGAAATCGCCGTGGTAGCGGTTCCAGATGTTGAGGAGGACGAGAAAGTCCGAATTGGGATGCCGGAATGCGGCGTGGACGGCGTCCGCCTGCGGGGCCTGATCGGGCGGCCGCTCGCGGGGGTCGCGGATGCTCAGGCCGGCGGCCAGGACCGCGACTTCCGGGAGGCAGCCCTCGCGGTGCGCCTCGAGGAGCATCCTGGAGACGCGGGGGTCGAGCGGCATCCGGGCCATCACGCGCCCCTTGTCGGTGAGGGCCCAGGCCGAGCTCGCAGGTGCTCCGGTCCGCGCCGGGAATTTCGGTGGTGGATTGTATGTCACCGCATCAATCGTCTTAGCTTTATAGATGGCGCCCAGCTCGGCGAGCGTTTCGTAGCCGTCGCGCACGGCATTCGCCGCCGGCCTGTCGATGAACGGGAACGCCAGCGGGTCGCCCAGCCCGAGGTCGATCATCCGCAGGATGACCTCGGCCAGGTCGGAGCGCAGGATCTCGGGCGAGGTGAACTCGTCGCGCGACTCGTACTCGACCTCCGAGTAGAGGCGGACACAGAGCCCCTCGCGGACGCGGCCGCACCGTCCCTTGCGCTGGTCGGCGCTCGCCCGCGAGATGGGGCTGATCGGCAGGCTATTGATCCGCGTGCCCGGCTGGTACTGGGCGATCCGGGCGACCCCCGTGTCCACGATATAGCGGATGCCGGGGATCGTGAGCGAGGTCTCGGCGACATTGGTGGCGACCACGATCTTCGGCCCGGTCACGGTGTAGACCATGCGCTGCTGGCCGGCCGGGAGGCGCGAGAAAAGGGGCAGGACCGTGGTCAGCGGATATTTGCGGCCCTCGAGGACGCGGCGGGTCTCCAGGATGTCCTGCTCGGTCGGCATGAAGACGAGGATGTCGCCGGGCGGCTTTTCGCGCCGGAGGTAGGAGACGGCTTCGACGGCCTGGCCCACGTAGTCCTTGTCCTCGGCCTCGTCCTTATCGGGCGCGCGGTACTCGACCTCGACCGGGTAGAGGCGGCCGCTGACCTCGATGATCGGAGCGTTGCGGAAGGCGCG
>Ga0187858_10000640_pt1 | contig 43276 bp, 68 predicted proteins | sample June2016WEW_8_15_FD_133015 | JGI IMG/M metagenome (GOLD analysis project Ga0187858, IMG submission 133015) | Peatland microbial communities from SPRUCE experiment site at the Marcell Experimental Forest, Minnesota, USA - June2016WEW_8_150 | ecosystem: Environmental > Terrestrial > Soil >...
AAGAAACACTTTGCGATGGAAGGGCCAGATCTGGCAGGCGGCGGCTGGGTAACTGGCAAAGGGAACAAGGACAATTAAGATGAAGAAGAAAAAAGCTTCTCATGGGGGCGCTGGGAAAGCTGTCACCCTCGGTGGTGGAGCGCATACTACACTCTCTCCAAATCTCGTCGGGCATGAAGGTTTGTTTAAGATGGTAAACTGTGGAACGCCCGATGTCAAAGAGAAGAAGAACTGGAAGAGCGGAGCCGCCAGACGGGATATTGAGAAATAATGGACTTCAGTGGAATGAAAGCCCGCGTCTGGGACAGTGGCGGTCACGGTGTTGAGCATGCCGTCCGCCTTGCGAAAGACTTCGGAATAGTAGAATACTACTCGCCCTGGCAGAAGCTGGGGCCGACTCTTGATGAGCGGTCCATCGGCAAGGGAATGGAGGGGGTCACACGTATACAAGAGTTTATGCGCGACAAAGAAAACGTAGATCTCTTCTATTTCGTCTCGGAAGGCGCTGGGGACTTGGCGCACGATTTGCGAGAACATGGCTACAGAGTCTTTGGCGCTGGGCTTGCAGAAGAGCTTGAGGCCGACCGGATGCTGATGCGGAAGATCCAGAAGGAGCTTGGGCTGCCTACACAGAAGACTGTGAAGATCAAGGGCTGTGGAAAGCTCCAAGAGTATCTGGCAGAGCATCCAGAAGTAGTCGTGAAGTTTGATGTAGTGCGCGGTGATATGGAGTCTCTCGTTGCAGACAAGCTCTTCCTGGTGGACCAGCAGATTCACAAACTGAAGTTCGACTTCGGCCCCTTTAAGGACGACTTCGAGTTCATTGTGGAGGAAAAGATAGATGGAGCAGAAATTGGTTTCGACGGGTTCTTCACTGGAAGTGACTTCATTCTGCCGAGTCTATGGGGTCTCGAACATGAATACGCCTATCTGGGGCGATATGATTTCGATCTTCCTGGAATCCTGTCCAATGTCATGTATCGACTGTCTAAACTGCTGGAGTCTTATAACTACCGGGGAGCCATATCTGTCGAAGTCCGCTGTCCAAGCGCTTCTAAAGCGTATCTCATTGACATGACGTGCAGATATCCGTATCCGCTTTCTCTCATCTATACAGAGAGTATCAAGAACTACTCGGAAGTGATCTACGGCATTGCAAATGGGGAGCAAGTTGAACTTGAGCCAGTGAGTGATTACGTGGGCATGTGCAACGTCCTGACGCACTACACAGAGAAAGCCTGGGCGATTCTGGAAGGCGCTGAAGACGACCGGAAGCATGTGAAACTGGAACGGTGTGCAAAATATGATGGTCATTATTACGCAGTACGTGGTGAAGATAACGGCTTCACTCTTATTGGATGTGATACCAGCCTTGATAAAGTCATTGGTGGAATCAAAGAGAAGCTGGATAGCGTTAATTGTCAAGGGCTGGAAAAAGACACCATCGGCCAGATCGACAAGGCACTCGAAGAGATCGAAGCACTTGAGGAAATTGGCGTGAGGGTGTAATGTGGAAAAAGTATAGAAGGATTGGACTTTCAGAAATGCGCCCTTATAGTCCTGGAGAAGATCTTTCTCTAATCTCTGTCAATAAAGAAGATACTCCCGCTCTTGGTGGAATGATTGCTCGTAATCCAAAGAATCATGCCGATCAGTGGTATGTAGCTGAAAAATATTTCAAGGACAACCTAGAACTGGTGGAATGAGATGGCAGTCCTGACGAAGTCAAATAAAGTTGGCAAAGCAGAGAAGAAGGAAGTCGAGAAGTGGCAGACGCGAATTAAACTGTCGGAAGCGTTCCGAAATGGCGAGAACCGTAAGAACGCCTGGAAGAATGCTAAGCAGATGTACCGGGGCTACTTCAAAGAAGACGTCATCTCTGTTCCTATTGTTTATTCCTACGGACGACAGATGGTTCCGTTTCTCTACTTCAAGAATCCCGTGGTGGAATGTACCGCCCTCCAAGAAGGCTTCGCGCAGAAGGCAAAGATTCTTGAAGCCGTGGACAACATGCTCTTGAGAGAGATGCGCGTGAAAGAGCAGCTGAAGCTGATTATTCAGGATGCGTTCCTTTATGACTATGGCATCCGAAAGATCGGCTATGATTCTGAATTCGGCTACGATGAAGAAGGTTCCCTCTGGAAGTCTCTCTTCGAGGAAGCCGGAATCGAAATGCCTGAAGAGGAATTGCTTGAATATAATACTATCGTTATTAAAGAGTTTCCTTTTTTCCTCCGTGTTCCTCCTAGACGATTTTATGTTGATCCTGATATTGAGGGGCCAACCCTCGATACCGCAAAGTACGTTATTGAAGAGTTTTACCGACCCTTGGACGATGTTCTTGCTGATGATCGCTATGACGTTCCTTCAGATATAAAGGCGTCGCACAAGCTGGACAAGGACAAGGACGGCGAGTTAGTCGTCAGTCCGAAGTTGGTCGGAGAGAAAGCAAATGATCCCAAGCCTACCGTGCAGGGAAAGGGCGTCAGCGATGTTGACCGCCTTCGCCTCTGGGAGATTTGGGACAAAGAAAATAATGAAGTGATGGTAATTGCAGATGGGCATGATGGATTTCTTCGACGCACTGAGGACGTGTGGGGTCTTTCTAACTTCTTCCCCTATGACCGGCTCTGTTTTAATCCAGTATCTGATGAGCATTATTCTACCTCAGATGCTATGTATATTGAGAAGCAGCAGCTTGAGTACAATGATGCTAAGACCCAGGAGATGATTCACAGGCGCAAGGAAAATACAAAGTGGGTCGCCCGGAAGAACGCCCTTCCTGCGGAAGAGAAGAAGAAGTTTGAAGACGGAAAGCCGGGGATGATGGTGGAGATCAATGGTGTGCCGGGAACGGACATTCAGGCCATCACGTCTTCCATGAGTCCAGATATCTACCGAGTGGGTGAGGAGCTTCGAAATGACATCCAAGACATCCTGGCCCTCGGGAAGAACCAAGTCTCTCAGGAGATGGGGAAGAGAAAGACGGCGCACGAAGCACAGATCATAGACCAGTATGCACAGTTGAGATCAGATGAGCGCCGAGATATAGTCGCGGACTTCATAGAACGAAGCATCCATGACATCAATAAGCTCGTCTTCAAGTTCTGGGACACTCCGACAGTCATTAAATACGTGGGCGAGGATGGGGCCAAGTGGGAAGAGTGGACCGGCGAAGACCTCCAGGGCGACTATGCAATTCAGATCGTCCCGAATAGCACGCTTCCACATACCAAGGAACAGTACCAACAGAAGATCGAGAAGCTCTATTCCATGCTCGCAGGCAATCCGATGATTAACCTGAAGGAAATGACCCGTATCCTCCTGGACAGCTATGAGGAATTCGACACCGAGAGGCTCTTGCTAACGAAGCCAGGGGAGGCCCCCTCAATGGCCGACTTCCGACCGGGCCAGCCGCATCATGACGAAGGTGGCGGAGAGCCTGGACAAGCAATGGGACCAGGAAGTCCCCCGAACGCCCCGGCTGAAGCCGTTGGAGCGCCTGGACTGCCCAAGGGCGGCCCTGGACAACCAAAGGAGTAAGACTTGCTGAATATCAATATCAAAGTCATACCACACACGGAGCAGCGTTTCAACACCACGGCTGAGTGGTGGATTGATGAGGCAGGAGTGCTTCAGGTCCGCGTCAGCGACCTGGGGAACCTTGACTACATCAAACTCCATGTCATCCATGAGTTGTTCGAAGCGTTCGCATGTACCTATAATAAGAATGCGAGCTACGATGTGGTTGAAGCTTTCGATACAGCCTATGAGAAGAAGAGAGAGGCCGGTGGTGAACTCAACTCCTATGACGAAGCTGGCTTCGATCCAGATTGCCCATATCACGATGAGCACGTTGCCGCCACTGGCGTCGAAATGCTTCTCTCAACCTTTCTTCGAGTGAAATGGAACAACTATGACAAACGAGTCACCGAAATTGCTAAAAGCCGGGAAGAAGTTTCTTGAACAAAGGAGTCTGATCTACGATGCCGATTTACGATTATACGTGCTTGAACTGCGAGAACAAGCTGGAAGAGTACAAGAGTCTTGCTACGAGATTGGATGGGCCTATTTGTACGAAATGCGGGCACAAAACGATCTTTACGTTATCTCCTGGCCCAAAGCCGACAGACCATTTATATCCGAGGGTTGTGGAGAACTTCGGGCATGAGCCAGTTGTAGTCAACTCTCTCAAGCACTATCGAGAAGAGCAGAAGAAGCGGGGGCTGGTGGACAACGGCAAACCAAGAGGGGTTAAAGGACAATGGGTATAAAAGGAATTTCAGATAAGGCTCCAGTGGAAAAGCCCAAGATGAGCGTTTTAGTGACCCGGAATCAAGATGACTCATACACCGTCATCTTTGACTCCGTTGGTTGTAAGAGTGACCTGCGGCCCATGCTCCATGCCGCCGAGAAGCAAATGCATATTAAGCTTGCAAGGCACGAGATATGAACTCTGCCCTCGCAACAGCTATAGGAAAATACACTTCGACGGCAACGCCGAAGCGCAAGAAGAAAAAGAAGAAGGTTTCACGGTCCTCAAAAACCGCGTACTAAGGTGTCGCCGACCGTAAAGGGCGTTTCAGTGGAGGTAGTATGCCAGAGAAAATCACAGTAGCTGGTGTCGATATGGACGCCGCCGTGGCTGAGGCCGCAGAGAAGTTAGGGATTGACCTCGAAGAGAAGAAAGAGGACAAACCGGCCCCCCCTAAAAAGGAGAAGCAGCCCGCTCCGAAAGAAGAGGCTGTTGAGGAAGTGGTAGAAGAAGAACCCGAGGAAGCTGAGGACGAAGAAGCCGAAGCATCTGAGGAAGAAGAGCCTGAAGAGGAAGAAGCTCCAGTTCCAGAAGCAAAGAGTGTTCCCCTCGCGCGTTTCAATGAAGTCTATGGCAAGATGCGTCAGCTTGAGAGAGCGATTGAGATTCTCCAGAAGGACAAAGAGACTCCCGTTCCCAAGAAGAAAGAGATGCCGAACTTCGACGAGATGAGTGAGGCCGCGAAAGCTCAGTGGCTCCTGGACTCGGTAGCCGAGTTAGTCGATGGAAAGATCAGTGCAAAGATAGGGCCGGTGATGTCCAAGGCGGAGTTAGAAGCCGCCAATCGGGACGTGCAGGAAACTGCAAAGCGTCACCCGGACTATGCCGACTACGGCCCCCTCATGATCGACATCGCTAACCGCCATCCTAATCTGAATGCTGAGGAAGTCTATCAACTGACGGTTGGTCTCAACCCGAAGAAGAAGGGCGCGGTAGACAAGAAGAACCTTCTGGACCGCGCGAAGAAAGCTAAGGACAAGGTGGCTCTAAAGAAAAAGGCTAACGTTGAAAAACGATCTTCTGCCAGAGAGAAACTATCTGAAAAGATCGAATACAAAGGTGTTCGAGATGCCGGGATTGCGATTGCAGAGAAACTCGGCATGAAATAATAGGAGATCGAAATGGCAGTTCCTACCAATACTGAAACCCTTGATACCCTGTATACGACCACTTGGCAGTTGGTTAAGAAACAGGTAACTGACACGATCTTCACCGCGACTCCGTTCTTTTATGAGATGTACAAGGCGGATAACATTGAGCGTGAAGATGGCGGGCGGTTCATCGAGGAACCTTTGATGTACGGAAAGAACGCCACTATCGCCTGGATCGACAAGGGCGGGACGATCAGCATTGCTGACACCGACCCCCTGACCTCTAGCATTTGGAACTGGAGAAACATTGCTGGTTCCGTAGTGCGTATGTGGGCAGACGATATGGCGAATAGCGGTGTTCATAAGAAAGTAGATATGATGAATGCGAAGATCGAGAACCTTCGACTGAGCTTCATCGACACGCTGGAAACCCAGCTGTTCACAGCGCAGAGCGGCTCCACGATGAGTGGGATTCCTGACATCGTTCAGGCGGCCCTTCCTGCGTCTCAGACCCTCTCTCCGGGCGGGTTGTCCAAAGCGACCTATCCCTGGTGGAGAAACCAGTATTTTGTATCCACTGGCTCTTTCGCGGCTTATGGCAAGTCCGATATGCGGACTATGTATAACAACTGCTCCGTTGGTAATGACCATCCGGGCCTAATCCTGACTGAGCAGTCCGTGTTTGAGTTCTACGAAGCAGAAGCGGAAGACGTGCAGCGTTTGAATGACACCCAGGACGCAACTCTGGGCTTCAATCGTTTCCAGTACAAGGGCGCTCATCTGTACTACAGCCCTCAGTGCCCGACCGGGCAGATGTTCTTCCTCAATCTGAAGTACCTCAAACTGAAAATCGACTCTAAGGCTGACTTCGATATGACTGAATTCAAATACATACCGAATCAGTTGGATAGAGTCGCTCAGATCGTGACACGCCTTGAGCTGGTGTGCCGTAACTGCCGTATGCAGGGGATGATTAATACAATCACAACTGCGTAAAGACTAACCAACCTCCGGGGGGCAAGCCAATGCCCCCCTAGAGGATGACCAAATCCAAAGGAGATTAAAATGGGTGCAGCTATTATCACTCCGATCAAATCACTAGGTCGGAATGTTCCTACGGGCTTCGATCCTGGGCCGGGGAATCTAGTTGTTCAACAGGGGATTTATGAAACTAGCACGGTTAAGAAGCACGCCCTAGGGACAAGGCTCCAGATTGGGAACCGCGTGTTCTACTATGCCTCAGCTGGAGGTGCTCTCGTGGCCGGGCTTCTGACTGAGAGCGCCGTGTTTGGTGGGTCCGCTACTGTCATTCAGACCAACCTCGCCGTTGCAACCGCAACGAATGGCTCGAACGTGGCCGGGCAGCCGCTTATCAATGTTACGATGGCGACTGATACACCGACTCTTGACCAGTTCGCAGGTGGGTATCTGAGTGGCTATGACACCACAGCGGCTAATGGAATGGGCTCTTCCTTTAGGATTAAGAAGAACTCCGCCGCCGCAGCGCCTTGTGTGATCGAACTTCACGATGACATTCCTTCTGGTGTCAGCTTTGTCGCTGGTACTTCCAAAGTCAATGTCATTTCGAATGAGTTCTACAATGTGCAGACTCGTGCTACTACACCAGTTGGCTTCCCAACTGGCGTACCCGTAGTCGCGTGTGCGAGTGGTTCCTACTGCTGGCTTCAGACTTTTGGGCCAGTTTGTATGCTCCTGGACAGCTCTGGAACGGACGCGGTTCAATTACTCGCCAGCTTGAATACTGCTGGTGGCGCTTCCATACAGGTCGCAGGTGGGTCTAGCCTTGCAGCGCCTTCAATCGGCTTCTTGATGCACTTGGCGATTGCCTCTGGCAAATACGGCATGGTCTTCTTGCAGCTGATGATTTAAGGGAGGATGCATGACAACCAACGCTACGATTGGAACAAGAGGTTCTAAGCAGCATTTTCACAACAAGGTGTTCGGTGGGTCTCACCCTGAATCTATGCCGATCTTGCATAAGATCACCACGGGGGCACCCGCAATCGCGGCCCCTTGCATCGGGTGCTTCTGCTACAATGACTATGACGATGATTACTACATCTGCACAGTCATCTCTGGCACTTGGGTCAAGATCAACGCTTAACAACTAACTGGAGGGGGGCTTTCCCTCCTCCTTCTTTCGTTGAATGGATAATACAAGCATTTTAATTGGAATTGCTTCTTCTGGTTTCGTGCGAGCATTCGTTGTGAGTGCTGTCGTTAATTTAATGGTATCATCTCTTTACCCAGTAGAACTTCTCTTTGGAGAAGGGCCATACATACATTTTAATAGAGAAAACCTGGTAGAAGAAGCACTTAAGAGAAACAAAACTCACCTCCTTTTCATTGATGACGATGTAGGATTTCCTACAGGTGGTATGGAGCAGTTGATAAGTGCTAATGTACCAATCATCGGTGCTCCATATGCTATGCGTCGAGAAAGTAGTATGCATTTAAGCACAGTAGGTTTCATAGATCCAGACATACGACCTGTGAAGATGTCAGAAATGCCAGAGTATATCTTTGAATGCGACTGGCTCGGGATGGGTTTTACACTCATTAACTTAGAAGTCTTTAAGAAAGTCCCGCAGCCCTGGTTCGAATATCAACATATAAGAGGGAAGCTCGCAGGAGAAGACATTGACTTCTGCGTCAAAGCCAAGAAAGCTGGCTATCAAATATTATGTGAACCGAGGATTAAGCTCCTTCACATAGGAGACTACGCGTACAGATGAAAGCATATGAACTACTTCAGCAAGTAAAAGATCTCGCCCTATATTCAACCACGGGGCGAGATTCTGCGATCTTGCAGAGATTGAACTTAACGCAGTTTACTCTGTATGACATGGAGTTTCACTGGCGGAGTCTGGAGAAGACGGTTGATCTGACGACCACGACCAACTCGACCTTCACGGCCCTTCCGTTGAATGTCGGCATCCTCTATGACATCCGGCAGGTGAGCGTTAGTCCCTATTCTAAAGTGACCTACGTGCATCCTTACAAGCTGCATGACTACGTCCCACAAGCTGCGATCTATGCTTTCAACCGCCCTCGTTATTATACTTGGTTCGCAGGGAATTTGTGGTGGTATCCGATCCCGGATGCAGTCTACACCATGACGACTTGGTACTATGCCAAGCCAACGCAGATGCAGTTCACGGCGGCAGGAACAGCCGCACTCGCGGGAGGGGTGACTCTAACTGGAACGAATACAACTTGGCTTACGAGCTTCAATGTTCCCACAAGCGGAACGCCCACGAATCCAGTTTACTTTGCCTATGCTGCTGACCAGCTCTCCGATGGTACATATCCCTGGGCGCTTGTATCAAGCATCACCACTAACACCGCAGCAGTTCTGGCTTCTGCTTATGCTGGAGCTTCAACTACTGGCGCTGTAGTGATGACCTCGGACAGTTCCTTCACGCCCGAGTTCGATCCGTATTTGATTTACTCAACCGGCATCCTCGAAGTCATGCGGAACAGAGAGATGAGCCAGATGACGCAGATGCTTCAGACGCAAGTACAAGCACAGCTTCAAGGACTCATCCAGAACCAAACCAGTCTTCCTGACTTTGAAGATGGCGTTCAGGACTTCGCCCGAGAGCCGATACTACTCGGAGATGATTACGCACGCTTCCCCTTCATTTCAGGCAACCCATAATGACTAACTTAGAGAAGAGAAACCAATATAAGGAACGTAAGGAAAAGGGACTCTGTACCACAGGTAAAATCAGAGGATTGCTTTGTAATAAATGCAATACGGGTTTAGGCTTGTTCAACGATGATCCCCGATTGCTACGAAATGCTATCCAATATTTAGAGGACAATCCCTAATGCCCGCACAACAGACTCAAGGCCCGAACTGGCAGACAATCAAGCAAGACGACTTCTCTGGGGGAGTGAACTTCGTAGATGACCCAGGGGATTTGGAAGAGAAGGAAGTTGCGGACGCCCTCAATGTTCGCCTGACAACCAGGAAGATCATAGAGCAGCGCCCCGGCTTCACTCAGTACAACTCCTCTGCCATCGGCGCATCGACGGAGATTCGCTCTCTCTTCAACTTCCTGGACTTCAGTGGGGCGAGAATCCCGCTTGCTCAAGTCTCTGGAAGCCCTGGAGCACTCTACAAAGGAAGCGCGGCCTACTCAGGCACTGGTTCCTGGTCTTCGATCCTGACGGAGACTGCCAGTGCCAAGCCCGCCTTCTTCGATGCAGAGTGGGGGATAATGATCTATGTCAACGGGGTCGATGTGCCGATGATCTGGGAAGGCACGTATGGGATGAATCAGGCGTTCAGACTCACGACAGATTCTAACGCCACACCACCACACTTCCTCAACTTTGACACCGTAGTAACGGACAAAGATCCCTTAACTTATGCACAAATTGGCGGCTTGGACACTGTTGCAAACCATGCTTTCCTTGTCGCAAGATCTCGCGTTCCGAAGCTGACCGGCTTCAAGTTCACCTTGGCCGCTGGATATATCAATACGACGGCTGCAACCATTCAGGTTGAATATTGGAGTGGAAGTGCTTGGACGGCTGTGAGTGGCCTCTCAGATGGCACGGCTGTTGCTGGTGCAACTCTGGCCCAGAGTGGCGATATCACCTTTACGGAAGCAACTACGGTCGCCCAGATCATTGATGGCTACTATGGCTTCTGGTTCAGGATCTCCGTCAGCGCGGCCCTGAGTGCAGATGTTCGCGTGGTGGAGTTGAATCACTACTATAACATCCAGGCGCTGCAATCCCTCTGGGACGGAACCTACAACAAGCCGGACTTCGTTCAGACCTCTCTCGATACGAATGTCACCTTCCAGGATCTGACATATCTTGTTACGACCGGAACCTTCGTGACCCCTGCCGCCCTGGGAGCATTCCCTCTGACGACCGGGTATCTCTATGTCAAGTCCTTCCAGAAGTTCCGGGCCGTTCGGTTCTCCATTGACCCAGCCAATTTCAACACCACCACAGCTACACTCTCCGCAGAATATACAACTGACGGCGGCAAGACCTGGAGTGCTCTCACCATCGTGGATGGAACGTCTGCAAACTCCATTACCTTCGCTCAGACGGGCGTTGTGACCTTCAACCCGCCCTCAAACTGGACTCAGAACCGCAGTGGCTCGGATCAACTTGCGTCCTGGCAAGTCCGCTTCAAGACGAGCGCGACCTTCTCCACAACCGTCAATCTGACTCAGGTAGACATCATTCTCTTCCAAGATGTCCTGAAGGTCTTTGACAAGGTGATCTTCCATAAGAACCGAGTCTTCCTGGCGGGCCGCGCAGATGGCCTGAACTATCTCTTCTTCTCTGGAGCCTTCGAACCGGATGTCTGGACCGGTGTAGACACCGGGAACATCGGCGTTCCCTCTGGAAAGCCCATCACCGCCCTCTGTCGTTTCTACAACGAACTCTTCGTAGCCACGGATGATGAGATCTATCTCCTTGAAGGCTATTCCCCGACCACCTTTGGTCTTCTCAAGATCAACACGGGCGGCGTGGGAGTCAGCGCCCCGCATAGTGTGGTAGCCATAGGTAAGATGGTCTACTTCATGCATGCCAGCGGTTTCCATCGGTTTGATGGACTCGGGGCCGTTCTTATCAGCCGTGGGATTAGGTTTCTCTTTGATCCCTTGGAGACGACATATTATATTCCGCCCTCTCGATATCCATACATCCAGGCTCGATTTAATCGGGTGTGGAACACTGTGGAGTGGACTGTCTCTCAGGGAAGCGGCCAAGCAACCAATAACAAGATCTATATCTTCGACACTGAACATGAGGGCTGGTGGATCGACTCAATCGTCGCGGCCTCTCTTCTAAAGACTGAAGACTCCAACTACACGGATCTCTATTATCACGGCGACTACGCCGGAAAGGCCCATCAAGACTACACAGGGACAGACGACAATGGCACAGCAATCACAGCATCCGTCACTACCCGCGCCATGCAGGATAAGCAATTCCTCGGCTGGCTCTCCATGTTTCGCGGTTATAGATGCAAGCTCTTTACGGAGTCTGCTGGAACGGTGGACGTACAAGTGGCGGCTGGATATAAGACCACTTTCACAGATCTTGGAACTATCTCTCTAGTCCAAACAGGACAGTCAGCAGTGATCCGAGAGTATTATGATCCTATTCTTGGGACTGCTTTCCAGATGAAGTTTATCCAGACTACGGATAACAAAACCTTTGCATTGAGTGAAGTTGAAGTTCTCATCAACCCCATTCGAGAGATCGGAGTCAATACCTAATGGCCCCTCAGAATCCCATAAACAACTACGGCTTCCAGAAGCCCTGGCTCTTTGGGGATTATGAGACGATGATGAACACCATAGATGACGGAGACATCTATCAGGCCAATGACATCGACTCCATTCAGAGTCAGTTTGAGAAGCCATATAATAATCTTTCTGAGCCACAGATGGAGAACGCCTTTGCTCCACCCTCTCAGCCGATCCGCCCGCAGAATGTCCCCTGGGGGCCGGGAGGGAATGACTGTCAACCACATGGAAGTGCAGTCGGTGGAGGTGCTCTCAATCCTTGCGTCCCTCAGATGAGTTGTGGTCAGTGGGCTTGGACTTGCTGCCATCGAATAACGAAGTTTGGAGTTCTCGGGAATGGCTTCCTTCAGACCGTAATGTATCAGAAGAATGATGTTTGCGTTGTCACAGCCTGTTGGGATGAGAGTGGTGGTTCGACGGCCCCGATCAAGGGCACAATCATTAAAACGAAGGATGGAGGCGTCTTTCAATCCAAAGTTCCTATGAACTGCCTCGGTCCTGGACATGATGCCTCTTGTACGGGAAGTTGTTCTACTTGCACTGGCCCTGGACATCTACCAGACATCCTTGCAACCAGCCAGCAGATGTCCACTGGAGGGACTCAGAATCTTGCAACCACTGGTGGTGGAGGCGGCCCGTATACATGGAAGATCATTTCTGGTGGAGGAACACTGACCTCAAAGACTACTGGTGCGGGGCAAGCGAATAAATACACGGCCCCAGCATCAAATGCAAACTGTTCAAACAATCCGACCATCCAAGTGACGGATTACTGTGGAAATACGAACACTTTAAAGCTGGCGATAAACAACCCAGCAGAGACAGGGAATGCATACTATGTTCCAAATGCTCCCGTTAGCGGTGGACCATGTAACTGGTCTATCAATAGAAATATTTACAAGTGTGACAATACTCTCACTTCAACTAATGGTTGCTATGGTTGCACATGTGGTTCTCCCCCGCTCTGCACTTGCGGTGGTGGGATACCTAATCCTTGTACCCAGACAGGAGTTATAGCAAACTGCAATGCTGGTGCTGGTTGTGCTGGTGCTAATACTTGCAACACCGGGCACAAGTATGACACTCGAGCAGGTTTCCAGATTTCTGGGGGCTGCTGCCCCGCGGGGCTTTTATGACGCCAGAAGAATTCATTCAGAGAGAGAAAGAGATTCAAGAGGCCATTTCCATCTTTCCAGACTTGGAGATGGGTGAGGCATATCAGAAGTACAAGGAAGCTAAGGGTGAGACGGCGGAGATGATTAATCTCACGTCAGAAGACTACAAGGCTGTGAAGACGGTCATTCTCAAGACTTTCCTCCGCCCCTGCAACCAGCCCGGCTGTGATGGGGAGCAGTTGCTTGAAGGCGTCTGTGAAGGCTGTGTAGAAGGCAAAGCGGGCTTTAAGAGCAAGTGGACCTGTCAGAAGTGCATGTTCAGAGAACTTAGCAAGAAGCAATATATGGACTGGTATGAGGAGTTGAAATAATGGCTTATACAATAACGGGGACATATTCAGTGGCGGCAGACGGGCGGATCAGCGTCGTCATAGCTTGCACGGCGGCAGATGCAACCTTTGATCAGAACGTTATCAATGCGGGCATTGGAGCAATCCAATCTCAGACGCCCCTCTTCAGAGACAACATGGTTTCAACCCTCAGCCTCGGCCCCTATGTGGCTCTGGCCGATCTTAACAATCTCGTCGCCCTCGTCATGGGACAGATCACGACAGAAATAACTAGACGGAGAGCAGTAAATACCGGGAAGCCCTCTAACTCTAGTGTGAACATCTAAGGAGAAGAAGATGGCTCAAGTCTTCGGTAATAATACGGGGCAGTTGCAAACAATGGCTCCAGTTGCCCAAGCTATTCAGCAGCAGCAACAACCATTCCAACCGACAATCTCGCAAGCGGCATATAATGCGATTCCTTGGAATGATGATACGTACTACGGGGAGATATAAATGGCATACGATCAATATGGAAATTATATTCCAGATCAGAGTGGGCAGGGTGGGCAGAGTGCCCTTGGATCAGCCCTTACGGGTTATAATACTGGGGGAGCGCAACAGGCTCAAGATCCGTATAACTACCTAAGCTCCGGGTATCCTTCTGACTATTCTCAACCAGTCCAATCAGGGATTACTTCTGGACTTGGGAGTCAGAACTTCAATATCCCAAGTGGCCAGCAGGGACAAGGTCAGCAGTTCTCCCCATATGGTGGGTACTCTCAGACCGGCCAGGGGCTATATAACTACATGCAGGGAACTGGTCCCATAAGCCAAGTTCCTTCAAGTCAGATGCCTACCGGCCTTCCTTCTATGGCTGCTGGAACATACAATCCACAGTATGCGAGCTATCTCCAACAGGGTGGATTGAATCAGCAGCAGTACGGTTTGAGCCAAAGCGGAATTGCACAGGGCATCCAGAACGTCCTGGGGCTTGCAAATACAATGGGAGTTCCTACCGGCATGGCCGGGGCGCAGCAGATAGCTTCTCTTGCCGCTGGTGGACAGGCGAATCAGGCTCAACAGCAGATGCAAGACACTCTCTCGGCTGCTCAGGGACAGAGAGGGACCGGCGCAGGGTTAGGATCAAATACAGATCAGATGCTCGGAACGGCCCTCGGAACAGTCCAGGGAAACGTCCGAAACAACTACTCAAACCTCCTGGCGCAGATTCTTCAGAGCCAGTTCGGTCAAGTCATTAGCGGGGCGAAGAGCCTCTCTCCGACGGCATAAGGGGGAAACATGGCATTTGAAGCTAACATCGGTAGCACAAGTGGACTCGGCGGCTTCGCCACTGCCATGCCTGGGGCGATTGATGAGTGGATAAGGCAGAATGAAGCTCAAAGGCAGATGGAAGCGGAAGGAAGACTTCAGCAAGCCCTAGCGCCCTTCAAGGAGCAGATGGCTCAGAGCCAAGCTGAAAGTGGAATGATTGAGACTCAGATGCAGGGGCAGAAGGCTAATATGCTCTCACAGGCCATTGCGGGCTTCCAGAGTGGACAGCCCTTGAACGAGATGCAGAGAAGCTCCCTTGGCCTCAAGGGGCGTGATCCGCAGGTCGTCATGAATGACAAGATACTCTTTGAGCAAATTAAGCAAGCAGGTCTCCTTGAAAAAGGCCAACAGTTGATTGAGGCGCATGAAGGATCTAGTCGGAGACTTCAAGAAGATAGAGCTGCTATGCAGGGGCAGAAACCCCCAACGCAGTCTCAAGTTCTTGGAAGCATCCTTCAAGCAGAGATCGAAGGCAAGGCCACTCCTGGAATGAAGCAAGCTTGGAGAATGGCACATCCACTCGAAGGCCAGATCGTTGACCGTGTAGAGCGAGAGCTACTGCATAGTGATGCTTACAAGATGGCCGTCGCCTCTGGAGACGTTGCCACAGCGACGAAGCTCCGTCAGGAGACGATGGACCGTATGATGACTTTCATGGGTATGAATCCATCTCAAGAACAGGAAGAGGCTTATGCGGCTGAAGAGAACGAGCCACCCGCAGGACCGTCTCAATCACAGGGCTTCATGAATGACTTTCTCAAGCTGTTCATGACGCAGCCAGTGGAGAAATAATGGCAGATACAGTTGGTGAGAACATTCAAGAAGCTCTGATGGACTTCCTCAAGAAGTCAAAGAAGATGGTAGATCCTATTGTATCCACTGTCTCCAAGCGGCCCACTTCTTTGATTACTCCTTTTAAAGAGGAAGAGATCCAAGATATACAAGCCTCTCCAGCCGCAAAGGAAGTACATGAAGCCATGAACTTTCCGGGCGTCAGTTCTCTGGGAGTTCCGGCGGCGGCCCTCGGGATGGCAAAGGTTGGAGTAAAGGGAAGCGTCGCGGCTGTTGAAAGAATGAGCAACGCTCGGGCGAAGATCCTCGCGGCTGAGGGCAGTATTAAAGCTATGTCTGAGGCACGGAAGAAGATCCTGGGGGTCGGAGAGAAGCCCCTTGAGGATCTGATGAAGAAGATTCCGACTGTCACGAAGAAAGCGACCGTCAAGGAAGAGAAGAGCCTTGGGGCCGGGGAACGCCTGACCTCCCTCTTCGGAGAGATGAAAGAGCGCGGCGCGGCCCTCTGGGAGAGAATCAAAAGTCCCGTCTCTGGCTCAGAATGGGACCCCCTTATTCGCTCTCATGTTGGCGTGCTTCAGATCGCGGGCATGAGGACGGAGAAGTTTGCAAAGACCCTGATGGAGAAGATTCCAGACAAGCTCCGCAGGGAAGCAATGGTCAACTATATGAATGCCAAGGGAGATGAGGGCGTCCTGTTGGACTGGAGCCGGAAGGCACCGAAAGGCACCAGGGCTGGTTACAAACAGGCTCTCGATCTGACTGAGGAAGAGAAGAAGTGGGCGGGGGATCTACGCGACTACTTCGATACCATGCATGACAAAGCAGTTGATGAAGGCTTTCTGGACTCCTATGTGGAGAACTACCTCCCAGGCATCTACAAGAAAAAGAGCAAGGAAGGACAGAAGCTTCTAGCCCAAGCCCGCTTTCATGGCAGCAATGCTGGCCTTATCCTCAAGACGCCCTTCTTCACAAAAGATAAGCACTATGCAACCTACTTCGATGCAGAGAAGGCAGGGGAGCTAATTCCAAAGAATAAAGATATCGGCTATCTCGTCACCCAATATCAGAACGCCTTCGACAAGGCTCAAGCGACGCGGACCTTTATGAAGGAACTCATGGCGGGGAAGGCGAAGGATGGGAAGCCTTTGGCGGCCCCCATTGGCTACGTCCATATGCTCGAAGCAGATGCAGCCAAGAAGGTTGACGCTAAACTTCTCATTAAGCCAAGTGCGGTTACTGAAGAGACTATTACTGCTGATGGACGAGCCTATGCTCGCGGCCCGGAGAATCCTGCCTTTAGAAAGTGGAAGTGGGCGGGTAAAGACACTGTTGGAAACGATGCCATTATGGAAGGAGAGCTTCGCTTCCATCCCGAGATAGCAGATAAGATCAACAACATCTTTGGGCGCTCGGCTATTCGAGAGTTCGAAGTCGCTGGCATGCGTCCTGGCTCTGCGGCCCTCAAGCTCTCTGTGGGCTTCAAAGGTGTCTTGCTGTCCTTCTCAGCCTTCCACCCCGTTCAAGTGGCAGAGCATGCTTTCTTTCACTCCGTCAATCCTCTAAATCCGGCCCGGATTGATCCTGAAGATGCCCTTGTGAGGACTGCGGTGCAGAGTGGCTTGATGCTTCATGATGTAAGCAACATGGGACTCTTTATGGAAGGTTCCGCAGGTGGTGGCTTCCTTTCTAAAGTCCCCGGTGCTGGTAAATACATTGACAAGATGAGTAACTGGATCTTTAAGGATTACATCCCCCGTCTGAAGATGGCAATGTATAAGCAAGCATATAAGAGGAATCTGAGTCGTTATGCGGGCAAGAGGACACCTGAAGAGATAGGAATGATAACTGCGGATCAGTCCAATGCGGCCTTTGGAGAGTTGAACTACACAGCCCTCGGGCGGAACAAAACCCTCCAGGACGTCCTCCGTCTAACTCTTCTCGCGCCCGACTTTCTCGAAGCCCGCGCTCGCTTCGCAGGGCAAGCTGTTCGGACTGCCTGGGGTGGAGAAGGTATGGAGCAGCTGATGGCCGCTGGCTTCCGCGGCTCCCTTCTGATGGCGGCTGGTTGTCAGACAGCGAACTACCTCATCAATGGGAAGATCTATCCAGACAAACCCTTCTCACTCGTCATTAAGGATCGGGAGTTCGTGACTCGAAGTGTCCCGGGAGACATCTATCACCTCATCAAAGACCCAGGCTCCTTCGTGAACCATCGGCTAAATCCAACACTTCTTCGAACGGCCATATCCGCCCTTGAGCACCGGACTCCGACTGGCAAATGGCTCTCCGTGGGCGATATGATTACGGACTTCTTCCAACGGCAGAAGCCAATTCCTTTCCAGAAGACCGCAGACCAGAAGTTGTATCAGTCTGTGCTCAACTCTATGGGCGTGACAGACCTTGAGAATCGCTCTGTAGCCCTGAAGGAAGCCCTTGCCATCCGCGCCCGGACGCCCTTCAAGCAGCCGACGAAAGCCCTGGAAGAGAAGTCGAAGACCTCCATTGGCTATATCAAGGAACTGAATCGAGCCAAGACTACTGAAGAGAAGCAAGCCGTGATGAACAAGCTGACGATAGAGATCAAGGACAAGAAGCTCAATTCCAGAGACCTCCGTCATATCGTCATTGAAGCAAACCAATCAGATCTCCAACGGGCCGTCAAATCGATGGCAATCGAAGAGGCCCTCTATGTTTGGCAACTCGGGACGGATGAAGAGAAGCTCTCCATCAGCCCCCTCATTCTCAAGAAGGCGGTCAATCTTGCGCCGGAACGTCGGGAGGGTCTAACTGAAGTCCTCAAAGCCTTCTATAAATCTTACAGTGAACTCTCGAAAGCTGAGAAGAAGATAAAGGACAAGCCTCTGGTGGATAAGCTTAAAGAGTTTCGTAGAAAACATATCTACGACGAAACGAAGTGATTATGGAAGTTCAAGAATTGAAGGAAGTGATAGATCAACGCTTCCAGGATTTACATACAACCCTTGCAACGTGCTTCAAAGGGATTGATGACAAGAATACCACCACTGACAAAGCCATAGACGACCTCAAGAAGACAGTTATCTCTCACGACCGCTGGCTTTGGCTCTTACGTGGAATCGGCATCGTTGTGGTTGGTTTGTTAAGCTGGATCGGAATTAAGATTCGCGTCTAAGGAGAAGAGATGGCAGGGATCGCTGATGCTTTAAAACAATGGCAACCACCTACGGCAGAAGAAGAAGCTCTTCAAGCTCCTGCATTCGAGGGAGAGGGTGGCCCTATGGGTGCTCTCTTAGATCCAGCGGAACTCTTAAGTAATTGGAACCCTTCAGGAATGCTCTCTCCTGCTATCGCTGGCTGGATGACTCGAACGCAAGCAGCAAAGATGCTCGGGCCTGAAGCAGTTAAGTATTTGAAATCAATTCCCTCCGCTGCATTTGAAAGAATGATGCCAAAGAATTTAAAAATCCTACCCCAAGAAGTAGTTAGTAAACTTGCAGCGAAACTAGGAGCACGACAGTCTGCCTTTACAGAAGGTATGATGCTAACTCCAGAGCAATATACCCCAGAGATTCTTTCTCAATTTCGGCTTCCCTTTGCAAAGCAACTTAGGCGTGGGGAGCCTGTGATGATACTCTCAAAAGAGACTAAACGTCCGACAGCCCAAATTGCAGCACACGAAGCCACTCATGAGGCACGTGCTAGATTGAAATATCCCTACAATGAAAAAACAAGAGGGATAGAAGAAATGGCCGCCGACGCGGGAGAGATACTCTCCGAATTTACTCCCGCTGAACGTGAGGCGCTCCAGGATATAAGCAGAGATCCAACGGGTGGAGTATTACAATCTTTTGCAGAATTGTTAGAAAAGACTAAAGTTCCTCTTCCAGAGCATGTAGTCCCTGGAGCAGCGCATCCGCTCGCTTTGGAAACTAAAACTACTAGCGTTCGAAAATCTATGCAGAAGCATCTCAAATATGGGCCTGTGAAGAAACCAACCACTCCTCGGACGATCGAAGACACAGCAGCCTCTCTCCACAGTGGGAAACCTCAGCTTGCTGATCCTGATCAGAAGATCTTTGATCGCCTTGTGAAGCAAATTGAAGCAGAAAAGAATCCTGCTTACAAGAAGAACCTGACTAATCAACTTGAGAGAATCCACTCTGGCAAAGGGTCAACGCTAATTGGCTATGCTCCAGAGCAGCCAGTAGATATAACGGCAGGGAAGGTAGAGGATGTTGGGAAGAAAGGAATCCTGGGCGGGCTATATGGAGAAGCCCCTAATGAGGAAACTGCGAAGGCTATCATTGACGCCCTCGCAGATCTTGAGAAGCGGTTCCCTAAGGAGTGACGAGTTTCTCTTCCTTCGTCATAGCTTGCACGTAGACCTGCACCACCTTCTGATCTACCATGCCAAGGACGGTTGTAAAGATCGCCACGCCTCCTATACACTCCCATCCTTCCTTCAGTGCTTTGTTCACGGCCCTAATCAGTTGGTTTGGATTGGGAGATTGAATCAATGCATATTGACGCATGCTTCCTCCTAATCTTTAATGAATTTAATCAGCCCTTTTGTCTTCATGAAGGCCATCTCTAAGACTATGACATCCTTCCGGCAGTGATCTACGATGTAGTCCAAGGACACCTTATCCCCCGTCATTGCCTTGATCCATTGATCTCCTTGCATCTGGGTTTTCTCAATCGGAAGTCCCAAATGCTTTGCAAGGGCGTCCAAGCTCCAGTTACTCAGCTTGAGTTGGAACTTGCTGGTAAAGAACAAATCAATATGCTTCTTTCCAATGATTGGCTTCATGTCATATTTTATCAGGCGGGCATTCAGAAATGGGATGTCAAAGCGTCGCCCGTTGTAGCTTACCAGAATGTCTGCTTCCTCTAGCTCTTCTCGGATTAAGCGAGCCAGTTCAATATCATTCCAAGGCTCCTTCTTATATTGTGGCATTCGATCAATTCTATAGAGTTTAACTGTCTTCTCTCCGAAGGTCTTGAATCCTCCCGCCAGCAACATCCCAAAGTTCGCACTTAAATTACTGCATTCCAAATCAAAAGTCATTATATTCATTCATCCTCCTTTCCAGAGACGATTGCATCTACCATTTCATATGGGATACGAACTAGTTTACTTGCCATGTCACTACGTTGGTCTATCTCAATGAATGTAATGTATGCACTATCGTCATCATGAAGTGCAATGAAAGTTTCCCAATCTCGTTCTCGTACTATTGCCTTCACTCCTCTTCCTCCTCTTGTTCTATTAAAGTATACTTCACTCCTGCCCCTCGCTTTGCAAGGGGGGTTGAAAAAATCTTCCGGCTCTCTTCCAAGTATTGTAGAACTTTCCCGAGATCTTCTGCATCCATCCGTCTCCAGTTCTTCTGATAGATCTGAGACTTCTTGAGTGTGTGGCCCTTGGCATTCTTGATCTGTTTGAGAACGGCATCTGCATACTTGAGGGTCGGGACGGAGCCAAGTAATTCATACGCCCGAACCATATTTGCTTCCATGTTATCCAGCAGCGCCAGCGCCGTCGTGAGATCTTCCTTCTCAACCACCAACTCATCCTTCTTTCCTGCCGCCAGGACCATCCCGAGCTTGATGACGTAGTCATGCTTCCTTCCATAGAAGCCATTAAGCACGCCATCCGGTGGGAACTTGAACTCCTTCTCATACCAACGGTCCCACCAGTCCTTTGCCTTGGGTGACAGCACCATCTCCCCATGCATCTCCTTCCGAATATGCATCAGGTCATTTACTAGAATCCTCTCCATCTCCGGGTCTTTGCTCGGCCATCCCACCTTTTCCCTCGGGAACTCCTGAAATATGATATGTAAACGTGGAACGAAGCCGCTCCCTGTGGCTGCACCAGGGATAATTTCTGCAAAGTCCGTAGGTGTGGTGGCGGCAAGTATATTGACGCAAGTGTTGACTAGGAAGTCCACTCCTGCTGTCTTCGTCCGATTCTCGAATGTCGTAGGACATGTGAAGAGTCTCGTCAGTGTAGTGATGACTCCCTTGTGCGTGTCCTCTGTCGTCAGGAACGTCTTTAGTTCGTCCGCCCATATGAGCATCTCCGAGTTTCCGGTCTCCTTAGAAATATTATGAAGCTGTCTAAGAAGATCAGCATTTGTAATCCGCTCGGCAGAGACTGAAACGACCTTTGCTTTTTCCAATAGCTCCCGAGCGATGTCGACTGCCACTGACTTCCGACACTCCGCGCTTGCAGCAAGGAGGATAATGTAATGGTTCGGATAGATTTGATAAAACCCCCTATTCAACCAGATGTTCCGCCCCAGGGTGGCGCTCATCACGCTGATCCACGACCATGCGTGAAACATGTCCGGGCTTTCTTGGTTCTGAGTATAGTCTAGGTAAAGCTGCATCAGATCGCCCTTCCACATGCGGGCCATAGGTTCCTCCTAATCTTTCATCGACGAGTCCCTCCAGAAGAAGTAAATAGTTGATTGCGTCTGTACTCTTCTCTCTGAATTGGGAGAGCACGATCTCTCGGCCCTTGTCTATGTCTTCTACAAGATCAAGCAAAGAGATCAAATGCTTCACCATCATTCCCAGAAGAGCCTTCTCTGGTACTACGCCAAGAAGTTGACCTGCCCGTTTGAACGCCCCGAGGCGATCTTCCCCTCTCTGATATTCCGGCCCTTTCTTCTCCCGCATGAGATTGAGGCACTCCTTGACTCTCTGTTCTGAGAGTTCATCAAACCGCTTTGAATCCATTGTATATTCCTTTCAGTTTCATATCTCTCCAAGACTTTTCAGAAGTCTTAATCTCAGTTGGTATAACCAATGGCTCCCCATCAATGACCACTGGTACAGCCAACTCTTCAACCATAATTTGAACCACTTCATTTTCCATCTCCTTTGGTGCATGCACAAGCATGGCATCGTGGATCTGGAGGAGGAGCGCCGCTGGTGCACGAAGCCTCAGATCGACCCGCACCATCGCACGGTTCATATAGTCAACGCACATACTCTGAGGGTATTGGGCATATCCCTTCCTGAACAACTCCTCTCCCATTCTGCCAAGAAATAGCCGCCGACGATTGAAGGCAGTCACCAGCAGTCGAGTCTTTCTCAGTTGGTCTTGTACTGATCTCTGGTACTCTCCAATCGCCGGGCAGCTTTTAAAAAAGAGATCTCTAAGTGCTTTGGCCTTCGCCACTGTGATGCCAGTTGATACGTCAACTACCCGTCCATCTGGAAGCGTGAGTTCCTTATGAGCCATCATCTCGGCCATATGTAATGGTCCAAGACCGTACCCACATCCCAACACCACAGGCTTTATCATGTCACGCTCTTCCTTAGAGATCTCAGAGGGCGGTTTGCCTAGCATCCTTGATCCATGCCAGCGGTAGATGTCTTCTCCATTCCGAACGGCCTCTATGGTTGCATAGTCTTTTGCTTTCCATGCGAGGATCAGGGCTTCCGCGAACTTGAGATCAGCCTCAAGTAAGATATATCCATGCTCGGGAATAATAAGTTTTCTAAACCAGGGGGGAGCGGTTTGACTGTTCCATCCCTCTCCGAAGAGAGATTCCTTAGATGAGAGGCGACCAGTTTCTGTGCCAGTAATAGAGTATTGAGTTCTAAGTCGCCCATCGAAACTGAGCACAACGTCAGCATATGTCGATTTCTTTTTCTCAAGGTCACGAACATCGAGTATGCTGGATAGGTTTTCATGTCCTTTGATCTTCGCAAGCTTCTTAATTGCTTCTTCATCAACTGTCACCTTCTTCGTCTTTCGGTCGAACTGCTTCGGGAGCTTCAGAGTCTCGTAAAGGTGCGTCGCTAGTTGCTTGTTGCTCCGCAAGTTGAATGAGTCGGGCAATCCAATCAATGCTTTTGCTTTCTTTTCCTTCCGGGCGATTAGGAAGGTCAGAGCTTTCTGGAGTCTCTCCTTTCGCTCCCGGTCTACTGGCACTCCCCGAAGGCCCATCTTTAGGATGGTATGGAATAAAGGCATCACATGGGTCAGAAATTCCGACTCGATCTTGAATTCCTGTAACTCTGAGCGCAGTATGTATGCAATTTCTAACGTACATGCGGCATCTAAAGCATTGTATCTCCATCTCGTCTCCAGTGGCGCTCCCTTGTAGTTCATCCATTTGTAGTATGGCTCCTTCGTGTAAATGCTAGTGAGATACGCAAGATCGTGCGGGAGTTCTGGATAGAGAAAATGGTGTGCAACCATCGTATCGAAGGCCAATCTTCGAACGGGGAGGCCATTCCCCAAGAGCATCTGCATGTCAAAGGCCCCATTTTGAGCAACCAGTCCTTCATGATTCCAGAGAACCTCCCTTATCAGATCATCAGCCCACGGATTATCACGACTGATGGAAATAGAGAAGCTAGGATCAAAAGAGAAACTAATACAATCAATCCAATTCCCACGAGTCTCAGCATCGAACGCCAGAAGGGGCGCGGCTTTAGCTTCTTCAAAGAACCCTCTAGCAATATCTTCTCTCTGCGTAACCTCAAGATTTCTGTCTGGATGAACAATTTCGCGAGTTCCACTCTCTTGCTTTGCCCTACGTGTATCAAGTATGGTTGTAAGTCTCGCGCTCCCGTATGTGTATTTACTAACCGCTTCACCTTCCCTCTCCTTCTTCGCCGTCTTATCCGGCAGTCTCAAGATGTAAGCTGGATGGAAAGTGCCGATCACCTTCCGGCCCTCCCACTCCAGGATGCTTCCACGCCAGGAAGTTATTTCTGATGCATGAGGTACAAGCGTACTGAGAGGTACGCCACCAAGAGAAAGAATACAAGTTGGATTAATAGCACGAAGCTCGGCTTTAGCCCACTCTTGACATTCCTCCAACGTGATCCCATATTCACTCAGCCTCTTCAGATCGTTCTCGGGTGGGCGGGTCGGGACTACATTCATGAGGTACACTTCCGACCTTTGTATATGAGAAGCCTTGAGGATGCTCTCCAGCACTACTCCCGCGTTTACTTTCTCTCCGGGCCGCCTCGGTGCAAAGGGCCGCATCTGTAGCACTTCCTCTGCACCCAAGGCTTCTCCTAGGAGGACAAGCTTCGCAGATCGAGGCCCCTCGCCCTCCACTACTGGAAGGCCCTTTTCCTTCAGCTTCTTCAACAGTGTGTCTGACATCGTTCTCCAAATCTTGGATTAGCCCTAGGAGATAGCTCCTAGCTTGAGTTGTCTTATATCCTCGGGGAAGAATCTTATCAAGCTTTTCCCATCGCTTGAAGGTAGCTTCGTCCACTCGGATTGCTATGATCGGTGGTCGCTTCATTCCACAACCTCAATCCGCACCCTCTGCGGCTTCCCTCCCACAAGAGAGGCTCTCTCCTTCGGCCCATTGTGCTCCGCATAGAACATCGCAAGCTCCAGAGTCGGATAGAGAAAGAGGCTCTTGTCAAAGGGGTGATTCATTGTTTCGTCGTATATATTTGCGAATCCCTCCAGGATAAGTCTTCCTGGTGTACTGTTTCGTTCGGGCATTATTACACTCCTTATGTACTATGTGGTGACTCTTATAGAAGCTTAAATTTTCTGGAGCGTCCCATTCTTTACAGAGGCCACATTTTTTATAGTCTGGATGACCTGATGCATCTCTTGCACGTGTACGACCTTCCAACAGAAAGTGATACGATTGGTTTTCACAAACTATTAATTCTCCAGTTTTTAGATGAATATGAATCACCGCTTTGCCTAAAGGATGCTTAAGAAGGGCTTCAATCCGTTTCCTATTAGCTTGATGGATTGCACTATAAGTTCTAGCATGCCCCCCTTGATTATTCCCCATTCTTTCCTCCAAAAAACTCCCTTGGCTCTCCTTCCGTCGTACCGAGTCTTGCTCACGCGAAGACATTTTCACCCGGCCTGGAGATTCCACTGGCTGCGTACAGTCAAGGGAAAGGACACTTACGCCGCCTTCGGACTTCCCATCTGCGGCCCGTAAGTCTCATCGACTTTGTAAGAGGCTTTCACCCGTCGGCCAATGGCACCTTCGGTGTCGATCTGGCCGTCTTTGAACAGCGGCAACGCCTTGCAAAGATGCGCAAAGCTGAAGGAGCCGATGACTCCTGTGTAGATCACCTGCTTACCATTCGCTTTGGGATTGGCATCCTCGATGGTGAACTTCGCCAGAACCTTCTTCGCTCCCGCCTTCGTCGGCCAGTAGAGATTGAAGCCGTCTCCGTTGTTTACTTCGCCTCTGTTCTCTTTGTTTTCCAAAAAACCTTCGAAGTTGTATGTATACTCCGCCGCATCTGGAGCCGGTTCTATACTATTGAACAGCTCATCCTCAGTCATTTCCAAAGAGACTAATGCCATGATTCTTCCTCCTTTTGATTCTTACTTCTTTTCTGGCAGAATTAGTTCTGCACGAACGGCCTTTTCATTTGGATAGAGATATAGATCTTTCTTCTTAAAGCCAAGACTCCCAGTGTAAGTAATCTTCTTTGTCTTCTTATCTACACCAACCCATATCTTCACTTCTTCTCCACCTCCTTTAAGAACTTCTCAAGATATCCATAGTCAGGATCAATGAACTTCGGCAGCTTCCCCATCTTGTCCTTCCTGCTGCCAAGGAAAGTCAAGAAGCCATTCGGCTCCGGTTTGGTATTCCACATGTATTTGAGTGTGCTTCCTGCCATCTGTGTCTCCGAGCAGAAGATCTCACTGAAAAGCTTCGGCATCAGAGGGCCGAGCTTCCGCCCTATGGACATCGGAAGCGTCTTCGTCCGGTGTGTGATCTCATCTTTCTCAGTATCCAAGTGTGCCGTCAGAATCACATTCTTCCCAAAGCTCATCAGCTTCCCAATAGCTCCAGTGACCTTCCTCACCAGAACATTGTAGTCCTGAAGCTGGATCTCTGCATCCGCCTTTCGAGCACCACCGCTCGCCGCGATGAACTCCAGATAGGCATAGCTGAACGGCTCTAGCGTCTCGACTACCAAGTTGCTTACACCTTCTTGATGGCTTTCGAACCACTGTACATCTTCAATGAACGCCTGAGCTTTATCCTTGCTTGGTCTAATACGAGCATCAGCTTCAAAGCTCGGAGCGATCAAACCATACTGCACCACTAGAATACCGGCTCCATTAGCGGTACAGCCCTTTAATCGTGGAACTTCAACACAGGGAACGATTAAAGAGCTTACGTTATCTGGAGGTTCGAAGTTGAAGATGATGGTGTTTCCTTTGAGGGTTGAGAGCGCCCTCGTCTTCCCCATGTGGGAGTCGCCCACGTTTAGCATTGTGAACATGTTACCGCCTTACGGAGATGAGTGTGGTATGGTTTTCATTGTCTTTGCCAAGAACCCAATCGCATTTGTTGTCTAAGTAATAGGCTTTGCCTGCAAATTCTCCTGAGGTACGAACTTGAATAGTTCCTGGACCAGAGGAACGAACTGGGACTCCAGGAGCGATAATCTTTGTTACATCAACCTCTACAATCGACCCGCCTATCAGCTTCTTCACTACTTTTTTGTACTCCATTCTTCTCACCCCCTCCATTTGACTGTAAATCTATGTCGGCTGTGTTCTTGTATGACTTCAAATCGCTGCCCGAGAAATATCAGCATATCCCCCATCTTTGGATATCCTATTTTACCAGAAATCTCTTCCACTGTCAAGGAAGGAGAGGTTTCTTTTTCTACAGTTGTGAATTTTTCTGAATTATCAACCAGGGTTGGAAGTGTTTCTGCATTCTGCTCTTCCATCTTTTTTTTCCTCCTGTTCAAGTTCAATAAAAACGACATGGATAATTCCCATGATGTCTTTCAGGCCCGCGAGTAGTCCTTCCCGTTTAATATGATCTCGGATGGCCTGACGAATGTCAATGTAGCTCATCTTTCTCACCGCCTTTCATCTAGTGGACTCCAGAAACTCTGCTCGAAGTTGCTCTCCAGGAACTCTTCCCTCAAGCCTGGGGGCGCTTGGCAGATAGGCCGATAGGGGCAACCGCCATAGTTTGAACAGCTTCGCGTCCGCTTCGGCCACCAGTCCCAGCCGCCCTGGAAGGAGACTAGGTTAAGCACCTTACCTCTGACTTCTCTCTCCCACTCTTCCAAATCCCACGGATTCAGATCTATCGTCTCACGATTCACCACTTCCCGTGGCACTGGCTCAGGATCGCCCTTCTTTCTTCTCTTGCCCTTAACTTGGCCGTCCACGGAGCTTTTGTAAATGCCCGCCATAGTAAGAAGGCCCCGTCTAATGTCCTGATGAAAGAGGGAGCGAGCCGCATAGACATAGCCTGTAACTTGGGCGTTTGGGTTCGCCACAAAGAGCCAAGGGCTAGTAGAAGTCTTCTCTTCATCAATAACATACTGCTGCGCGCCTCCCTTCTCTCTCCCAAAGCCATCTATGAAGCCAGCATAGCGGTAAGGGCAGCCGGGAATGTCTAACACGAACTGCTGCTCTCCTCCGAGCCAGTCCCAGTCTTCATTCTGGAAGAGCCGTGCGCGGGCAGTCAAGAGTTCATGTCCTTTAGCATACGTTCTAACCTCTCTCGACTCGTCTTCGTCCTCTCCTCCATCTCCTTCATCCACATAGCTCGCATAAGCTGCATTGAAGGCTTCGAGGGCGGCAGGAAGGCTTTTACCACTCTTATACCACACGCCCACACCTTCGTGATAGGCTTTACCAAAGTCCAGCGCACGGTGTTCTCCTCTCGTCCTGGCTCCATAAGCAAAGGCATACTGGCCCTTCCTGGGGCACTCATCGAGAGTACCCAGGATGGTTGCATCGACAACTTCAATCAGTCTCTTCTTCATACTTCCCCTCCTGGGGCACTCATCGAGAGTACCCAGGATGGTTGCATCGACAACGTCCGTCAGAAGCTCATGGCCATCAAATTCAAACGCTTCAACTCCACTCCTTACAGCTTGATTATAGGCCGCCCGGAGTGCCTTTGCCTTCTCTCTCGTCATCTCCAACATTTCCCCGGCCATCTACTTCACCGCCTTTCGAAGTTCCGTTAGAAGTATCCCACATTCTGATGTAGGAACACATTCCCAATGTACTTCTTCCATAAATAACAAAAGCCTCTTCAAAAGCTCCGCCCTCTTCATCTTCGGAACCTTCGGCTTCTTCTCTTTCTTCACTTTCTTCCTCGCCTCCTTCGCTTCCATCATCTTGCTGACGATAAAACCGAACTCGTCTGCTTCTTCTCGGCTAAGCCTCCGATCTTTCTCAGCTTGATCTACAATATCCCCAGAAGGAACCATTTTATACTTCATGTTAGGGCCTGACTCCCCCATAGGATCTGCCCCATAATCACCAGGAGCATGAATATCTATCTTGGCATCAGGATCAATGTCCCTACCCATAGATTTATACATTAACCTCTTCTGACCGGAACTTGTGGTATAATCAAAGCCATATCGGGCATCTCTCTTCTTGATTTGATCAGCAGGCATTTATTTCACCATAATCCCTTCATCATAAAGAGCCTCTTCTAAAGCTGCATTCCTACTCTGATGAAACGGAAGCGTTTGCAGAGGCCGACTCTAGCACCTTTGATTCTAAAGTCATCATCCTCCCTCATCTGAATGCCACCTTCGTATTCGATAATCTCGAACCGATTCTCAAGAACACAGCCCTTATACCGTCTGTGACCTAAGTATTTTTCCGCGTCTTTGCTGCTAGGGAAGAATGTAAAGGCTCTCTTCTTCCCATATCTGACTTCGTCCCAGACGATCCAACCATCGACTTCTGTCTGATAGGGGGTGGCCTTAAAAGGGGCACTTCCGTCCTTCCCATTTACCATCTTAATCCCGACGCCTTTCTTCGGAATTCGAACAACGTTCTTCTTCCCTTCAAGGGGGTGCTTGTACCCACTGATTGTATTGCACATCTTCTTCACTCCTTTCCTTTTTGCATTTTTGCATAAATCTCTTTCCCACCTTTTTCCAGTGGAAGCACGGCTCGTTCGAAATAGCCGCACTCCTGACCACGTTCAATGCGGCAACCTAAACATTCAATCTCACCAATACAAAGCGGGGACTTCCACAAAGCGCACTCTCTCTTCGGAAGTCGCTTGATTCGCGTCGCAGCCCTTTCAGACATCTGGCTGAGCTTCTTTCCTGCGCTTTTCCGCTTCATCTAGCCTCCGTTCGATTTCATCGGCTTCAGGCTCTTCTCTTGGAGCCTCTGGTTCTCCCTCTTCCTTCCTCTCTGACTTCTCTCCTTCCAGAAAGTGTGACAGGCTCAAGAAATCAATCCCTGCCGCTTCGAGCTTGTCTACCAGATATTCTTCATATTGATCATGTTGATCATACTCGTCTTGGAGTTCCTGCCAGTCACCAGGAGAGTGATAATCACAAGCACCACAATCCCCCCGATCACAATCCGGGCAATATCCACAATCCTCCGGATCGACGCGGTCGCAGTTTTTACATTCCTCCTTGTGAAGTCTCTCTTGACAAGCTCCACAATAGGAAGTCGCGCGCTCTCCTTGCTGATCTCCGCATTCTCCACAAATCCATTCCACCTTAGCCTCCGAAAGAAGGGCAGAGAGTCTTCAGTCTATCGGTCTCATTCTATACGGCATGATCCTAGCTGGCCTAGCTGGATTTATCCGCTATAGCCGATCTCGACCTTCCCCCTCTGCCCTCGCTCTTCTTTACTTTTCTTCGTCAAGAGACTGTACTAATTCCTCAATACAAGGAACATTTATGCTCCCGGCTGTTAGGGCCTTCAACTTAGCAAGTGTAACTACGCCTTTTCCGGCCGCTTTCTCTGTGATAGCGCCCGCGACGAGCATCTTGAAGTGATCGTCCAGCGTAACCGCCCGGCCCTTCGGTGCGGTCATTAGCTCGAACTGACTTCGAAGACCTTTGAGTGCTTGCACAATGTCCTCGCTACGGATTTCTGTGCTTGCTCCACCTGTACGGTCAAGCGCATAAAGGAGCGCTGAGTTGCATCCTTCGGCAACAAACGCTGGGGTGTAACCCGAAGACGCTTCCATAAGGGCTTCAAGGTCAAGCTCACCTTTGAGTGCATTTCCAACATACCCCCTTATTAGATGGTCAATCATCTGCCGGTCGATGTTTCCAAGTTCGATGACCTTGTCAATCCGGCCTGGCCTCATCATAGCTTGTTCAATCTGATCCACATGATTCGTGGTCAGAATCACCATAACCTTCGAAGACTTGGAAAGAAGGCCGTCAACGGTGTTGAGAATCTGGTTCAAGTTCGCATCTCGACCCTGATTCGTAACGTGATCGATGTCTTCAAAGAAGACTACGCAAGGCGTGTAGAGCTTCGCAAGCTCTAGGGCTTTGACGATGTCGTCGCCCGGCAGGACGTTGATGAATGTCCATCCATTCTTCACTGCTAGGTTCGCTGTCTTCAGTGCCGTAAGTGTCTTTCCTGTCCCAAATCGCCCATGAAGTAGAACTGTTCTCTTCAATGGTACTCCCATCTTTTCTACGGCCTCTGTTGATTCCAGGAGTCGGAAGACGTTGGCATGGAGGGCAGCACGTTCGACCTCTGCATAAGCAATACGATGCAGAGGGAATCCGTTCAAGTTGATGAATTCCCATCGACTATTGATGGCTTTACCACGGAAAATGCTGTGGGCCTTCATTCGATCCAACGTCCTCCGCTCGATTTCCTCAACGATGGACTGAAACTTCTTGGGATATTCTGCAATAATAAGCAGAGTATTCGGGACTTTGTTTTCGTCTTCGAAGCCTACGCGGAGCTTCACTGGCAGCCCGGGGATAACTATGTTCCCATAAGGAACCGTCTCCTGCTCCGTGTAGCTTGTCTTAATTGTTCGAGTTTCTCCTGGGACGGTCATTTCTCCGAAGAACGTAAAGACCGTCATAGATTCTCCAAGGACATGGCCAAACGTCTCTTGCATCGCATGTGCGAAGTTCCAGAGACAGTCTGCTGGATGGCCCTTGATCTGAATAACCTTCTTCTGCGGCTCATCCATCTCCTTGATGCGCTTCTTCAGGACTTCAATCGCATCGGCATCATTCATGTAGGTCGGTATGATAAGCTGTGTCCCTTCCCTCTTGATGGAGTTCCCGGCAGAGTGCTGCTTCTCAAGCTCCGTCGCCAGCTTCTCCATTGCCACTGTTACGGCGTCTTTTTTCTGAGCCTTTGGAGAGGGCTTTCCCTCTTCCTCAAGCTCTTCTTCTTTTATTCCCACTTCTTTTATTCCCACTCCTTCTACCCTCCTTTAATTGAATTTACGCATTCGCCTCTAGCGTATTTACATGGGCGTCTGCTTTAGCTATCTCAAATTCAAGCATTGCGATAAAGGAATCTACTTCGTCCAGACTATTTAGGACTTTGTAGCCAATCGGAAATAGCCTATCAGGCGGTGCGCCTTCTTCGTGTGCAAACATGAAACCCGCATATAAGCCTGTGGGTACGCCCAAGGTGCCTCCATCCTTCAATACCGTGATGACAAGTGTTTCACCGAGACTCGGTGCAGGGATTACCCTGATTTTGAGAATACTGACATTGTGAAGCTGTCCCTCTGGAGTCTTCATGAAATTCCGCAAGAGCTTCTCTACTTCTTCTGCGAGAATCTCCGGCGTAACGACGTTTACGTTCACTTCTTCACTCTTCATCTTCTCCTCCTTTTTTCTCCGACTTCTCCCGCACTAAAAGTGCGTGGAGTCCAAATGCTGCAAAGAACACTAGCACGACCAATCCCAGCATCTCCACATAAATCACTCCTAATGTATTTCGCTTTGTTCCAGCAAGCCATATTCCAGGTAATCTACGCCCGGAATGAGATCGAAGTCTTCAGGTAATCGACCTTCACCCCACTTCTCCTGAATGGTGGTTGTGAACGCATACATTGGTTCGTCAATCAGCCCGCAGTCCTCCAGATACTTACTGCACTTCTTTGTCATTGGCCGAATAACTGTTCTCATCTACTACCTCCTTGTGTGGTTGTATAACTGTACTAAATTCGCGTTCTCCTTGTGAAGAAGTGCGTTGTTCTTCCGAATTTCATAGCACTCCCGGGCGTCTTCATGATAAATCTCGAAGACCTCCCTCTTATGCTCAACTTGTTGATAGGTATAACTCCCTATGCCCACCAGTCCAGCTACAGCGCATCCGGCAGCGAAAGCTGAAAGGCGACTGAGAGGTTTTCTGAGTTTTGCTTTTCTCTTTGCTTCACTCCAGGAGAGGTAGTATTTGAGCATTTCTCTTTGTCCTCCTTCAGAAAGTCTAGCCTTCTAGGCATAAGATCTGCATCTACATATCCCCATTGGTAGAGATTACTTCTTACTTGCCTTAGCACCCGCGTATGATTTCCAAAGCGTACATGGCTTCCATAAGCGTACTTTGCCACCTCATCACTCCAATACTTCGGCTTAAGAAACGAGTGCGCGAGTTTCCACGCCCCATATTCAGTAGTGAATCCGAAGAGCTTCATCTCAATGGCATGAGCAAGCTCATGTGCTAGAGTCTGAGGGGTGTTGTATTCAATCAGCTGAAGCTCATGGTCGCAAAAGCCGCCCCTTAGATTAGGAGTCCACACGTACCTCACGGCTCATTCCTCCACCCGCTTAGATTGTACTTTATACCGCACCGAGAACGGCCCTGGGCAGGGAGGGCGACGTTTAAGAGCAAGGACTAGCCGTTTCTCCTGCTGGTTCGGCTGACAATGACATCCACGCCGTTCATGCTTCTCTCCGAGCCACTCACCATTTCTAGCCATAAGACCTCCTTGAGTTGACTTTGGACAACCCTTGTGGTTTAATAAGGGCGGTCCCGAAGGACAAACGCCCTTACCCATCGCCTATTCTTGAATGGCCCATGCGGGCGGAAGTCAGCTACCCTTCCGTTTCTCCCGCTTTAAAGGGCCAAGGTCATTCAATTACGTAGTAATTCCGCTTGCCTAGAGCAACGAGTGCAAATAAGCAAACGCCCACAACAACGCCCAGTAGAAAAGAAATGGAAAGTAATGCTGTATCATACATCTCCGCTCCTCTCTGGACCGCCTTTGAACGGCCCGTGGGGTTTACTCAGGGTGGAGACTACAAGCCATGTCGCGGGCTTCTTCCTCACCGGAACTTGTACCGCTTGCTGCGTGTGCTTTGTCTCTCTTCCCTGAGTCATCACCAGCTTACGCTAAAATCTTAGCAATAATAACCGCCGGAGCCTTGGCATTCGGATTGTCTTCCGGCAGTCCGATGTAATAGCCGCCCTTGCAAGCATGCCCAATGATGTCGCCCGCAACGACCATCGCACTCACGGCTTCAATCGGGTCTTTCTCGAAATATGTCTTGAAAGCCATGTTAAACCCGCTGTAAACCGTATGAATGCCCTTGTACTGCCGTGTGCCGTCCTTGCTCATGGTCCTCAGAGCCTTCACGGCTTTGCGTGTGAACTCCACTTCGCTTAACTTCGTGTCCATGTGTTCCTTCCTTCCCGGCCCTAGGCCGCTTTGATAGTTGTCTCTCCCTCAGGAATCGCCACAATCGGTATCTGTCCATCGAATAGCAACTCCCATTCCGCCATTACCTTCGGTGTCTCTTCCTCACTGACAGAGGCTTCCAACGTCTGCAATTCTCCATTTTCCCTGATGCAAATCTTGTTTGTCATCTTGCCCTCCAACTATAGAAGTTTAAACTTCCACCTGTGATACCTTATCACCAAATTCCTGAATAAAATCAACAAAAGTCTCTATCTTTATCACAGGCTATCCGAGAAAAATCTTTAGTGTTTTCATAGACTTATCGAACTTTATCACAGGAAAAAAGGGCAAAAGTCAATAAAATCAACTACTTCGAGGATTATTATTACACCCCCGCTATCGGTCAATTTGTGGGTGGATTTCTGGCAACCACTACCGCTTGTGGTGTGTCAAAAATGCAACACTATTCCTTATATATAAATAAAAATATATTAATAATATTAACTACTTACCTTTTCCCAATGAAATCAAGGACTTACATCTGTAGAAAAATAAACTTCAATAGACCGAAAAGTCCTTAGACGACGGTGATAGTGGTGATAAAGTTAAACTCCGCGATATTACAAGCGAAAGGCTCGTTACGTTATCACAAAACGGTGATAAGGTATTATCCACGCCCGCTTGATGAATAAAAAACCCCTGAATGGTCATTCATTTTCCAATCGCTCACGGTATGTTATATCCCAGTGAAAAGGCTTAGGATATTTAACATCCAGCCCAAGAGCAAGCGAAAGAGCCTGGATCGAATACCAATGCTTCTTCTCTGGCTCTGCCTTCGGGCTGAAGTCCACAAGCCACCCATCTGGTAACTCCTGGGCGAAGCGCAGGTTTCTCATGCTCACCGGTGCGTTCTTCACCGCAGAAATCAAACAATCCCGCTTACTTCCCCGAAATGCTTTAATCATACCGGAATCCCTCCCAGGAAGATCAAGCAAGCTGCATAAATCAAGAGACAAACTCCAATGAATCCAAGCACAATCCACCAGTTCATACTACTTCCTCCCCCTGAAGGCTTTAATCATAAGGGCCACCAGAGAACGCGAAGAGTTGCCACAACAGCAACTCCCGCAAATATCGCAACCAAAACAAGCGCAGTCTTACGATTCATAGCTCTACCTCTCCGAAAAGAATCTGCCATGCAAAACCAACAAATCCAATTACGAAGAAAACGATTCCTAAATCTACAAGTGCATTAAACATCGCTCAAAATCCTCCCAAGAACATCCTTCGGCTCTGCAACAACTCTCACCGGAACACTTTCCCAATCTGCCCCAATTGCCAGCAAATACCCATGCTTGCAAATCGGGCATCTCAACGGTGGCTTCTCTGTCCCTGTCTCAAGCCTGCATGAACACGCAGAGCATTTGTATGCTTTCATGTATCTCTGCTTTTGTCCTTGCATTGTCTGGTATTGCATAAAACCTCCCGCTGGGCTTACCCCAGCTTGCATATTGCAGGCAACTCTTCAGCCTGATCTGCTAAAGGATTTTGAGATACAAAGCTCGATTGTCATCACACATCTTGCGCAGGCTTTCATCTGCGAAGACATCCTCCGCCGGTCTAAGATACATCAGAAACTCTTGCATACTGCCATACAACAGCATATTCTGGAAAATCCGTACCGCTGCCGATTTTCGATACGCCATCGCACTCAGGCGTATATACTTTCCGTTCGCTTTGATGAAGATGCTGTATGTTCTGGATTCTTGCATTTTGTATCCCTCCGCGTCCGTCGATTCTTGCTGGGTGGCTGTCCACCCGCGAAAACAGGCTTTTAGCGAGCAGTTTCCGTGCCAAAGAAAAAGGCCTTTAAAATCAGGCGTGTCAATTTTGCATCAGTCAAACTCTTGACGCTGGCACGGCTTTTGCAATTAAAGAAGATGGCCGCCCGCTGTCAAGGAATTGACCCCAGGGGTCAGCCATCCGACTGCCTAAATCCAAATCCAAATCCAAACTTCTACAGTTCAAGCAAGAATCGTGCCAAGTTTTTTCTCAGCATATTCGTAGGTAGGTTGTAAGTACATAGTATTGTTGCACACTTGGGCCTTTGGGCCGAGCCCACCAGCACCCCTCCTCCCCCCTGAATGTACTCACAAGTGGTCGGAATATTTGAACAAATTTTTAGACAAAGGCTAGCCGAGCTTGACATTTTTATAAGAAAGGAGTATAGTATAAAAACAAATTGGGGTTTGAACTTCTATGGATGATATTCAGGTTTTGAGAAATAAGCACTTCAGCATAATGGATTTAATAATTGCTCACCCTGACTGGTCGCAGAAAGAGATAGCAGAAGCGCTGAATTACTCGGAGAGTTGGCTGAGTGCGATTGTGAACTCTTCTCTCTTCAAGACGGCGTTTGCGGCGTATCGTAGGAGATATGAGGACGATCTGCGGGAGACGATTCTCAAGGGGACAAAGGCAGCTATTGATGTCTCTGTGGAGATCATGCAGGATAAGAACAACCCTGCCGTTATCAGACGTCAGAGTGCGAGAGACATTCTCGACCAGGGGCATGCGGCGGCCATCGCCAAGAGTGCAAGTCTGAGCCTCAGTGCGGAAGTGCCAGCAGAGTTGCTGCCACGCCTGGACTCTCTGATGAAAGAGCTTGACTTACCATACTCTCCAAAGAAAATGTTAGATCGTCCTGAAGAGCTTCCTAAGAATGAGTGAAAAGGATAGGAAGTTCTATGCTGCAAATAGAGAGAAGTGTATTGCTGCCATATGGAATTACATCATGAAGATGAAGCGCGGAACTAAGGTTGAGGTTATTTGGGAAGACTCCATTGCTGAGGCTGAGGGCTGGAAGGACGCGAAGGACTATGACTTCAAGCTGACGAAGCAGGCGGGACTGATGAGCAGCATGGGACGGCTGATTGAGACCCGGCTGGGATATATCTATTTGGCACAGAGTTATAGAGACCCGGACGGGCGGTTCTGTTCAGTCATTGCTATACCGACCGGCTGTGTGAAGAAGATTAAGAGAGTGAAGTGAGTGGGAAGATTGAAGACTTCAGACAGAGAGTGGCGGAGCTAGGAAAAAGGAATCTCTACTTCCTTTGTAAAGTAATTCTCGGTTTTGATAGATTAACGCCGCATTTACATCGGGAAGTCTGCTCAGTTGTCGAAGACCCCCGATTCTCTCGGAAGTTGATTTTAATTCCACGTGGTCATTATAAGAGCACCATTGCGACCAAGGGCCGCTCGATCCAATGGGTTCTGAAGAATCCGAATGAAAGAGTTTTGATTGTCAGTGCAACAGCAACGAACGCCGAACGCTTCCTCCGCCAGATCGAGGCTCAGTATGAACAGAACGCCCTGTTCAGATGGGTATATAAAGAACACATCCCCGAGTTCAACAAGACGACCTGGAGTAAAGGCGAGGCGATTGTAAAGAGAACGGAGCACTATCCTGAGCCGACGTATGATACGGCGGGCGTCGGGACGGCGCTCCCTTCTCGGCATTATACGAAGATCTTGAAAGATGATATTTGCAACGATGTTAATACCAATACTCAAGAACTCATTGACCAAGTTATTGAATGGGATGCGGGAACAGTCCCCCTCTTCGACGATCCAGAAGACCCCAGTAATGAAGAACTTGTCGTGGGTACCCCTTGGAGCAAACTTGACGTATATTCAATCAAACGCAAAGACCCTGAGTATGGTGTATACATCCGACACTCTCTTGAAGATGCAAATGGTAAGCCCGACTGGGAAAATGGTCAACCTATATTTCCTGAGAGATTCTCTCGGGAGAAGTTGGTGCGCATTCGAAAGCGTCTCTCCAACGATGACCTCTTCTTCTGCCAGTACATGTGCGACCCACATGGTGGCATCAATGCGATGTTTCGCAGGGATCATCTTCAGTGGTTTGAAGTCCCCCCGACGGCCCTTGAGATCAGCATTACGTGTGATCCTGGGGGGATCAGAGATGCCGACGGCGATTTCACTGCTTTTACTGTGGTGGGCGTTGACAGTAATAATGATTGGTACGTGCTTGAGACCATAAAGCAGCGGATGAATCCGAGAGAGATGATCTCCATGATGTTCACTCTTATGGATCGGTATCCGACGACTCATTCCTTCGGAGTAGAAGAAGTTGCGTATCAGAAGACAATTCGGTTCTTTGCGGAAGAGGAGATGCGGCGAACGGGCCGCTTTATCCCCTTTGTACAACTCAAGACGGACACCAGAATTAAGAAGACTATGCGGATCCGAGCACTCATACCACGATTTAGTAACCGATCTGTGTGGCTGCGAAAGGGACACTCGGCGGATTTAGAAGACGAGTTGTTCGAGCGAGTGAAGAATGATGATCTCAAGGACGCCCTCGCATATCAGCTTCAGGTAGCGACCATCATGCCACAGATCGCCCTTGAGTCCATGATGGATGATCCGTTGAGCATAGACAACATACTGATGGAAGTTGCGAAGCAGCACCGCCCGGTAGGGAGAGTGCTTCAGCATAATTTAAATGAGTATTACAGAGATACAAGAGATTTCTACAATCAACTGGAGGAGAAATAAATGTTAGGTGTAAAGAATTTTCCAACTTTTTATTCATGCGTGGGTTTTCAAAACCTCTCAGTGACGAGTGGGGCGGCGGTTGCTTTTACGCTTCCTACTCTCACTGGCACGATGAAAGTACGGGCGGTTCAGCTTACAGTGGAGACCGCGACGCCCGGGGATTCGATTCGAATCAGAATGGACGGCTCGGCGCCGACGACTTCAGTTGGCTTGAGGTTCTTCGATGGAGATGTCTTGGAGATTGATAATGTGGATAACATTTCGAACTTCCAAGCAATCTGTGCGGCCTCGAATGCACAGTTGATGGTGCATTACTACGCTGGAGGGAATTGATGTTTACACAACTCTTTTCAACCCTTCTGCGGATTAGGCGGAGCAGAGTCCCGGGAAGTGGTGGAAGTCCCTTTGCTTACGGTGGGCAGCTTCTGAAGACGGGGCAGACGGCTCAGTATAATTCTAAGTTAGATGATGGCTATTATCAGAAGGGGATAGCGAAGGTGTACACGCTTTTGACTGCTGGCCAGTATGCTAGCACAAAGAACATTGACCTTCTGCATTATACTTCTCCGACTTCAGATATTTCATTTTCCAACAACGGCGCCTTGGCTGATACCATTGCGAGTGTCACACTTGACTTTACGACTCTCTTCGTTGCTGGAGACGTCATTATCATTGGAAACGCCACAGATGCAGGAAACAACAACACGACTACAGGATGGGTAGCAGCGACAGTGGCGACCAATCTTATCACGCTGACTCTGCCGAATGTTCTAACGACACGCGCACTTGATGCTCATGCGATCAATTTCTCAAAGAGAGAAGCGCATAGCAACCACTGTGCTCTTGACCTTCGAACGGGCCTAATGTGGAGTAATACTGTATCGGGAAAGATGGGAGCAGCAAGTGATGGCAAGATGCCCTGGTATGATGCGACCAAGATCTTTGACATCTTCACCTATTGTGCTCAATGCAATACGGCCGCCCTAGCGGGCTATTCGGATTGGAGAGTTGCTAACGTTTTTGAATTATTTAGTTTATCGAACGTGCAGCCTGCTACCGCCGTCCCAAATGGAACGGCATTTCCATCCTGGCCCAGTTCCACTGTTCATAGTTCTTCTACTTCTGCTGCGACTTACGTATTACAGGTAGATTTTGGCTATCCCCTTATAGGGCAAGTGACAAAGACTACAGCGGAGCATGTGGCCCTAGTCCGTGGAGGGATGTAAATGAGCCACGGCGTCAACATCATTCGAAGGGAGAAGCAAGACAGCATATGGCGTCTATACGCGCATTTCCTACATACTATTCCCCGCTGGGCTTTCAGAAGCTTACAGTATCTAGCAGCCCTGTTGGGTTTACGATTCCCGATTTAGGCGTCCCGGTTAGAGCGGTCATCTTCACACTGGAGACGAACGACATCCGAATGAAGGTAGATGGCGGGGCGGCTAGTGCTACTGACGGCCTTCTCATCAAGGCAAACGACATCGTTGAGATCCTGAATGTCACGGCGATTAAGAACTGCTCCCTCATGGCGGTTGGAGCAGACGCAACAGTGCAGATAGAATATTTTGGCGGTGGAGCGTAATGGATATTAACCGTGGGCCGATCACCCCGAGAATACCGGGCGGCATCCTTGTTGAGACAGATCCAGTCTTCGCCGCTTCTCCTGCATTTGGAATTACTGCTTTGTTGATTGCGGCTTGGAATACAGCAGTCTCTCTGGAGCATGCAGCGGTAACGCTTGGAGCAGGAAGCGATCCAGCCCTTGCTCTTTCTGGACAGCAACTTACTCTTACACTTCCTTCTAAAACGTCTTTAATTCCAGCATTTCAACGATCTTGGATGGGAATATAAATGGTAATTCTCGACACAGTAAATAAATCTTTAGTGGCTGTTCTTGCTGGTGCCGTAAGTGCCAATCAACCCATCTTCACCGTGGCCTACGCGGATACGGACGGAACAACCTTTACCGAGGGATCGAATGATGGGACGTTGAATAATGCGACTCCGGTGACACTTGTGGCGGCCCCTGCTTCTGGGCATCGACGGATAATCAAGAGCATCTCGATCTACAATGCAGACACGGCAAGTGTTACTTACAGTCTTTATCTCTTAAACACCGCCGCCGTTCAGATTATTGAGAAGAGAATACTAACAACCCTGACTTCTAAACTCTATGGCTTCGAGGCCCTTGATCCTTTTAACCAAGGATTAAATACTGGAGATTCCCCGACCTTCGCGGCCATAACTGATACAGGATTAACTGCTTCAGAGCCGGTTGTCACGGGTGGGAGTAAAAACTTATCTAGTGTTTCTTATCCCACGTTCAAGGGAAGCTTATCTCTTGCCCAGGCGGATATTTCTGGGTTGGCTAATATGCCCGGAAGAAATATTGTCATTAACGGTGGTTTTACAATCAATCAGCGTGTCTATGTTTCTGCCGCGACGCTTGCGGCTGCTGCTTATGGACATGATAGATGGAAGGCCGGTGCGGCAGGGGGAGATTATTCTTTTACACAACTCGCCAGCCCGACCACAATTACGATTGCAGCAAACAAGACCATCATTCAGGTCGTTGAAGACAAGATGGTTTACGGAGGGACATATATCCTATCCTGGACCGGAACCGCCCAGGCCAGATATGCCATTAATAGCTCAACCCCAGCAGGATCTTATGCAGCAAGTCCAATTACAATCACGGGGCAAACGGCTGGAACAACGATGTCAGTGGAGTTTGGGAATGGTGCAAGTTCGGGGACTCTTGGACAGGTTCAACTTGAACTTGGCTCTGTGCCTACTCCGTTTGAGTTAAGACCATATGAGCAAGAACTTGCTTTGTGCCAACGGTATTGCTTATGTGTTAGTAGTGGAAATAGTAGCGTACCATTTTTCATTTCATCTTCTGGGGGAACCTGGATAGCGCTTGTAAGACTCCCGGTTACTATGCGTGCTGGTCCAACTATTGTTGTGACAAATTTAGGTACATATAAAAATTCGTCTGGTGGACCAGGGTCCAATCAGTGGCAATTAAATGAACCAGGATCAGGTGCAGCTATTACCTGGGGTACTGCTCCAACGACGATAGGGATAACCTCACAATCAAAGGACTACGCTCCTATCTACTGTAGTGGAACTACACCAAGCATGACGACCGTGGGTCTTATGTATCTTCTTAGCCAGGGTGCTGGATCAATTATTGAGATATCAACAGAATTATAATGGACTGGTGAAACTTCACCAAATAAAGAAGAAGAGGAGTAAGAGATGAAAAGGTTACTTTCGTTAGCGGTCCTATTAAGTATGTTGGTGTTGCCCCTGTGGGGTTGGGCTAGCTATACGGAAGGGACCAAGAAGCTCTGCATCGGGACTGCGAATATCTGTGTGACCCTGCCAGAGAAGGCTCCAGATTTTAATAAGTTTGAAGCGAATGTGCTCGGCTCAAAGAGATTCGAGAATGGAAATGCAGTGCAGGTGATGGAGTTGATGAATGAAGATGCTACCGTGGATGTCCTCGTGCTGGTCGTGATGCTTGAAGAGAAGGTCTCTATTGTGGCGATTCAAGCATCCTATGCGCCCGAGGGCTTTGCGAAGTTCGATGCAAAGAAAACGCATGTGACAGATAGTTATGAAGACGTGGGATTCACGAAGCAGGGGAAGCCAACGGGCCTTTTGCTTCCAGTAAAGAAGCTATCCGACTATGATGATTTTTCAAAGTTCCTCGAAGGAAGGAAGATCTGATGGGATTTGATCCGGTCAGTGCTATTAGTGATCTCGTAACTACGGTTGTGGGGAAGATTTTCCCTGACGCCAATAAGAAGCTTGATGTTCAAGAAGCCAAAGATGCGGCCAAGGCTGCCATTGTCGAGATGGGACAGAAGGGGGAACTTGACCAAGTTCTCGGGCAACTCAATATCAATCTGGAGGAAGCCAAGAGTCAGAACGTCTTCATCGCTGGCTGGCGGCCCTTCATAGGTTGGGTCTGCGGGGCGGCCTTCGGCTGGCAATACGTTATTGGTCCAATGGTATCTTGGGTTGCAACCTTGATGGGACACCCCGTCATTATTCCCAAGATGGATCTGGCTGAGATGATGCCCATTATGGGCGGGATGCTCGGCCTGGGTTCTCTCAGAACCTTTGAGAAGTACACGGACACTAGCAAAAATAGGGACGCGAAATGAAGATTTCTCTAACTGGCCTCTCCCTTGTGAAAGCACAAGAAGGTTGGGTGGATCATGTCTATAAAGATGTTGCCGGACATGATACCATCGGCTATGGACATCTAGTAAAACTCGGTGAACGGTTCCCGCCGACCATCTTCTATGAGCAAGGGGAGCTACTACTGAAGAGCGACCTTGAGTGGGCCGAAGAAGTTGTGACAGCCTCCGTGAAAGTTCCCCTTTCTCAGAATCAGTTCGATGCGCTGGTGGATTTTACCTTCAATGAGGGAGAGGGGCACTTCAAGGGAAGCACACTTCTGAAGCTCCTTAATGAGAGCAACTACATCGGAGCCTCTGGGGAGTTCAAGAAGTGGGTCTATGCAAACGGAGAAGTGAATGAAGATTTAGCTGCACGAAGAGAAAAGGAGAGGCAACTCTTCTTAACTGTGGAGGGATGATGGAATATACGTTATTGGAAATGACTATCAGTCTTGCTCTCGGCTTCGGGATTGGTCTTTTGGTTGGAAAGAAGCTTAAAGCAAAAGTTGCACAGGTTGAAGCTGCGGCCAAGGCCGTAGTTGCTGACGTAAAGAAAGTCTAAGGAGGAAGAGAATGTCTTACACGGATGCGAAAGTAAAGCACCACAAGCTCCCTATGTCTTCTCCAGTTCAGGGGAATGACGCGCGGGGCGGACTGGTAGAAGGTGGAAAGTCCCCTAAGTTCGGGAAGACCGAAGGAAAGGGAACTAAGAAACACTTTGCGATGGAAGGGCCAGATCTGGCAGGCGGCGGCTGGGTAACTGGCAAAGGGAACAAGGACAATTAAGATGAAGAAGAAAAAAGCTTCTCATGGGGGCGCTGGGAAAGCTGT
>Ga0187858_10000645_pt1 | contig 43051 bp, 42 predicted proteins | sample June2016WEW_8_15_FD_133015 | JGI IMG/M metagenome (GOLD analysis project Ga0187858, IMG submission 133015) | Peatland microbial communities from SPRUCE experiment site at the Marcell Experimental Forest, Minnesota, USA - June2016WEW_8_150 | ecosystem: Environmental > Terrestrial > Soil >...
CGCATTTAATATGGGGTGGGGGTACGAGTTTGCCCACACTGTGGACCAAACCGGACCGTCGCATGTGTCAGCGAACGGGCGATGTAAAGCCTTACTCCCTGCGTCGGTGATCATCGAGGTTTCGAAGCCCTGGGCCCGTGGTCATGGTATCCGCAGGAAACCGTGGTTCACATTGTTCGAATCAATGTAGTGGCCCGTGATCGCCCCCGCACCACTGATGCTCTCAGGAAAGGTCCCCTGTCCCGAACCTGCAGTCTTGCCCGCGTCGGGCGCATCGAAAGTGATGAACTCGCCCCCAGGACTGCGCAGGAAGCCGTGGTTCAGATCGTTCGAATCAATGTAGTGCCCCGTGATCGCCCCCGCACCACTAATGCTCTGAGGAAAGGTTCCCCATCCTGAACCTTCAGTTCTGCCGGCGCCGGGAGCATCGAACGTCGTGAATTCGCCGGTCGGACCACGCACAAAACCGTGGTTCACATTGTTCGAATCAATGTAGCGGCCGGTGATAGTCCCCGCCTCGCTGATGCTGTCGGAAAAAGTCCCTTGTGCCGAACCTGCGATCTCGCCAGCGCCGGGAGCATCGAACGTGATGAATTCGCCCCCAGGACCGCGCAGGAAACCGTGGTTCACGTTGTTCGAATCAATGTAGTGCCCCGTGATCGCCCCCGCACCACTGATGCTCTCAGGAAAGGTCCCGTTACCTGAACCTGCAGAACTCGCGCCGGGGGCATCGAACGTCGTGAATTCGCCGGTCGGACCGCGCACGAAACCGTGGTTCACATTGTTCGAATCAACGTAGTGCCCCGTGATGGCCCCCGCACCGTTGATGCCGTCAGGAAAGGTCCCCGATCCCGAACCTGCAGTCTTGCCCGCGCCGGGCGCATCGAACGCGATGAACTCGCCCGCAGGACTGCGCAGGAATCCGTGGTTCACGTTGTTCGAATCAATGTAGTGCCCCGTGATCGCCCCCGCACCGTTGATGCTCTCAGGAAACGTCCCCGATCCCGAACCTCCGGTCCTGCCCGCGCCGACAGCATCGAACGTAGTGAACTCGCCCCAGGGACTGCGCAGGAAACCGTGATTCACATTGTTCGAATCACTATAGTGCCCCGTGACAGCCCCAGCGCCGCTGCTGCAGATGCTCTTAGGAAAGGTCCCCTGTCCCGAGCCTGCGGTCTTGCCCGCTCCGGGAGCGTCGAAGCTATTAGTTTCGGGGCCTGCGTGCCGCGGTGAGGGGCGCACTGGGACCGGCAGCACACCCAATAAAATAACCATGGTCAAGAACGTCAATGTCCCGAATCTCATGAACCCTCCTCGAACCGGCGTCTGATGTGCGCGGCTCTGCAACTGTCTGCAGTTGGGATACTAAATTACCCGGTCAACTTCCGCTGCTGGCAGCCTGCGCCAATTGCGGTCCAACTGTGATCCGGCGTCATGGTTGGACGCCGGTCGGCGTCGCAACTTGTTGATCTAGAAGCACCCCGCTGCCAACAAGTGATCAACATTCGGCGCCTGTTCACACACTTCCGCCAATGTGCGCAAAAGAGCAGCTGAGGAGCTTCCCCCTCAGCTGTCCTGTCGGACCCACATTTGATGCGGGATCATGTCGAGTGCTTCAGTTCGATTCGATAAACTGGATCTGAGCAATTGGCACTCCAGCGATAGTGATCTCGGAAGCCGTGCAGCTGCCCAGGCTCAAGTTATTGGTCTCACCGGTGGTCCCGGCATTGGCGAGACATGTCGGCTTAGCGGCGGATCCATCATATAAAGACAGATACACGTTGATCGACGAGCCGCTGTTGAAATCGGCTCGCGAGCCACCGATATCACCCAAGACATTGAATTCCGCCTTGTTCCAGACGCCACCGATTTCAAGTATCGCGTCGGGGTTCGAGGTGCTCGTTCCCTCCCCGTCATAGAAAAACGTAACCGTATCAAGTGCGCCAAATTGAGCGGTACCCTGCAGCTGTATCTGGCCCAGCGCAGTAATCGGTACGTCTGTTGCCGGTGCCACCGGGCTGTTCAGGTAACACTCGTCTGGCTTAGAGAAGATCCAGCCACCCTTTGGACAGGAAGAGGAGCCCCAGTTGATCAGCCAGTACTGCATGAATACCCCGGCGACCCCCGGGCGAATATAATCGGTTGCATACACGAACTGTTGCCAGACCGTACAGTCGCTATGCCCGGAACAGGCGCCGGTAGTCTCCTTGTCGTTCGTATTGAGCTGCACCGAGTACTCGTTGGTACCAAGAATGCCCTTAGATTCACCACCGCCAAAGGGAACGTTAACGGTTTTTTCCGATTTCACCCCGTTGATTGCGAAGGCCCCAGTCGCCACCTGTATCAACCCCGTCGCATAGGCCACGTAGTCGTTGCCGGCGCCGGTCACTGCAGCCTTATCGTCGGCTGGTTTGATGTGCTCGGGATGCACGCGGGGCTGAGCCACGGCGCAATCCACCTTCTCCCAAACGAAGCTGGGATACGTCGAATGAAAACACCCTTTGTCCGGCGCGCCGTTCTGCGCCATGAATGTGCGCCACTGGCTGCGCGCCGCCGACTCCGGGTCGGCTGAGCCGTCCGGGCTCTGCACCATCGCGGAATTTCCGGCACTGTCGTTTACGGCTCCTTCCGGCGGCTGAGCTGCCCAGGCGTTCCCCGCGACCGCAGTGGCAAGTCCGGCGGCGATCAGGACGCGCTTGATCGAGCCGCGTGATGGTTCCGTGCAGGCCGGCGCGGGCCCGACCGACGATAACGATGAGTATGTATTCGATCGATTCACGTCTATCATGATTGCGATTCCTTCAATTGATAAAAATGGGTTACGAGAAATGTCCGGGCGCGGATCTAGATCGGGCGCTTACCGATCAATGCGTTACCAGAAGGAAAATCACCTCACGACGGCATGAGATGCTGCATCGGTCGGGTGATCGCCGGCTGCACGTCGGAGCGGGCGATAGGCGAGAGGGGAGCAACCTGCATGCGATTTTTAAATGCGCGGCATCCCCTCAATGCCGCGCATTTGGCCCACCGCCAACAGCGCCTAACGCAAGTCCCAATCCTGACTCGGAACGCCCGTGCACTCATTAACGATGAGTTGCGTTCCGCCGCCGACCTTGGTTGTCCCTCCGCTGTCGAGACAGAGCGAGTCGGTGCCCAGGTAGCCCTGAATCTCGATCCCGAAATCCAGCATGATGGCGGTGCCACCCATCGGTCCCGCGCTAATGCTCCAGCTCTGGCTCGCCGGCTTGCTGCCGCAGGTAGACAGCTGAACGAGGGCACCCAGAGCCGGCGAACTGGCGGTCAGACACGTCGATGTCCCGTTGGCCGTGCCGATCCCCTGGATCTGGCCGAACCCCGCGTAGCTCCATAACTTATTGAATCCACCGGAGCACGAGTAGGCAATGACCGGCGTGCCATCGGTGGTATCGCTTGCTTCGACGGCGGCACATAGGTGCGAGCTGCCATGTTGCGCCAGAACCATGTCGGTCAGCAGCCAGTTCTGATTGTCGCTCCAGCTACAAGGGGTCAACCCCGGGCTGGTGCCTGTGTTGGTGAGGCACTCGATAGGAGCACCGATCGTTTCTTCAAACGATTCGTTGATCACCGCGCCCATTCCGTCCCTGGCGAATCCCCATAGAAAATTGATACCAGAGATACCCGAGGGGATAGTACTGCACGCGGAGAGCTCCAGACCGCCATACACGCCGGGGCCGAGGCACCAGGTCGCTACCTTCGTGCCGCCCGTGGCGATCGTGAGGATTTGGGCGTTGACATAGTTCCACTGCTGTCCGAATGTCATATCGCAGGCGGCGGTGGCCAAGCCGGCGCCAGCATCGCCGTATTCGTCGGTGCTCGAAGTTGCTTGCAGGCACGTATAGGGTGCCTTCGAATCAATTTGAAATTGAAATGCACGGGCTGGCGCCACAAGGCCAACCAGCGGCAGACCGGTGCTGCAGACGGCCATCGCCGCGCCCGCCAACAATGATTTAATCTTCATGACCATACTCCTGTTTGTTTGGTGGGTCGCCGCGAGGACGAGCGACCTTCATCAAGGAATGCGTAACGCCGATGCGAAACGCCTCATGCGCCGGCACAAATCGAGTAATCGGGGGTTCCATGACCATCACCAATGTCGGAGTAAACTGTTGCCTCTGATCAGGAAGGACATTCATCAGATCGGTGACTTGGCGCCCCCCGCTAACCGCTCTTGCGCCGCAGCCACGTCGTGGCGGGAGATTTCCGGGACTGCGCGGCATAAACTTTCTCCGCGGCATCGATCAAAATATGTTTGATCGAGTGATTTCGTGTTTTCAGGTTCCGTTTCCTCAATAAGTGGATAAGGGCCACCAACGGGGACATCGCGGTCGCGACGTCCCCGTAAGGCAGCCGGCGGCATTTACTTGCGCTTGAGGACTTCCGTCTTCGCGAGCCGCACTTTGTCGGTGTGGATGTCACGCTCGCTGTGCGCCAGGTCGTTCTTGTCGGCGCGGATGTTGCTTCTCTCATCCTTTGCCTGCCGGTTCCAGTACGCGGCGCCCTTAGCATTCCCTTGGGCGAGGTCCAGCGCTTCTTGGCTACGGTCGCCAGCGACAATTCCGCGGTCGCGCCGGATGTCGCTGCGATCGTGCGCGGCATCCGCGCTATTCTTTTTCAGGTCGCCCTTGTCTTCGCGAATGTCCTGATTCAACTGCCGGGTCTCGGGGTCGGCGAAGGCCGCCGTCGCACCGATAGCCAGAACTCCGATCAATGCAAATGTGGTGATACGCATAGAAGTCTCCCATGTAGGGCCGTTACGGCCGTGAATGAATCGAACAATTTGAATGAGTTGGAAGCCGGCGGTCAGTGATGACTTCCCTCTCAAGCAGGAATGCGCAACACAACGGCGAATCGCCTCATCCAGCGCATGTTTTCCTGTAAGAGTCGGCCCCGAAACCGCCCGCATACGGTCGTTCGTCTCGTGGGGTACTAATGGGCAAGGAAGCAAGACACCATGCATGGCAGGCCGAGTTGCACCATGAAATGCGCTTCCTATTTGGATTTAGTTGCTGCAGACTAGAACCTGACGTTCGGAAGGCGTTGAGGGTATGGAGGAGTGCATGTCACAAAAGGCAAACGAGTTGAAGGAAGATCCACCTCGGGGTGTGAGAACCCGTCGTGGACATGTGCTCAATGGTGTCCTGGCAGTGCTAGGCGCAGGCGTGCTGCTCATTCAAATGAACGGCGGCGTGTCGGGCGCGGCTTTTGCGGATGCACCTAAGCCAATAACGAAGTCGTGCGCAAAGACCGGCAACAAGCAGTCCGGCTGCAAGGAAGAGAGCCCGAAGGTGGGTAACAAGCCGCCGGGGACCGCCAACAAGAGCTCTTCCAAGGGCGGAGGGAAGAACGCTATCGGTGGAGGATCGCAAGGCGTACCCTCGCAGTCCGCGTCAACGGCTCACTAAGCCGGGCCGACGGCCGCGATCGAGCGCCAGCGTCCCTGGTTGGCGTAGAGAACGCGCACAGACCAGCCTAGATCACCGGTTACAGCCTGTGTCGACTCCAGGATGATTCGCGCCACGCCCGCGCGAATTCCGAATTCGTCCCGCAGCCGCCGCTGCTCGGAATCGGCCATGCCGTCGAGCACTATGGGTGTCTCGCGGCTGCATCCCACATCGGCGTCGGATCCATCGTCACGTGTAAATACAAACTGACGAGATCTGCCGCAGAATGAGCAGCCGCTGCTGTTTCGGTGTTGACCAGTCATTTTCGCTTTATCGCACACCCCCAGGATCCGGGTACTCTCGGTAAGCGCGCAGCCACCATTCCGGGAATTGACGCCAGTGTGGCAATTCGCATCGATCGCCTGATCCCCGGTGAGGCGTTTGGCGCCAGATATCCGCATTTCTCCATTGAGACCGCAGAGCTCGCCGAGTTCTGCCCCGATCTGACCGTCGTTTCGGTCACCTAACTTCAAGGAGATTACCATCATGGAAAAGCATACTTTTGCAACAAGCCTCATCGCCGGATTCACCCTTGCGGGCGGCATCGTGCAGGCCCAAGCTCCACAATACGTGGCCGACGCCTCCACCGATGCCTACGGCGAGGCAACCGCGATCGCGACCACGACGCCGTCTTTGACTGACGCTCAATCGAGCTACGTGGTGGCGGCCTTCCCCGACGCCGACGGTGACTTGGAGATCAAGGCCTGGCAGGATACGACGTCCAAACTAGTGAAGATCGGCGAATATCCTGCCGGCGGCAACCCGATCGCTGCGGTCGCCGCCGTTGGATTGGACTCGAGCCATGTGATGACGGCGGACGTTGATCAGACGGGCATCCTCTCCTTGATGACCTGGACGCTGGGCGGCAGTGAGGCAATCACCGCGCTCAATGGCTACGACTCACCCGCGGGCACGGCAAATCAGAACGCCTCTTCGATTGGGGTCGCCGCCCTCAGCGCGACACAAGTCGTCACGGCATCGGAAGACAACCTGCAGAATCTCATTCTTCAGGCGTGGACGGTGGGCGACACCAGCGCGCAGCCGGTGAAATTCGGACCCGAGACGAACGCTGGCTTTGTAGGCCAACTCTCGATTGCCGCTCTGGATTCGCAGACACTGATTACCGCGACCACCAACAAGAAGGACTATCTGGTGATCACCACCTGGGGGGTCAGCAGCAGCGGTGTGCAAATGCAGGACCAGTACGTCCAGAAGACTCAGGTGGCGGGCACGACTGGGACTGTCTCGATCGCGGCAGGCACTGTGACGTCCTACGTCGTCCGGTTCCCGGCCGTGGCGCCTAGCCGAACGGCAGTCACGCCGATCGTCATCCCCACTGACAATACCCTGGAAGTTCTCTACTGGACGATCTCCTCGTCCGGAAAGATTTCCAAACCCACCGTCAAAATGGGCGCGCCCAACGATGGAACCAGCGTAACCGCCGCTTGCATGCTGCCTGCCGGCGTGCCGATGAGTGTATTTAACAGCCTGGTCTCTGGCGGCTCGGACCAGGACATCCTCGTCGGTTGGTTTGGGTTTACCGGCGAGTCGTCTGTTACCGCAGTCAGTGGCCTGGGGTCAGGAATCTACAACGTCGCCGCCGTCGCAGCCGGCGATGATTTCAAGCCCTTGTCTCCCGCTGCGCAGGTGAGCGCGTACTTCATCACCGCGGCGCTGACGAGCACAGGGATGTCGCCGGCGACGCCTACGCCGGGATCGTACCGCCTGCAAAAGTGGTCCTACCCGGTCAAGCTGCCAAACCCGTAGTGTCCCCGAGAGACGCGGGCGTACAAAGGGCGGAGGTTGGGCAGGCAAACGCGTGCACCAACCACCGCTCACGCTTGCTGCGAGGTTTCCTCCACGGCGGGAGCGGATGGTATGCGAGGCTACCAGGCTTTTCGAGGCACAGAGAGCTGCGCTACCGGCACGAGCTGGCTGCCCGCGCCGATGCGCCTAGGGGCCTGCCGGAGTAGGGATCTTGATCTGCGCGCCGGCGGCCGGATATCGCCGATCGCCCCATCCGCCTGACGAAATTTAATTTGGCGCTGCCCGGATGACGTGTTTGCAATTGCTGACTCGCGACCGGCGACATCAACGCTGAAATAAACGCCAAAGAATACTGATGCCGACACCAAGCGCAGCAGCACGACGAAGAAGCGTCCACTAGAAGGCTGCTCATGGCTCAGGCTAAAAAGCCGCTGCGGATCGGCCGGCGTCAGTGGGTTCGAAAGCTTCGGATAAATCAGGCGCGAGGCGCCCGGTACGGCGCTGGCATCGATTTTCACTGGGAGTGCCTTGGCAATTCAATGATTGCCTGTTCAGGAATGGCAGCTGAGTATTGCGCAGAATGGCGCGATGGCATGTCCCTGAAATCAAGGCAGAGTCGGTCGTCTACATGTCACTATGACTCAATTTGCGGGAATCTTCCCATGCGGCCGTGTGCGCGCGCAGCGTTGCTTCCCCGGGGCTAAGGTGCAGGCGCCGCCGAGGTCTGTATCGGCGGCTGCGATCGGTGGCTGTTGTAAACATTCGTCTTCGGACGGTTACCCGAAGGACCGTGCGTCGAATGGGTTTGCAGACTCGGCCGCGACTGGTCGCCCCCGGCAGGAGCGTCTGTCGAATGGGTTTGCTCACCCGGCTGCGGCCGGCCGCTGCTGGGAGGAGCTTGTGTCGAATTGTATGATGGAGCTGCCGGCTGACCGTAACTGGGAGACTGGACGGAATGCCGACCCTTCGGCTTAGTCTCTGTTGGCCGGGTATTCGAATGCTGGCTCGCGCTGTTCGCGCTTGCGCGAGGAGACGAATTTTGTATGACGGTGGAAGCGCTTGCGCTGGCCGAGCCAATGACGGCAAACGCGACGGTCGCTAATAATATCTTCATGACGAGGAACTCCTTTGGGGGCCATCTCTCTACCTATCAATGCGCGAAAAACCAGCAAAATGCCTCATGCTCTGGAAGACGAACGGAACTGTTGCGTTACGGGCGCTCGAAATTGCGGTCCCGTAATGACTCAGGGCCAAATCTGCACGATTGAGCTTGCCGACGGTGAGGTACTACGCGCGTGCTCGGTTTTTTCTCTCCGGTGTTGATACGGTTTGAGGATATAACCAGCGTCAATATCGTCACCCGAACATTCTCCGGACGGTGGCTTGCTGTCGAAACGGCTAACGGCAGCGCCTATCGAATTTCAGTACAAGATCCGGAGGAGGTCGCTAAGCGACTGCGATAGAGGGTTCGCATCTCCAACACGAGTGCGCCTTGGATTTGTAGCAAGCGTGGCGAATAGAATCCTGCGGATTTCGAGGTATGTTGGAAATGCCAGGCAACGAAGGCGGCCGATCGCCTATAACGGCTGAAGCGATTGCGGTTCTGCCGCCGCAAAGCCGCCGGTCGTCACCGGCCGGATCGGGCCGAACCCGGACAACCGCCTTACTCTCTCTGAGCATCCACTTTGTCGCGTTTGCTTGGCATATGCCGTAGCCGTACAAAAAGAAAGGGCCTCGCCAATCAAACAGATCCGCGAGGCCCTGAATCATCTACCTCACCTGATCAGCCATCAGTTACATGAGTCTCATCACTTTAACCGAGGGCCTGGGACCAAGACCGGGGAAATTCGCTGACCGCGAGGAAATTGACCCGAGTTCAAATGCGGCTTCCCTGATAAAGAGTTACGCGGCACGCTTAAGAGCTTCTGCCGCCTGCGGCGGCAGAGTGTGCTTGGGGGAGGGTAGGAATATTCATAAGGCAAACGTGAGAGGCGGATACCGCCTACCTGGGACTGCGAGGGATCTGTAGAATCTATACATCCTATGCAGACAGAACCACCAGAAAGACCGAATGTGACCAAACCGTTCAATATCGCCTCTTACGCGCTGCTCACGCACATGCTTGCGCAACAATGCGATCTGCAGGTCGGCGACTTCGTCTGGGTCGGGGGCGACTGCCATCTGTATTTGAATCATTTGGAGCAGGTCGACATGCAACTCGGCCGGACGCCCTATCCGCTGCCGGAGCTGCGCATCAAGCGTAGGCCGCCCAGTCTGTTCGATTATTCGTTCGATGATTTCGAAATCGTCGCTTATCAATGCCATGCGGCCATCAAGGCCCCGATCGCGGTTTAGGAGCTTATGAAGAAAAAACGCACGCGTCGCCTGCCGATGTTCGAGGTCAGACACTCGTCGATCCATGGTTACGGAGTGTTTGCGCTGCGCCGAATACGCAAAGGGACGACCGTGATCGAATATTTGGGGGAACGGATTAGCCACGCCGAAGCCGACACACGCTATGAAGACAAGGCGGCCGACGACAACCACACGTTTCTGTTCACCGTCGACTCGAAGACGGTCATCGATGCGGGCGTCGGCGGCAATGCTGCCCGTTACATCAATCACGGCTGCGACCCGAATTGCGAGAGCACCACCGTCGGCAAGCGCGTTTTCATCGAAGCGATACGCACGATACAAAAGGGCGAGGAGCTCGCCTACGATTACCAGATTCAGCGCGATCCCGACGATCCTCCCAACGTCGATGCGGTGTTTGCGTGTTGTTGCGGCGCGGCCAGCTGCCGCGGCAGCATGCTCGAGGCGCAGCAAATAAAAAGGAAAAAGCGCGTCAAGAATCCGCAGCGCGTCAAACTAATGCCGCGCGGCGCCAAGCGCCACGCCAAGCGGCCTGCCGGTGCGCTCGCGCTCGTCCGCGCTCGAACTCGGGCTCGCGCTCGGGCTCGCGCTCGCGCGAGCGGACGCACGCGCGGCCTTTAATCCCGGCGTGGACAGCGATCAGCCCGAGGCGGCCGCCGCAATCGCAGCGGCACTGTGCGCGCGGGGGCTATTCGTCGAGGATCGCTACTTGGACCAGACCCAAGTGCGGGAGTTGGCGGCCTGCGCGCAGATGCGCCTCGCGCGCGGTGAATTCGCACCGGCCCGCATCGGCGCCGCTCGCGCCGTCCAGAGACGCGAGGAAATTCGCGGCGATTGCACTTGCTGGCTCGCGGAGCCGTTGTTCCCGGCAGAGACGGCACTCATGGGCGCACTCGAGCAGCTGCGGCTCGCGCTCAATCGGCATGCAACTCTTGGTTTATTCGACCTGGAGCTGCACTACGCGCGGTATGCGCCCGGAGCCGGCTATGCGCGTCACGTCGATCAGCCGCAAGGGCGGGACCAGCGCCGCGTATCCGTGGTGCTTTATTTGAATTCCGAGTGGGATTTTACGCATGGTGGGAGCCTGCGCATCTTCGACGGTGCCGTCGCCGGTCGGGATATCGAGCCGATCGGCGGGCGCATGGTGTGCTTTTTGACCGCCGGGCTCGAGCACGAGGTATTGCCATCGTCGCGCGCGCGCTTGAGCGTCACCGGTTGGTTTCGCGTGCGCGTGTGAGCGCGGCGTCGCGCAACATGGCGCGCCAGCTTTCCAGATACTCCGGCGTCGGCGGTGCGCTCAGGACGATCTCGACGCGGCTGTCGCGGCGGTAGGCGCTATCCTCGCTGACGAGCCCGCGTCCGTGACTCTGGAACGACCACGAAGGTCCGGGTCCGGTCCTCAACACGGCCTTCAAGCGCCTCAGTACGCCGCCATAGGCTTCCAGCAGCCATTGCAGCCGCGGTTCGATCACGACTCGTGAAAACGTCAATTCTCGAGGCAAAATCCAGCTGATTGCCGTGAAGCCGAGATGGTTCGAGCGCGTTTCATTGCCTGCGCTGCCGGCGATCGTGAAAGGCGCGTCGGTCGGCGGCCGCGTCGCCGGGCTTTTCTCCAGTAGTGAGAATGCCGCCGCCCGCGTATAGGGCAGCATAGCCTCCGCGGGAAGTGCTCCCTGGCAGCAGGTTCCGATGAAGCGCTTCGCGGGGAATTGTTCGGCCACGATCGAATCGAATGCGTGCCTTGCCGCCGCGTCGGCGATATCGTGTTTCGAGAGCAGCAACACGTCGGCCGACTGGATCTGCGACCATTCGGTCGTATCGCGGGAGTGCTCGATGCGGATCGCATCGATCGGGTCGATCAGGCAAACGATGCTATCCAGCTTGAGGGCGTGCTGCGCCTCGTAGCTTGCGAGTTCATCGATGATTTGGCCCGCATGCGCGGCGCCGCTGGGCTCAATCAACAATCGGCCGGGTTTGAGCGTGCGCAGGATGTCGCGAACTTGTTTGCCGAATTCCAATTCCCCGACGCAGCACAGGCAGCCGCCGGCAACCAGGCGAACATCGTATTTGCCCAGAGCGGATTGCGCGACGTTCAGCGCGTCGAGACCCGCGTCGGTGAATTCGTTGAGAATCACGACCCAGAGTTCATCGGGCGGCTTTTGTGACATGAGCCAGCGAATCGCGGTTGTCTTGCCGGCCCCAAAGCTCCCGGTGATGATGTGCGCACGCGTCATCGGGCTTTTTCTTATGCGCTAGGACCGTGCGGCAGGCGCATCGCCGCGCACCAAATCATTGCAATGAGGGCACGCACGGCGGGTTTGGCTCAACGGTTGCCGCTGTTTTACCTTATGGCACGAGTCTTGCTTGATCGTCATCTAGATCGTCATAGAGATCATATAGAATGGCTGCAGTATATCCGTGAGGCGCCACAGACCGTATTCATCGTTACCGGTCTATCAGTATTGGTTCAATTTATGCGTTTGCCGTCGCTCAAATTTCTCAAGACCTTCCAAATCGCGGCGAAACTGCAGAGCTTCAAGGCCGCTGCCGAGGAATTGTTCGTCACGCCGTCGGCCGTCAGCCACCAGATCAAAGCGCTCGAGGCGCAGCTCGGCGTCATACTGTTCGAGCGCGGCGCGCGCGGGGTACGCACGCTGACATTGACCGATGCGGGCGCTCATTATCTCGAGCACATCAACGACATTTTCTCGAAGCTCGAGTCGGTCACCGAACAGCTGCAGATTCGCTACGGACGCACGATCATCCGGCTCAACGTGCCGCCGTTCTTCGCCAACGAGATGTTGCTGCCGCGGCTCGCGTCGTTTTCCCAGGCCAGGGAGGAGACCGATATACGCATCGAGACGACTTTCTCGGCGCCGAAGACGCATCCGCCGGAAGCAGACTTGTCCATCGTCGTCGGAGCGGGCCCCTGGGAGGGACTCACGGTCCACGAGTTGTTTGCGCAGAGTTTCATTGCGGCTTGCTCACCGGCTTTTCTGCTCGATAATCCCATCGACCGGTATGCCGACTTGAACGGCAAGACGCTGCTCGTGCACGAGGAGCGCCGCGAGGCATGGGAGCGCTGGGCATTGGGGCTCGGGATAGAGCCGATCAAGCCCAATCGGCTGGTACGTCTCGACACCATGTCGGCGGTGGTAATCGCCGCGGAGCAGGGCGTCGGCGTTGCGCTCGTGCCGTCGCGCTTGAGTGCGGATCGCTTCGCCGCCGGCGGCCTCGTGAAGTTATTCGACGCCGAACTCTCGACCAATGAAAGCTACGTCATATTGCAGCGGCCGGAAGATCAGGAGCGCGAGGATTTGCAGGAATTCACGCAGTGGATTCTCAATGAATGCCGCGTCGAGAACGCTCGAATGATCGCTTAGGTTTTGTCGTTTGCCGGCGGTGAGCGTATAAACGCCACGGTGGACACAGCTAGGCAGAAGGACCGGGCACGAGTCGAGGCCGCCGGCGAGGCAGCAGCCTTGGAGTTCGTCGTCGCCGTATCGGAAAACGATGTCATCGGCCGCGCCAACGCCTTGCCATGGCACCTGCCCGCCGATCTGCGGCGCTTCAAACAGATGACGCTCGGCAAGACGGTGCTCATGGGCCGCAAGACTTACCAATCCATCGGCAAGGCGTTGCCGGGACGCCTCAATTTGGTGCTGACGCGCTCGGCGAAGCTTCCGGCCGAGGGCGTCACGACGGTGGCATCCGTGCAGGAGGCGCGCAAGTTGAGCGGCGGCGGCTCCGTGCTCATGGTCATCGGCGGCGGCGAAGTGTTTCGCGAATGTTTGCCGCTCGCGGCGCGCATCCATTTGACGATCGTGCATACCCGCATCGACGACGGCGATGCCACATTCGAAGCGTGGCGCGGCCCCGAGTGGCGCGAGTCGTCGCGCAGTCGCCACGAGGCCGACGAAAAAAACGCGTATGCCTACTCGTTCGTGACGCTCGAGAGAGACTCCTCGATCGGCGGCAGCTGAATTTCGATCTCGCGTCCCGCTCGTTCGAAATCGACCTCGGCGATCGTGGCGGCGGTTGCCGTCAACTCCTCGAGCAGCCGCGTTTGAATGAGTCCGCGCCGTTGAGCGATCGCGTAAGGGATTTCATGATGAAACATCACCATGGAATAGCGTGGAATGAAGCGCTCCGGAAAGCGCCGCTCGAGCTCCAATGACAGCGCATGCCGCAGCCGGAAGCGCTCGTCCGCGACGTGTTCGCGCATCTCGAGGTAATTTTCGAGCGTCATCGCCGCGATCGCATCCGTATTGGGTTTGCGCTTCATGAAAAAATCGTGGAATCGCGCTTCCCAGGCCGGGTGACGTCCGACGGACGCATCGAACTCGAGGCAGTCCTCGAAGCAGCAATTCATGCCCTGGCCGTGAAACGGCACGATCGCATGCGCGGCATCGCCGATGAGCGCCGCGGCATTGCGCGTATACCAAGGGCTCGAATACACGGTGCCCAGAAATCCGGTTGGATGCAGCCGAAATTCGTCGCATGCGTTCGGCATCAGTGCGACGGCGTCGGGAAAATTACGCGCCAGGAACGCTTCGATTTGAGAAGGCTCGGTCAGGCTGCCGAAGCTCGTCGGGCCCACATTCGGCAGGAACAGCGTCGCGGTGAAACTGCCGTCGTCATTGGGCAATGCGATCAGCATATAGGCGCCGCGCGGCCAAATGTGCAGCGCCTCATGCGGCATCGCGAACTTGCCCGCGGGGGTGGCCGGTATCGTCAGCTCTTTGTAGCCGTTATCGAGCGCCGCTTCGGTTGCTTCGATGAGCTTGGCGGCCTGTAAATCATGCCGCATGCGCGAGCCGGCGCCGTCGCAGGCGAGCAGCGGCCGCATTCGCACGCTCAGCAGCCGATTCGTGCGCAGATCGCGGATCTGCGCGATTTCTGAGGCGAAATCCGCCGCCTCGAGGCGATGCTCGAAGTGAACCTGCACGCCGTGCTCACGTATCGCAATATCGAGCAGTGCTTGGTTGAGCCGATGCCGCGAGATCGAATAGATGAACTCGTGCGCACGCCCGCCATAGGGCTGTAGCGAAGTATGCCCCTGCAAATCGTGAATCAGCCTGCCCCTCATCGGCACGAGCGCGGCGGCAATATTCGCGTACACGCCGACCCGTTTCAACGCCGTGATGCCGCGATCGGCCAGGGCGAGATTGATGGAGCGCCCCCGTTCGCCGACGTCGCCGCGCGGGTCGCTGCGAGTCTCGTAAATCGTCACGGCGAGGCCCCGACGCCGCAGCAAAATCGAGAGCAGAGAGCCGGTCGGTCCGGCGCCGATGATGGTGACTTCGTTCAAGATCGCGCGGCGCGCGCCAGCGCCTCGGCGGCCTGGTGCGCGTCGGTGTAGGAGTTATACAGCGGCGTCGGCGCCAAGCGCAGAACGTCCGGCTCCCTCCAGTCCCCGATCACGCCTGCCTCGGTCAGCAGCGCGAAGCAGCGCTTTGCCTGCTGCGGCGTTCCTCGCAGGCGAATACTCAGCTGGCAGCCGCGCGCCTCGGGGTCCGTCGGCGTGATGATATCCGCGCGTCCGGGCAGATGGTTTTCGATCGAGCGCTGCAAAAACGCCGTCAGCTCGATCGACTTCGCGCGCAGGCTTTGTAATCCGGCGCGCCGAAAAATCTCCAAGGATGCGCGTAACGGCGCGGCGGATAAAATCGACGGGTTGCTGAGCTGCCAGCCCTGTGCGCCGGCCATGGGTTTGAACTCGGGACCCATCAGGAATCGGGTTTCCTTGTCGTGCCCCCACCATCCGGCAAATCGCGGTAGATCGAAGCGCTGTGCGTGACGTTCATGGACGAAGCACCCGCCGATCGCGCCGGGTCCGGCATTCAAGTATTTGTAACTACACCAAACGGCGAAGTCCGCGTTCCAATCGTGCAGATTGAGCAAGGTGTTGCCGATCGAATGGGCGAGATCCAGGCCGACCGTGGCGCCGCAGCGGCGCGCGCTCGCGATCACGGGCTCGAGTTCCAGGGCTTGTCCCGTCAGATATTGGACGCCCGGCAGCAACACCAGGGCGAGTCGGGCTCCAAGGGATTCGATCCGCGTCACGAGATCTTCCGTTCGTAGTCCGTGCTCGCCGCGGCGCGGCTCGATCTCGATCAAATGCGTCTCGGCATCGAGGCCGTGCATCCGCAGCTGCGACGCGATCGCGTAGCGGTCGGACGGAAATGCGGATTTCTCCATGAGAATGCAGTCGCGTCCCGCGGCGGGCCTGAAGAAGCTGACCGTCATGAGGTGCAGATTGACGGTCAACGAATTCATCGCGACGACTTCGGCCGGCGCCGCTCCGACGAGTTCCGCGAGCGGCTCGCTCAGCGCTTCGTGATAGCCGATCCAAGGGTTGCGCGCCGCGTGATGGCCGAGCACGCCCAATTGCCGCCAATCGGCGAGCTCTTGCTCGACATAAGCCGATACCGATTTGGCCTGAAGGCCCAAGGAGTGGCCGCAGAGATAGATCGGTCGCCGGCCGTCGACGCCCCGCGGGTGGTGAAACTCCGCCGCAAAGTGCGCCAGCGGATCCGCCGCGTCGCGGGCGTGGGCCTCCGCGGCGTCGCGCGCATGCGGCTGCGGCGGATTCGTCACGCCGGCGGCGGCTGCATCACCGTGCCGCAGGCGCCGCAGGTGCGGAGCTGGATACTCGAATAAAATCGGGAGAATATCGCCGGCAGCTCGGTTTCGATATTCGCGACGGCGACTCGCTCGAGATAGAGGCATTGCCCGCAGTTCTCGCAGTACCACGAAAATCCATCGAGCTCCTCGGGCCCGCGCCGGCGCTCGACGACGATGCCTACGGTGCCGCTCGGGCGCCGAGGCGAATGCGCGACTTCGGCGGGAAGCAGAAACACTTCTCCCTGGCGAATCGGCAGATCGACGATGCGACCCTCCTCGGCGATCTTCAACACGATATCGCCCTCGAGTTGGAAGAAAAACTCTTCGCCGGGGTCGTGGTGAAAGTCCTTGCGCGAATTCGGGCCGCCGATCGCCATGACGATCAATTCGCTGTCTTGGTAGAGCAGCTTGTTGCCAACCGGGGGCTTGAGCTGGCCGCGGTGCTCGTCGATCCAGTGCCGCAAACTGAATGGGGGAGTGAGTCGCATCGGCGCATTATAGCCGCAGCTACTCGGCGCGAGCGGTCGCGCAAGCGACGGATACCGGTTTGGCGTCCGCAATATCCAAACGCAGCGCGGTCAGGCTGCCGCCCCAAACGCAACCGGTGTCGAGTCCGATGACGCCGTCGTCCTGAAAAAATCCCAGCGTCGACCAATGGCCGAAGATCACGGATGAAGCGCGCCAGCGGGCATCGTCCGCCGCGAACCATGGCACGAGGTGCGTCGAGGCGGTCTTCTTCGGCGAGCCCTTGACGCGCAGCACCAGCCGGCCCTGTCGGTCCACGTAGCGCAGCCGCGTGAAACAATTGGCGATGAAGCGCAGCCGGTCCATACCCTCCAAATTGCCGCTCCAGAGGTCCGGCTTGTCGCCGTACATGTGGGCGAACAGTGCTTCGGGCTGGAACTGAAGGGCGCGCTCCAATTCCCGGGCGCAGGCCTGGGCGGTCGGCACGTCCCATTGCGGCGCCAAGCCCGCGTGCAAAAGCGCAAGATTCCGCTGCGTGTCGAGGTGCATCAGCGGCCGGCTGATCAGCCACGCGAGCAATTGGTCGCGATCATTCGCACGCAGGAGCTCATCGAGCGTATCGCCGTTGCGCAGCTGCGCAGCACCGAGCACGACGGCCAGCAAATGCAGATCATGATTGCCGAGCGTAACGATTGCGGCCGAACCCATTGCGCGAACTCGGCGCAGAACGCCCAGCGAGTTCGGTCCGCGATTGACGAGGTCGCCGACGAACCAGGCCGTGTCCGAGTCTTTCGAGAAGTTCAAGCGATCGAGCAAAATCGCCAGCTCGCGGTCGCAGCCCTGCACGTCGCCGATCGCGTATAGCGCCATTGCCTAGTGCAGAACCCCGGGCATGGCGAGCCTAAACGGCGCGATCGGCGCGTCGAATTGTTGGCCGTCGTCGCCCACCATCTGATAGCTGCCCTGCATCGTGCCGACCGGAGTTTCGATCACGGCGCCGCTCGAGTAGCGAAATCCCTGACCGGGCTTCAGGTAGGGCTGTTCGCCGACCACCCCGTCGCCGCGCATCTCTTTGACGTTGCCGTTGGCGTCGGTGATGATCCAATGGCGAGTCAAGAGGCGCGCCGGCACCGGCCCGTCATTGCGTATCGTGATCGTGTAGGAGAAGACGAAACGCTTATCGCGAGGGTCGGATTGCTCCTCGATGTACGAGGTCTCGACGTCGACACGAATTCGGGGGTTCGCAGGACCGGGTGCCATTATTTTCATCGCATTACTTCAATCGAACCGCGAGCACGTCGCAATGCGCCGCGTGTAAAATCGTATCTTCGGTGAAATTGACCAGAATTGCGAGACCGTGACGCTCGCGGCTGCCGAGGACGATCAAATCGGCTTTGGCTTCCTGGGCCGCACGCAAGATCTCCGTCTTGGTGTTGCCGGCCGCCACTTTGCAGGACGTGCGCTCGAGGCCGAGGCGCTGCGTCAAATCGGTGAGTCTTTCCTTGGCGCGTTTGATCAGGTCCTCCTCGATGTCCGCCGACGGCATCAAGGACTCGCCCATCGGGTCCACCGGGACAAACTCGACGACATGCAGTGCGAGGATTTCGGCATTGGAGTAGCCGGCCATGCGTTGGCCGGCGCCGGCAACTTGTTCGCTGCCGTCCGACAAGTCCAACAAGAGCAATATTTTTTTGTAGCCTGCCATCGCTTTTGAGTATAGCGGAGTGGCGAATCGGCTACGGGCTTTGTGCGCCGGGTGCCGCGAGGTTCCGGTGGTGTCGGGCCGCCAGCAGGCCAAATTGGGCCGGTGCGAGTGTCTCCGGCCGCACACCCGAATCGATGCCGCAATCCTCGATGTCGGCGGCCGACAACAGGCCCTTGAGCCCGTTGCGCAAAGTCTTACGCCGATGCGAGAAGGCGGCGCTGACGACCGCCCTCAGCACCTTGTCGCTGCCTATCTCGAACCGTGGTTGGAGACTTGGCCGCAGACGCACGATCGCCGACCAGACTTTCGGTCGAGGATGGAATGCGCCGGGGCCCACGTCGAAGAGATCGTCGACCTCGGCGTAAGCGGCCAGCATGACGGTCAAGCGACCGTATTCCTTGCCGCCGGCCTGCGCCGCCATGCGCTCTACGACCTCCTTCTGCAGCATGAAGTGCATATCGGCGATCGCCTCGCGCTGATCAAGAAGGCGAAACAGCAGGGGTGTGGAAATATTGTAAGGCAGGTTCCCGACGACGCGTAAGGGCGCGCCATCGCCGCGCAGCCGTGCGAAATCGGTGTCCAAGACGTTTTCCACGTGGACTTTCAGGCCGCCGTGAGCGCGCCGGTCGGCCAATAAGGATTGCGCGAGATCGCGGTCGATCTCGATCGTATCCAACTGTTTGGCCCGCTCGAGCAGTCCCCAGGTCAATGCGCCGCGTCCCGGACCCACTTCGACGATGCGCTGACCCGGCTGCGGCGCAACCGCGTTGATGATTCGGCCGATGATGCCCGGATCGTGGAGGAAGTGCTGGCCAAAGCGTCTACGAACCGGCATTACCGGCGCTTCCCCCGCTTAAGTGAATGGCGAGCGCGAGCGCGGCGCGCAAGCTGCCGGCATCCGCTTTGCCCGAGCGCGCCAATGCCAGCGCAGTCCCGTGATCGACGCTGGTGCGTAGAATCGGCAGCCCGAGCGTGATATTGACTGCATTGCCGAATCCGACGTGCTTGATGACGGGCAATCCCTGATCGTGATACATCGCGACGATGACATCGGTGCCCGCCAAAAATTGCGGCGTGAAGGCGGTATCCGCCGGCACCGGGCCCGTTATGTCCAAACCCTCGGCGCGCAATTGCCGGATCGCAGGCTCCAACACGTCGATTTCTTCATGGCCCAGATGTCCGGACTCGCCGGCGTGGGGGTTGAGTCCGAGCACCGCAATACGCGGCGCGCCCAAATTGAAGTGGCGCCCTAAATCCATGTGGACGATGCGCACGGTGGCGAGCACACGCTCTAGGGTGATGGCCTTGGGGACCTCGGCCAGCGGCAAATGCGTGGTGACGAGCGCCACACGCAAATTGCCGGTGACCAGCATCATGACCGGCAAGGCCGCGCGCGTCCGAGCCGCCAAGTATTCCGTATGACCGACAAACGCAAATCCGGCATCGAGCAGCGTGCTCTTCTGCACGGGCGCGGTGACCATGGCCGCGAACTCGCCGTTCGTACAGCCGTCGCAGGCACGATCCAGCATTTGCAGCACGTAGCGCGCATTACGCGCATCGAGGCGTCCGGCCACGACCGGCTGGGCGGTCGGAATGTGCATGACGCGCAAGGTTCCGGCGCGGTGCGAGGTCACCGGGCTCGTCGATTCGTAGAGCCGGATTTGAAGCGGCAAGCTCAAGCTCGCAGCCGCCGATTGCAGCAAAGATGCATCGCCCGCAACGACGAGGTCGGCATCCCAATCGGATTGCGCAAGCACGACGCAAGCGTCGGGGCCAATCCCCGCCGGCTCGCCGGAAGTAATGACGATCCGCGGTTTGTACACTACATCTTGATTTCGACGAACGCTTCGTCGCGCAATCGCCGCAGCCAAAGCTCCGTCTCTTCGTCCGATTTACTCTCGCGAATGGCGCCAAATGCACGCTGGCGGCGCACGTCGGCCGTGTTGTCGTAAGTGCGTGTGCCCAAAAGCTGCACGATGTGCCAGCCGAAGCGGGTTTTGAACGGCTCGCTGATTTCCTTGTCCTTGAGATCTGCTATCGCTTTGTCGAATTCCGGCACGAAGGTGCCCGGACCGCTCCAGCCCAGATCACCGCCATCCGGCGCCGAGCCCGGGTCTTGCGAGGTTGTCGATGCGATACCGGCGAAATCCTCGCCGTTCATGATGCGTTCGCGCAGTTTGCTCAATTTCTCGCGCACGGTCGCGTCGTCGTCCAACTCGTTCGGCTTCAGTAGAATGTGGCGCACGTGAATCTGATTGATAATGACCTGCGTCTCGCCGCTGCGCCGCTCGTTGAGTTTGACGATATGAAAGCCGCTGGGCGTACGCACGGGTTCACTGACGTCGCCCGCCTTCATCTTCGTGACCAAATCCAGAATGAATTGCGGTAGCTGCGTCCCCTTGCGCCAGCCGAGTTGGCCGCCGTCCAACGCCGTCTGGCTATTCGAATTCGCGATCGCGAGTTGCCCGAAGTCTTCGCCCTTGGCGGCGCGGTCGGCCAGATCGTGCGCCTTGCGGGTGATCTCGTCGATTTGCTGCGGAGTGGCGGCCGCCGGCAGCGATAGGAGAATGTGCGAGACGTTGAACTGGTCGTTGGCCGCGGCGCTCTCTTGCCGGCTCAAAAATTGCTCGATTTCGTGCGGCGTGACGATGATGTGCGCGATCACGTCGCGCTCCCGCAATTGGCTCAACGTCAGCTCTTTGCGCATCGCTTCGCGATACTGCTTGTAGTCGATGCCCTGCGCCTGCAGCGCCGTCGGCAGCTGGTCAAACGGGATCTTGTTGCGCGCGGCGATTTCCTGCAGCGCGCCGTTCAATTGTTCATCCGAAATGTTCAGCCCGATGCGCTTGGCTCGCTGAATTTCGATCTCCTGCAAAATTAGCCGATCGAGGACCTGTTGCTTGAGTACGCCCTGCGACGGCACCGCAACCTTTTGTTCCTGCAGCCGCTTGGTCACGGCGTCGATCTGGGCGTCGAGTTCGGTCTTGAGCACCAATCCATCGTTGACGATCGCCGCAATGCGATCGAGCATCTCGCCGTGTACGCCGATATCGCGGGTCTGTGCCTGGACGTACCCGAAAAACAGGCCGGATGCACTAATAAGAGACAGTAAAATCAAAAGCTTACGCATAAAATCGAGTACTCGCCGCTAGGGTGCCTGATCGATCGCGGAGTATCCGCTAATAGATCGTTCCAGGAAAGAGTTTGATTGTTTTCCGACCGAGCCCAGCCCGATCAGTTCCAATTGTAATGCAATCGACTGGTTCAATGAGGGCGCCTCGCCGGGCCGGTTGTCGACAAAACGGCGCTCGACGACCTGGATCCGCCAGCAGCAGCTCTTGTACTCGATGCCAGCCACCTGCTCGATCGTTTGGTGGTCGATGATCGAGTAGACCAAACGCCCGACTGCATTCCAGCGTCTCGTGATCGGCCACGCGAATGAGCCGTCCCATTGCTCGAACGCGTCGTGCTGATAGCGATACGCGATGTTGATCACGTGCGCCGCATCCGGGCGGTATTGCAGCGAAACTTCCGATTTTTGGGTCTGGTTGATATAGGGATTCCAAACATAGTCGAGGTTGACGATCCAGTTCTTGTAGGCGGTCAAAGAAACGTTGCCGACCAAGTCGGACGCGTTGAATTCCTCGGGAGGCGGCAGGCAGTAATAGGTCGTCACAGGGGGCGCGGTCGCGCCGGGCACCACTGCGCCGCGCACCACCGCGCCGGGCACCACGAAGCCGGGCACGTTGCCGGGTAGGATCATGCCGGGCAAGTTCGCGCCGAGTGCTGCCGCGCCGGGCAGAGTCTGGTTCGTCGTCACCGCAAATTGGTCCTGGCACGGCAAGGTCACGCGCGGCACTTCAAAATAGCGGATCTGGCCGAGCGTCGCCGACAGGAGTTGCCGGCCGGAGGTCTGATCGAATAGGCGCGTCGTCAGCGCCATGCTGAGCTGATTGGCGTCGCCGATGCGATCCTCGCCCACGTAGCGATTCGTGCGAAATAATTCCGACAAATTGAGGTCGGGCAGCGCGCTATCGAAGACCGGCAGACCGCTTTGATCGCGGTACGGGACATAGCTGTAGACCAAGCGCGGTTCCAGCGTCTCGGCACGCTGTCCTGCGCTTCCCGCGTCCCGCTCGAAGATGAGCCCCGTATCGAGCCGCCCGTAGGGCACCGAGCGAAACGGCGAACTCGGGTCGCCCGGTGTCGGGTCCTGCAAGCTGTATTGCGTCAGATGCCAGCCGACCGCGGGTTCGAAGAAGTAGCCGGCCGCGCGATCGGACCAGCGAAACTCCGGTGACAGATCGAGGCGTACGCCGGACGGACCGACGTCGCGCAAGAAATTCACGGCCTCGCTGTCGACGACGAACTCGAAATTGGTGGTGCCGAGCGGGAACAGTCCTTCCGCATCGATGCGTGGTACGCGCGAATACGGTCGATCGTCGAGGCCGGGATAGCGGTTGGCGGGCACCGTGATGTCGATCGTCTGAAAGTTCTGCAATTCCCCTTGTACGCGCCAATGGCCGTCTTGATACTTTAGATCGGCGCGCCGCTCGAGATAGGTCACGCTGGTCTGGTCCGAACCCACGCCGAAATCCTGGAAATAGCTGTTGTCACTGACCGCGGCGATGTCCACTTCGCCGCGCAGTCCCGGCTTGAAATCCGTGGTATCCGTCAAGTGCAAGTATCCGCGGTCGGTGCCGGTCTGCGCGTCATGCGGCAAATACGTGCCTTCGATCTGGCCGTGCGAATTGGCCGTAAGGAATCGGAATTCGGTGCCGAGTTCGACGCCGCGCGAGGACATGTATTCCGGCGTCAGCGTGAGGTCATAGTTCGGGGCCAGATTGAAGTAATAGGAAATCCCGATCTCATAGCCGTTGGTTCCTGAATGGTCGAGGATGGGAACCAGAAACCCGCTCTTGCGTTCCGATCCCAAGGGAAACGACAAATAGGGCGTGTATATGATCGGCACGCCCTTGAACTGCATCCACGCCTTGCGCGCCACGCCTATCTGTCGAACCGTGTCCAAGTTGATCGATGAAGCTTGCAGCATCCAATCCTGGTTGCCGACCGGACAAGTCGTATATCGCACCATGTCCAGCGCGATCTTCCCGCCGGGTTGGATCGCAATTTCGCCCGCGGACCCGCGGCCCCTGCGGTCCAGGAGTTCGAACTCGGCGTGACTGAAGTCGCCGCCGCCGAGCTGGTTATAGCTGCCGGCGGCGCTCTTCAGCCGAACCAGCGGGTCCTCAAAATCGACGTTGCCAGCGACGGTGATCCGGCCCGAGTCCTTATTGAACGTGACCGAATCGGCGGTCGCGCGGCGCTCGTCCTGCGTGACGACCACGTGCCCGGCCAGCGTGACGGTATTGTCCGCGTCGACCGTGGCGCCGTCGGTCTCGACGTGAATCAGGTGATCGTCCGCGGCGATCTCGGCGGCGGATCGCGCTGTGTGATGCGGCGGGGCGGGGCACATATCGCCGGCACGCGCCGCGGCGGCCGCGAAAAGTGGGGAAATCAACAGTGCGGCTCGCACGAACAGGGCAATGCGCAAAGTGGGTCGCCTTGGAGGGGTCATGTCGGCGTGCGCATTATAGTCGGTATACTTGCAGTTGCCGCATTTGCGGCTTGTTGGGTGCGAGAGTATGAGCTTACCCGCGGCGAGCGATGCGCGCCTGACGGCGCTGAATCGCTGGGTCGTCGATGATCTGGGATTTAGCGCGAGCCGCATCGAACCGGCGTCTGCGGACGCGAGTTTTCGGCGTTATTTTCGTCTCACGCGCGACTCCACCAGTTATATCGTCATGGACGCCCCTCCTGATAAGGAGGATCTCGGACCTTTTTTGCGAGTCGCCGAAATTCTCGCGGGAATCGGCCTCAGCGTGCCGCTGGTATTGGCACGCGACGTGAGCGCGGGCCTCTTGCTCCTTACCGATCTCGGGTCGCGCCTTTATCTCGATGAGCTCGGCGCGAATCGCGGCGTCGACGGCCTTTACGCCGATGCACTCGATGCGCTCGCGAGGATGCAGATTGCGGGCCGGCCTTTCGCGAGGCATTTGCCGGCGTACGACGCGCAGCTGCTGACCAAGGAGATGGAGCTGTTTCCGGACTGGTTCCTGGGCCGGCATTTAGGGCTGGATGTCGACACCGCGCTGCGCGCCTCGCTATCGCGGTTGTTCGACGTGCTGACGGCCTCCGCGCTGTCGCAACCGGTAACCTTCGTTCACCGCGACTATCACTCGCGCAATCTCATGGTGCTGACCGAAGGCAATCCGGGAATCATCGATTTTCAAGATGCCGTTGCGGGGCCGCTCACCTACGATCTTGTCTCCTTGCTCAAGGATTGCTATGTCGTCTGGCCGGCGGCGCGAGTGCGCGCCTGGGCGCTGCAGTATCGCGAGCGTCTGATCGGGGCCGGATTCGGCTTGGAGGCCGGCGAGAGCGAATTCATGCGATGGTTCGATCTCATGGGTTTACAACGCCACATCAAGGTCCTCGGAATTTTTTGCCGTCTCTTCTATCGCGACGGCAAGTCGCAGTATTTGCGCGATCTGCCGCGCGTGCTGCGTTACGCCGAGACCGCGGCCGCGGCCTATCCGGAAACGGCGGAATTTGCGCAATTTCTTGCGCAGCGAGTGCGGCCGCTGTTCGACCGCGCGCAGGCAAGAGTGCTCGCTTGACGGCGCCGAACGCCTCTCAGCGGCCTCTTACCGCGATGATCTTGGCCGCCGGTCGCGGCGAGCGCTTGCGACCACTGACGGACACGGTGCCGAAGCCGCTGCTCGAGGTTCGTGGACAGCCGCTGATCGAGCGCCATGTGCAGGCGTGCGTGCGCGCCGGCATCAAGCGCATCGTCATCAATTTGTCTTGGCTGGGCTCGCAGATCCGCGACTATCTCGGCGACGGCACGCGCTATGGCGTGTCGATCCTCTACAGCGAGGAAGGGGGAGAGCCGCTGGAAACCGCGGGCGGCATTTTTCGCGCATTGCCGCTGTTGATGCCGGACCCGTTTGCGGTCGTCAACAGCGACATTTTCAGCGATTTTCCAATCGAGCGCTTGGGCTTGAGCGCCGCCGCCGATGCGCACATCGTCCTCGTGCCAAACCCACCGCAGCACCCTCGCGGCGATTTTGGTATCGAGGGCGGTCTCGCGTTGCCGCAGTCCGCAGTCCAATTCACATTCTCCGGCATCGCGGTCTACCGCACGTCGTTCTTCGACGGCTGCGTGGCCGGCATCTTTCCGTTGAAGCCGCTGCTGCTGCGTTCGATGACCGATCGGCGCTGTACGGCCGAGCTATACCAGGGCGTCTGGGAGGATGTCGGCACGCCGGAGCGCTGGCGGGCGCTAAATCGGGGCTGATGCGGTGCAAAGGCGTCGATGCGATACAATCGACGCATGCCAACAGTCAAGAGTGGCGAGAAATACACGACGCCGCAGGGTTTCACGGCGATCAAGGACGGCATCAAGCAGGCAGCGCCCGCCGGGGCGGCGGCCATTGTTAAGCCGCCGTGGCTGCGTGCGACCTTAGCGAGCGGCGCGGGGTTTACGGCCGTCAAGCAAATCGTCAGAGACCACCACCTGAGCACGGTCTGCGAAGAGGCGAAATGCCCGAACATCGGCGAATGCTGGAATGCCGGCACGGCCACGATCATGCTGATGGGCGCGGTCTGCACGCGCGCTTGCCGGTTTTGCGCCGTCGATACCGGCAACCCGCGCGGCTGGCTCGATCCGCAGGAGCCCGAAAACGTCGCGCGCTCCGTGGACTTGATGGGGCTGCAGTATGTGGTGCTCACGTCGGTCAATCGCGACGATCTGCCCGACGGCGGCGCGGCGCATTATGCGGCGGCGATTCGAGCGATCAAGCGGCTCAGGCCGGGCACGGCGGTCGAGGCGCTGACCCCGGATTTTCAGGGTGTGCTCAACGATGTGGAATTGGTCCTGGATGCCGGCGTCGAGGTGTTTGCGCAAAACGTGGAAACCGTCGCCCGGCTGACTCACCCGGTGCGCGATGCGCGCGCCGGCTACGAGCAGACCTTGAATGTGCTCAGGCACGCGAAGCTCTATCGGCCGGCGGTGCTGACTAAAACCAGTCTGATGCTCGGTTTGGGCGAAACGGATGCCGAGATCACCGCGACCATGGCCGATTTGCGCAGCGCGGCGGTGGATATCCTGACGCTCGGACAATACCTGCGGCCGACGGTCAATCATCTGGAAATCGTGCGCTTCGTGACCCCCGCGGAATTCGACCGGTATCGTCAGCAGGCGCTCGATTTTGGATTCCTCGAATGCGTCTCGGGGCCTTTGGTTCGGTCGAGTTACCGCGCCGAACGGGCGCTCGCGCGCAACAACGCGGGATTGGACAACCGCCGGCTCGGTTGATGAACGCCGTTACGCTGATTCGACAGCTGGGACTCGTTGCGTATGAGCCGACCTGGCGGGCGATGCAAGAGTTTACCGACCGCCGCGATTCGTCGACCGATGATGAGATCTGGTTCGCCGAGCATCCGCCGGTGTTCACGCTCGGCCTCAATGCCGGCCGCGAACATGTGCTCGATCCCGGTGATATTCCCGTCGTGCCCGTCGATCGCGGTGGTCAAGTCACTTTTCACGGACCAGGCCAGTTGATGATTTATCCCCTGCTCGACCTGCGCCGCAAACAACTCGGCGTGCGCGATCTCGTCGTTGCTCTCGAGGAGGCGATCATCGGCTACGTAGCGGGACTCGGTATCATCGCGGTTGGGCGGCGCGACGCCCCCGGCGTCTATGTCGAGGGCGCCAAATTGGCCAGCATTGGCTTGCGCATTCGACGCGGTGCCAGCTATCACGGGCTCGCGCTCAACGTTGCGCTCGATCTGGAGCCGTTTCGGCGCATCAACGTCTGCGGATATCCGGGACTCGAGGTCACGCGCCTCGTGGATCTTTGCGGCGTCTCGGATCTTGCCGCGGTTGCGGCCGGGGTCGAGGCGCATCTGCTGCGAAAACTGGGGTGCGGCGCCGGCTACAGCGCCATCAGCACCGCCTCACAGGCGGTCAGCTCGCGGTAAACATCGTCGAGCTGCGCCTGGCTCTGCGCGACGACGAGGTAAGTCACCGCGAGGAAATTACCGTCGGTACTCTTGCGTACACGCACGCTCGAATCGGCGAGCACGCCGGTATGCCGCTCGACGATGGCTTGGGTCAGGGCGCGCAAATCGCTGTCGTGTCGGCCCATGACCTTGATCGGAAACTCGCTCGGAAATTCAAGTGTCGTGCGGGCGCTCACAGCCATGGTGCTCCCGCGAGTTCGAGCCGAAAGGCTGCAAACGCGGCATGCAGGCGCCGGAACGCGGCTCCCGGCACCCCCGCGCCGACGGCCGCGCCGTCGAGGCGGGTGACGGGCAATACGCCGCGCGTCGAAAAGCTCAGCCAAATCTCCTCCGCGGCGCGCAGCTGCCGCTCGCTTACGTTGCCGACTTCGTTCGGGATCCCGAGCCGCGCCACCAGCTCGGTGACGACGTCCCGGGTGGTGCCCGGCAAGATTCGATGGCTGTTCGGCGGAGTCCGTACGGTGCCGTTCGTGACGATGTGCACGGTCGTCGAGGAGCCCTCGGTCAGCAAGCCGTCCTCGAGCAGGATCGTCTCGAACGCCGACGCGTCGGTCGCGAGCTTCTTGAGCAGTACGTTCGCGAGTAAGGCCGTGGATTTTATATCGCGCCGCGCCCAACGGATGTCGTCGCTGGTAATGGCGGCGACACCGTTCTGCAGCACTTCTGCCGAGACCGGCTCGAGCGCCGACAGGTAAGCAAACAGCGTCGGTATCAGGCCCTCCGGCCATGCGTGATTGCGGCCGAACTCGGTGCCTCGCGTCACCTGCACGTACATATAGAGATCCTGATCCGCAGCGTCGTTGCGCGCCAGTAGTTCGCGACAGACGGTCGCCCACTCAATGTGAGGGAGTGCCGGCGCCATGCGAATCGCGGCGAGGCTGCGCACGAGCCGATCGAAATGCTCGCGAAACCGGAACGGTCTGCCCGCATAGACGGGTACGACTTCGTAGACCGCATCGCCGAACAGAAACGCGCGATCCAGCGGCGAAACCTTGGCCTGCGATAGCGGCAAGTATTCTCCGTTCAGGTAGCAAATCGGCAGAGGCATGGGTAGGCCGTCCTTAGTGGAACCAGAGCCGCACGGTATCGACGAGGCGGCGCCACCAGCCGCCGGCGGCCACGCTCACGAGCGGATGCACGGGCACGGTCGCGACCGTCTGGCCGCGCGCGACCACGCGCAATTGGCCGACGGTCGAATCCGTCGCGAGCGGCGCGAATAATCGCGGCTCGAGATCAATGACGGTCTTGATGTCGGCCGCCGTGCCGCGCGCCACGGTTACATAAAGATCATGCTTGATGCCGATGTCGACCGGGGTACTCTGCGCCTTCCAGACCTCCGCCGCGATCAGTTTGGCGCCGCCTTTGGCGACCAAAGAGGTTTCGTAAAAGGTGTAGCCGTAGTTGAGAAGCGCGGCGCTCGCACTCTCTCGCGCTTTCATGCTCGTCGAACCGAGGACCACCGATATGAGCCGCATGCCGGCCCTTTGCGCGGAGGTCACCAAGCAGAAGCCCGCGGTGTCCGTATGTCCGGTCTTCAACCCATCGACGCTGGGATCGCTGCTCAGCAAACCGTTGCGATTCTGCTGCTTGATGCCGTTGTATTCGAACTCGTGCTGCGAAAACCAGTGATAGTACTGCGGAAAATCGCGAATCAGCGCCGCGGCGAGCAAGGACATGTCGCGCGCCGTCGTGTAATGCTGCGCGGAGGGCAGGCCTGAGCTGTTCTCGAAGTGGGTGCCGACCATGCCTAAGCGCTGCGCTTCGGAGTTCATCAGTTGTACGAAGGTCTCCTCGGCGCCTCCGATCCTCTCGGCAAGAGCGATCGTCGCGTCGTTACCGCTTTGCACGATCATCCCCAATACCAATGCTTCCACCGGCACCGGCTTGCCGAGCTCGATGAAGCTGCGCGAGCCCTCGGATCGCCACGCCTTTTCGCTGACGGTCACCGATTCATCGAGCTTGAGCTTGCCCGCATTGAGTTGCTGGAAGACGATATAGGCCGTCATGAGTTTCGTGAGGCTCGCGGGCTCGAGTCGGGCCACGGCCTCTTTCGCGGCCAGAACCTTGTCGGTCTGGAAATCCACGAGAATGTAGGCGCGCGCATCGACTGGAGGCGCGGTCGGAATCGGCGTATCGGCTAGGCAGGGGACGACCGCCACCGCGGCAAATAGCAGGCAGGCAAACAACGAACGCAGCATGTTGGAGAAAACCCTCGATAAAAACGCCTTAGTGTACCGGCTAATCGAGTGCCAGACGCGCATCGTTGACGCCGACATGTTCGAGCGCCGCGACGACTCGGTCGAACTCCGGTACGCCGGGTATCGGGCCAATGCGCACCCGATACATCTTGCGGCCGGCCAACTCGTTTTCGCGCACGAATACCTTTCCGTATCCACCGCCGCTCAATTTGGCGACTAGGCGCTCGGCGTTGGCCGGATCCGCGAAGGCACCGGCTTGAATGTAAAGGCTCGAGTTCGCGACCGGCGCCGCCGCTTGCACGGCCGAAGCGGCGGCATTTGACGCGCCAGCAGCCGGCGCGGCAGCAGACGGCCCGGGAGCGAGCGGCCCGGGAGCGAGCGATGCCGCCACCACACCGGTAGTTTGCTCCGGCGCCGTGGGATCGATTGCGCGGACCTCGACGATCGCCGTGCCGTTGCGCAGCATGTCGAGCTTGGCGGCGGCCGTATACGACAGATCGATGATGCGGTTGCCGACGAACGGGCCGCGATCATTGACGCGCACGACGATGCTGCGGCCGTTCTGCAGGTTGATGACCCGCACATAAGCCGGCAGCGGCAAGGTTTTGTGCGCGGCCGTCATGGCGTACATGTCGTAGGGTTCGCCGGCCGACGTGCGCACCTCGTGGAAGCCGGGCCCGTACCAGGATGCGACGCCGCGCTCGATATAGCCGACGCTCGAGGGCATGACGTAATAGCGTTTACCGAAGACTTCATAAAACGGCGGATTTCCAAAGCGGGACCGCGCTTCGACGCGTGGTACGGCGTCGGGAACGGATTCGGGTGCGATCGGCGGCGCTATCGGTGGGACAGTCGGCGGGACAGTCGGCGTTGGCGGCGGCTGGAGTTGAACGCTCGGCGCCGTGCTCTGGCAGCCGGCCAACAGCAGCGACACCAATCCGGCCGGTGCCAGCGCGCGTGCGCAAGTCCAGATGCGTCTCATGACGGGGCCCGCGCCTTCAGGGCGGCCGCGAGTTCGTAGACTGCCATGCCATAGAGGGCGCTATGGTTGTAGCGCGTGATGACGTAGAAATTCTCGAAGCCGACGCGCCAGTGAACGCCGTCCGCTTGATCGACCGCAATCAACAGCGCCGGCGCATTGATCGGCAGCGTCGTATCGAAGCGGATGCCTCGCGCACGCAGCGTGCCGACCGTATCCGACAGCGTCAGCTTTCGCCCGTCCAGCGTCGGCGCAGCATCGGATTCGAGCGCAGCTTCGCTGAGCACGGGTTCTCCGGAATTCCAGCCGTGCTCCTTGAAGTAGTTGCCGATACTCGCGAATACATCGGGCCAGTTCGTCCATAGATCGACGTGGCCGTCGTGGTCCGCGTCGACCGCGTAACGGCGGTAGTTCGACGGCATGAATTGCGGTGCACCCATCGCGCCGGCGTACGAGCCGATCGCGGTCAACGGATCGATCGCCGCTTCGCGCGTCAATAGGAAAAATTGTTCGAGTTCGCCTTGAAAGAATTTGGCTCTGGCCGGGTAATCGAATGCTAGCGTCGACAAAGCATCGAGCACGCGGTAGTGGCCGGTTCTGCGGCCGTACAAGGTTTCGACGCCGAGGATCGCGACGAGATACTCCGCCGGAACGCCTGTCTGCAGACTCGCCTGGTCCAGCTCCGTGCGGTGTGCAAGCCAGAAGTCGGCGCCTTCTTGAATGCGTTTCTCATTGACGAATATGGGTTGGTAGTCATACCAGGGCTTGGCCTTCTCAGCCGGCTTGTCCATCGCTTCGATGATCGCGGGCTGAGTTTGAGCGACGCGTAATAACTTGCGCAGCCGGCGTCTATCAAAGGAGTCTTGCTTGGCGACCGCGTCGATGAATTCCCGGACGTCCGGCCGGCGTATATCCAGCGCAGCGGCCTCGCAGCCGATGCCAAGCAGCGCAATGAACACGCTCAAAAACAGGGTCAGAGTCCGGCGGCGCCGTGAGTTCGCAGTGCGCAACGACTAGGATCCGATCAATTTACGGTGTGAATGCAAGGCCATGAGGATACCGAAACCCGCAAGCAGGGTCACCATCGAGGTACCGCCATAGCTGATCAAGGGCAGGGGCACGCCGACCACGGGCAATATGCCGCTGACCATGCCCGAATTGACGAAAACGTAGACGAAGAAGCTCAGAGCGATGGCGCCTCCCGTGAGCCGCGAGAACGTATCCTGGCCTTGCATTGCCAAATACAGTGCGCGACCGATGAGCAAGCCGTACAGCGCCAGGATCAGCAATTGCCCGAGTAAGCCGAATTCCTCGCCGATGACCGCGAATATGAAGTCGGTCGAGCGCTCGGGCAGGAATTCCAGCTGCGCTTGGCTGCCGTTCATATAACCCTTGCCGAACACGCCGCCCGAGCCGATCGCTATTTGCGACTGGATGATGTGGTAGCCGGCGCCAAGCCGATCGGTCTCCGGGTTGATGAACGTCAATATGCGCTGGCGCTGATAGTCATGAATGAAATGCCAGGCCGCCCAGGCGAGACCGGCGAGCAGCGGGATCGACACCAAGATGATGCCGATCTGCAGTCCCGCGAGCAGCATGACGATCAGGCCCGAGGCGGCGATCAGCAGCGCCGTACCGAGATCCGGTTGCGTGACGATCATCGCCGTCGGGATCGCGATGAGCACGCCCAAGACCAGCAAGTCCCTGAACTTGGGCGGCAGCGGCCGTTCGTGCAGGTACCAGGCGCACATCATCGGAACCGCGAGTTTCATGATCTCCGACGGCTGAAAGCGAACGAAGCCGATGTCGAGCCAGCGCTGTGCGCCCTTGCCGATATGACCCGTCAATTCGACGACGATCAGCAGCAGGATGCCGATGACGTAGGCGATCGGCGCGAACAGGCGCAAATATTGTGGTGTCGCCAACCGCGCGAGCGCGAGCATCGCGGCGATCGCGATGGCGATGTTGGCCAGATGATGCTCGACCATCTTGAGGCTTTGTCCGGAGGCGCTGTAGACGACGAGTATGCCGATGCAGACGATCAGCGCGAGCACGCCGGTCAGCAGTCCATCCAGGCCGAGCGCGCGCAAGGTGCGGCCGCCGGCGGTCAACGTGCGGCGTGTGCGCGACGGAGAAAATTCATCGAATATCATGGCGGTCAGTGCTCGTGCAGCCGGCTCAAGGCGCGGACCATGAACGGCCAGATCAACGCGCCGATGACCGGCGCAAGCCAGCGGCCAAAAGAAGTCACGGGATTGCCGGTCGCACCGTCGATCCAGAACAGGATGAACTGGTAGCCAGTAAGGAATGCGAAGATCGTCAGCGATTGCGACACCGGTGAAAAGACCCGGATACGCAGTCTAAGGTTCGTCGCCCAGGCCGCCATGAGCGTTAGCGCGAGCGCATGCTGGCCGAGCACCACGCCTTGGATCACATCGAGTGCAAGGCCTGCGAAGAACGCCAGCGTGAGTCCTCCCGCGCGCGGCGATTCGATCGACCAATATAAAACCACGAGGACCAGAAAGTCCGGTCGAAAAGGCGCCAGCGCATTCGGCAGCGGCAGAATTCCGAGCGTCAGGGCCACCAGTGCGGACATCGCCACCGGTAAACGGCGAATGCGTTCGTCACGCATCATGGCTTGCCGTCCCCTGTCGCCTGATCGGCGGTTGTCGGCGCAGTGGCCGTCGGCGCGGCGGCCGTGTCGGTCGATTTGGCAGCCGTGTCGCTCGATTTGGCGGCAGCGCTTGGTTTGGCGGCAGCGCTTGGTTTGGCGGCGGCGGTCGGTTTGGCGGCGGCGCTCGGTTTGGCAACAGCGGTCGGTTTGGCTGCCGCGGCCGGAGCCGTCGCAGCGCCGGTCGGCGCTACCGCAGTGGCGCTGGACGAGGACGAGGTCGAAAGGGAAGTCGCGGCCAATGTCGGCGTGGCCGGCGTCAACCACACGAACAGCAGTTCACGCGAACGATCGAGGGCCGCCGCAGGGCTTACCGCCACATCGGCGAGGGACTGTGCGGGGTCGCGTTTGACTTCGACGACGGTGCCGACCGGATAACCCGCCGGAAAGCCGCCCCCGAGTCCGGAGGTCACCAACAAATCGCCCTTGACGATATCGGCGGCGGTCGAGATGTAGGGCAATTTGAGCCGACTCAAATCGCCGGTACCGACCGCCACCGTGCGCAAGCCGTTGCGATTGTCCTGCACCGGTATCGCGTGTGCGGCGTCGCTGATCAAGATGACCTCGCTGGTGAGTTGATCGACGCGCGCGACCTGGCCGAATACGCCGCCGGCGTCGAGCACTGCTTGACCGACATATACACCGTCGCGCGCACCCTTGTCGACGAGCACGCGCTCGCGAAATGCATCCAGATCCACATCCATGATGTCGCCGATGATGAAGCGCGAACCGACTCCGTTGGTGCTGTCCCGCAATGCGCGCAGGCGGCGGCTCTCGGCCTCGAGCGCTTCATAGCGCTGCAGCCGGAATTGGGCGACGCGTAATTCGTCCTCGAGCTTGGTCTTGTCGGCGCGTAGCGCCTCACGCGTTGTAAGGCTTTCCCTCAACCACGCCCAGCCCTGGAAGGGACTGGCGACGGCGACCTGCGCCGGGTAGGCGACGATCGATAGAACGCGGCGGATCTTGCCGAGGTGGTCGTAGCGCTTGTCGATGATCATGAGGCCGAGCGCGAGCAGGCTGAACAGCACGCAGCGAAGCAGCAGACCCGTCGAGCGACCGGAAGACTCCGAACTACGAAATGCGACCATGGGTACGGGTTTCCCTAGCCGCCCCGGTTACTCCAGTCCGAATATGCCCGGCCCGTGTTCTTCGGTCAGTTCGAGGATCCGCCCACCGCCGCGCGCGACGCAGGTGAGCGGGTCGTCCGCGACCACAACGGGTAAGCCGGTCTCTTCCATCAGCAATTTATCGACATCGCGAAGCAGCGCGCCGCCGCCCGTCAGTACGATGCCTCGCTCCGCCACGTCGGCGCCGAGTTCCGGCGGCGTTTGCTCGAGCGCCTGTTTGACCGCCCCGACGATGCCTTGAAGAGGCTCCTGCAGGGCTTCCAGGATTTCGTTCGAGTTGAGCGTAAAGCTGCGCGGGACACCTTCGGATAGATTGCGCCCCTTGACCGAAATTTCACGCACCTGCTGGCCCGGGTAGGCAGAACCGATCTCGAGTTTGATGCGCTCCGCCGTCGCTTCGCCGATCAAGATGCCGTAATTACGGCGTACATAGTTCGTGATTGCTTCGTCGAATTTGTCGCCGCCGATGCGCACGCTCGCGGCGTAGACGATGCCGTTCAAGGAAATGACCGCGACCTCGGAGGTCCCGCCGCCGATGTCGAGCACCATCGAGCCGCGCGCCTCCTGCACGGGCAGGCCCGCGCCGACAGCCGCCGCCATGGGCTCGGGTACGATGTCGACGCTGCGCGCGCCGGCGCCCTCGGCTGACTCTTTGATGGCGCGGCGCTCGACTTGGGTTGAGCCGAACGGGACGCAGACGAGAACGCGCGGGCTGGGACTCAAGAATCGGTTGCCGTGCACCTTTTTGATGAAGTACTGCAGCATTTTCTCGGTGTAGGTGAAGTCGGCAATGACGCCGTCCTTCATCGGTCGCACCGCAGTAATGTGTCCCGGTGTGCGGCCCAGCATATTCTTCGCTTCGACGCCGACCGCGACGATGAATTTGCCGCCGCGGGTCGGCTCGTCTTGCACGGCGACCACCGAGGGTTCGTTCAGAACGATGCCGCGCTCGCGCACGTATATTAGTGTGTTGGCGGTACCAAGATCGATTGAGAGATCATTTGAAAAATAACCTCTAAGGCGTTTGAACATGCTGTGTTTTTCTGCTCGGAATTGGGGTAAAAAAGTTGCGCTAATGTAACAACCGATAGGACTTTCAGCAAGGCAACGTGTATCATCTAATCGAGCATCTTTAGCGCAATTGCGGCGCACACCGACCACGCGTATGAGCCTAACCCGTCAAGAAGTCGAGAAGATTGCGCACCTAGCGCGCCTGTCGATCACCGCTCAAGAGATGCCAGTTTACGTCGCGAGCTTGTCGAGCATTGTCGATTTCGTCGCAGAACTGTCGAAGGCCGACACCGGTACGGTGGCGCCCATGGCGCACCCACTCGTGGGCCAGCGCCAGCGGCTGCGAGCCGATGCGGTGACCGAGACCGACCACCACGAAAAGTACCAGGCGAACGCGCCCAGTGTACAGGCCGGCCTCTACGTCGTGCCGCGGGTCATTGAATAGGGACGTGATGCTGCACAACCTGTCCATCGGCGAATTGGCCGATCTGCTGGCTGCCAAGAAGATTTCGAGCGTTGAGCTGACGCGTCATTTCCTGGCGCGCATTGAAGCATTCAACCCGGAACTGAACGCCTTGGTCACGCGCACGGCCGACCTGGCGCTCGACACGGCGGCTGACGCCGATCGGCGACGCGCCGCCGGAGAGGCAGCGCCATTGCTCGGCATCCCCCTCATTCATAAAGACATTTTCTGCACCGACGGGGTGCGCACGAGCTGTGGATCGCGCATGCTCGACAACTTCATCGCGCCCTATGACGCGACCGTCGTCGAGCGCCTGAAGGCGGTCGGCGCCGTCATGCTGGGCAAGGCCAACATGGATGAATTCGCCATGGGCTCGTCCAACGAGAACAGCTACTACGGCCCGGTCAAGAATCCTTGGGACCGCAGCAAAGTGCCGGGCGGCTCCTCGGGCGGATCGGCGGCAGCAACCGCGGCGCGCCTGACCCCGTTTGCGACCGGTACCGACACCGGGGGCTCGATCCGCCAACCCGCTGCTCTGACCGGGATTACCGGCATCAAGCCGACTTATGGCCGCGTCTCGCGGTACGGCATGATCGCATTCGCCTCCAGCCTCGATCAGGCAGGCGTACTCGCCCGCTCGGCCGCGGACGCCGCGATCGTGTTGCAGGCCATGGCGGGCTTCGATCCGAAGGATTCGACGAGCGTCGATGCGCCGGTGCCCGACTATCGGGCCGGTCTCAACTTGCCGCTCGAGGGTCTGAAGATCGGTCTGCTCAAGGAGTTTTTCGTGGGCTTGGAGGCGCGCAATACCGCGCTGATCGAGGACGCGCTAAGGGTTTATCGCTCATTAGGCGCCAAAACGGTCGACGTCAGCCTGCCGCATCTGCCGCTATCGGTGCCCACGTACTACGTGGTGGCTCCGGCGGAATGCTCGTCGAACCTCTCGCGCTTTGACGGTGTACGCTTCGGTTATCGCTGCGAGCAGCCCAAAGACTTGATGGATCTTTACCAGCGCTCGCGCGGCGAGGGCTTCGGGGCGGAAGTCAAACGCCGCATCATGACCGGCACGTATGTGCTGTCGGCCGGCTATTTCGACGCCTATTACTTGAAGGCGCAAAAGGTGCGTCAATTGATCACCGATGAGTTCCGCGCCGCATTTGGCAAAGTCGATCTGTTGCTCGGACCGACGACGCCGACGCCGGCTTTCGGAATCGGCGCCAAAATCGACGATCCGGTCACGATGTACCTCAACGATATCTACACGATCGGCGCCAACCTCGCGGGCTTACCCGGCTTATCGATGCCCTGCGGCTTCATCGACGAGTTGCCGATGGGGCTGCAGTTGATCGGACCGCATTTTTCCGAAGAACGCATTCTGGGTGCGGCGCACCGGTTCCAACAAGTGACCGATTGGCATCGGCACTGTCCGCGCGGGTACGAATGATGAGCGATTGGGAAGTCGTCATCGGGCTCGAGATCCACGCGCAGCTCGCGACCAAGTCGAAAATATTCTCGGGTGCGGCGACCGCCTATGGCGCGGCACCGAACTCGCAGGCGTGTCTGGTCGACCTCGCCTACCCGGGCGTGCTGCCGGTCCTCAATGCGGAAGCGGTGCGCATGGCGGTCAAATTCGGCTTGAGCATCGGCGCTGTGATCGCCGCTCGCTCGATATTCGCGCGCAAGAATTATTTTTATCCGGATTTGCCGAAGGGCTATCAGATCAGCCAATTCGAGGATCCGGTCGTCAAACGCGGTTCGCTCTCCATCGTGCTCGATGATGGTTCGGTCAAGACCGTCGGCGTGACGCGTGCGCATCTGGAGGAAGACGCCGGCAAATCGCTGCACGAGGGACTCGCAAACGCCAGCGGCATCGATTTGAACCGCGCGGGCACGCCGCTGCTCGAAATCGTTTCCGAGCCCGACATGCGCTCGGCAAAGGAAGCGGTCGCGTACATGAAGAAGGTGCACACGCTGGTGCGCTACCTGGAGATTTGCGACGGCAACATGCAAGAAGGTTCGTTTCGCTGCGATGCCAATGTGTCGGTGCGGCCGCGCGGCCGCGAGAAATTCGGTACGCGCGCCGAAATCAAGAATCTGAATTCGTTTCGATTCGTCGAAAAGGCAATTCAATACGAAGTCGCGCGCCAGATCGAGTTGCTCGAAAGCGGCGGCACCGTGATTCAGGAAACCCGGCTCTACGATTCGGACAAGCATGAAACCCGCTCGATGCGTTCGAAGGAAGAAGCCAACGATTACCGGTATTTTCCCGATCCCGATTTGCTGCCGCTCGAGATCGACGCGGAGTTCATCGAGCAGGTGCGGGCGACCTTGCCGGAGCTTCCGGACGAGAAGGCCAGCCGATTCGCGGCACAGTTCGGACTGTCGGCCTACGATGCGGGCGTTTTATCGGCGAGCCGCGAACTCGGTGCCTATTTCGAGGCGGTCGTGGCGGCCGCCGGCGCGGCGCATGCGAAGCTCGCGGCCAACTGGGTCATGGGCGAAATGTCGAGCGCGCTCAATCGCGACAATTTGGACATTACGGGCTCGCGTGTCGCGCCGCAAGCCTTGGCCGGTTTACTCGCGCGTATCGTCGATGAGACGATTTCCGGCAAGATTGCGAAGGACGTTTTCGAAGCGATGTGGTCCGACGGAAGCGACGCCGATGCCATCATCGCGGCCAAGGGTCTCAAACAAATCACCGATATCGGTGCGATCGACGCCGTCATCGATACAGTGATGGCCGCCAATCCGAAACAACTTGCCGACTATCGCGCGGGCAAGGACAAATTATTCGGCTTCTTCGTCGGGCAGGTCATGAAGGCGACGCAGGGCAAAGCGAATCCCGCGCAGCTCAACGAGCTGCTCAAACTCAAGCTCGGCGGCGGCGCTTGAGGATGCGCGATCGCGATTGCCTGCACCGCTTCATGTTCGAGGAATACCCGATTCGCGGCCACCTCGTGCACCTGGACGCGGCCTGGCGCGCGTTGATCGAGCATCGCGACTATCCGCAGGCGATTCGCGACGCGCTCGGCCAAGCGGTGGCCGCGTCGCTATTGCTCGCCGGCACGATCAAATTCGAGGGTGTGCTTTCGCTGCAGTTGCAGGGCGAGGGGCCCGTGCATCTGTTGCTTGCGCAATGCACGAGCAGCCTCGGCGTTCGCGGACTCGCGCGCTACCGAGAACCGGCGAACACGGTCGCTGCCGGCGATGCGGGCATCGGCGCTCTGGTCGGGCCCGGCAACCTGACCGTCACGCTCGAAACCGACGACAAGAGCCAACGGTATCAAGGCATCGTTCCGATCACCGGCGAGCGCCTTGCCGAATCGCTGCAGCTGTATTTCGAGGATTCGGAGCAATTGCCGACTCGGCTCTGGCTGCATGCGGACGCCGATGGGGCATCCGGCATGCTGCTGCAGCGGCTGCCCGGCGATGGCGGCAATCTTGCCGTCCACGACGCCGCGGACGTCGACGACGCGTGGCGGCGCGTGCAGCTGATCGGCGAGACCTTGACGCCCGAGGAGCTCGTCAGTCTGGCGGATACGGAGATTCTGCACCGGCTTTTCAACGAGGACGATCTGCGGCTCTATGAACCCTCGCCGGTTTATTTTCGATGCCGCTGCTCGCGTGAACGCGTCAGTGGCATGCTGCAGGGTCTCGGCGAAGCCGAAACGCGATCGGTGCTCGCCGAACGCGGCGAGGTCGAAGTACGCTGCGACTTTTGCAACCGCGCTTATGTGTTCGATGCGGTGGACGTGGCGCAGCTGTTCAAAGCCTCGGCCGCTGGCATCAGCCCCACCTCCGTCCACTGAGCGGGCGCGTCGGCACGGCGCAGTTCGCGCGTCGCGGCCTTATGTCCGGTAATCGTTTGTGGCGGTGGGCGGGCTGGATTAGTATGCGTCGCTTGGCTTTGACGGCAACATCTAGTCCATACCAAACACCAACCGAAGATTGCCGTACACCCGGGAGATATTTGATGAAATTGAACGTCCGCGTTCTGATCAGCGTGTCGTGGCTGATTGCATGCAACTTCGGTTCGATAGCCATCGCCGATAAAGCGCCGGCCACCGATCGGCCGGCCACGGATCGTCCCGATCTGAAGATTGCGGCGGTGCCGGAGCCGACCGAATCGCAGCGCTTTTTGCAGGACGAGCATCAATCGACCACCGGGTCGATAACGATCGGCGGAAAGGCAATGGCTTATCAGGCCGAGGCCGGCGTCTTGGTCGTACACGTCAAGGATCCGCAGGACGACGATGCGCCGCCGCCGGCCGATCATGCGGCTGTGCCGCCGCCGCCGCAGCCTCCCGAGGCCAGCATGTCGTATGTCGCCTATTTCAAGGGCGATAAGGAAGACTCGCGCCGTCCCATCACGTTCCTGTTCAACGGCGGGCCGGGATCCTCGAGCGTATGGCTGCACATGGGCGCATTCGGTCCGAAGCGCGTCGTCACCGCCGACGATACCCATAGTCCGGCGGCGCCCTATCGCCTCGTCGACAACGAATTCACGCTGCTCGATGCCAGCGACCTGGTGTTCGTGGACGCGCCGGGCACGGGCTTCAGCCACTTGCGCGGCGCGGACAAGGAAAAGGCGTTTTACGGCGTCGATCAGGACGCGCATGCATTCGCCAATTTCATCGTCGAATTTCTGTCGCGTCACGGACGCTGGAATTCGCCGAAGTATCTGTTCGGCGAAAGCTATGGCACGACGCGCTCCGCGGTGCTCGCCTATGTGCTGGAAAACGAAAAGTCGCTGGACCTGAACGGCGTCATACTGCTGTCGCAGTTCTTGAGCGCCGACGATAGCGTCGACGGGCCGCAATTCAATCCGGGTATCGACATGCCGTATGTGTTGGCCTTGCCGACCTACGCGGCGACGGCCTGGTATCACCACCGGCTGGCGAACCCGTCCGCGACGCTCGAGCCTTTTCTCAAGGAGGTCGAGAATTTCGCGGTCAACGAATATTCACAAGCGTTGATGGCCGGCTCGAGCTTGAGTGCGGAGCGCAAGTCTGCGATCGCGGCGAAGCTGCATGCTTACACGGGTCTGCCCGTGGAGTACATCGAGAGGGCCAATCTGCGCGTCAATGGCGGGGAGTTCGAGAAGAGCCTGTTGGGCAGCGACGTGACCGCGGGGCGGCTCGACACGCGCTTCGCAGGCCCTACGCTCGATCCGATGAGCAAGGAAGCCGAGTACGATCCGCAGTCGGCCGCGATCTCCTCGGCCTACGTTTCGGCGTTCAATGACTATGTGCGGACGACGCTCAAATTTGGCGAGAAGAAGACCTACAAGGCCGACCTCGACTTGTGGAAATCCTGGGATTTTCAGCACCAACCGCCGGGTTCGCCGATGAAGATCCCGGGCGCGATGAATGTCATGCCGGATCTGGCGGTGGCGATGCAGCAGAACCCGAATCTCAAGGTGCAGCTCAACGGCGGCTATTACGACCTGGCGACGCCGTATTTCGCCGCGGTCTACGAACTACACCAGCTGCCGATTCAAGTCTCTCTGCAGGACAACATCGAGATGCATTTCTACGCATCGGGGCACATGGTCTACGCGCACGAGCCCGCGCTCAAAGATTTGCATGCGAACGTCGCCGCGTTCATCGAGAAGACGAGGAACGGCGCCGTAGGCAAATAATCAAAGCGCCGAAACGCCGCGCAACTCGGTCAGGCTCTGCGAGCGCGTCAGGGCAATGAATTCTTTGATATAGGCTGTATCGGCGCCGACGAGAGTCGTCGCCGCATACAGCTCGCAGTGCAGGCCGTGGCGGCCGATCGGCCGGGACACGACATAGCCGCGCTCGATGTAGTTGCCGACGGTCCACGCGGGTAGTGCCGCAATCCCTCTCCCGCTTGCGACCAATTGCAGAATAGCGACCGTCAGTTCGGCCGTGCGCCGCCGCGGATTGACTTTGGCCGGCAGCAGGCAATGCTTCATGACGTCGAGCATCTCGTCGGGCACCGGGTAGGTGATCAGGGTCTCGTCCGCGAAGTCTTGTGCCTCCAACCAGGGCTTGGCCGCGAGCCGGTGTCGCGGGCTCATCAAACTCACGCTTTCATAGCGGAATAGAGGACTGAAGACCACGTTCGGTCGCACCTCGGGTCTGTCATGGACGACCGCGAGTTCCGCTTCCGCCCGGTCGAGCAGCGGCAGCGGGTCGACGACGAATCCCGAAATGATGTCGAGTTCCACTTCTGGCCACAGGGATCGATAGGCATCCATTGCCGGCATGAGCCAGTCGAAGCAATTGTGGCACTGCACTGCAATACGCAGGGGTCCCCCGTGGCCTTGCGCCAGCCGGGCCACGTCGCGACCGGCTTCGGCGACCTGTGGCAGGACGCCGCGAGCCAGCTCGAGCAGACGCTGGCCAATGGCCGTAAAGCGCATGGGCCGTACGTTTTTCTCGACGAGCGCCGACCCGTAATAGGTCTCCAGGGCCTTCAATTGATGGGAAAGCGCGGACTGCGTCAGACACAGGCGCTCCGCGGCCTTGGAAAGACTCCCACATTCGGCGAGGGCCAGCAGGGTTTCGAGGTGGCGTAGCTCCAGCGCAGTCGTCGTCATGAGCCGGTTTCATCCCCAGCATGAAGATAATGAGTTTGAATCATAACGTATGCGCTTGCATGCTGCAGGAACTGGCAAAAGTGACCGGGGGTATCGTTGATGTCGAATTCGGTGGCCGTCTCGTTCGAATTCTTCCCGCCCAGCGACGCGGCCATGGCCTCGCAGCTATGGGACGCGGTGCAGCGGCTCGGAGTCCTGCAACCCCATTTTGTATCCGTGACCTATGGCGCCGACGGCTCGACACGCGAGCGTACTCACGAATGCGTGCTGCGGATTTTGCGTGAAACCGATCTCGTCGTCGCACCGCATCTGACTTGCGTGAACGCGACGCGGGCGCAAGTGCTCGGGATCGCAGCGGATTATTGGCGCGAGGGTGTTCGCCACCTCGTGGCATTGCGCGGCGATCCACCCGCCGGCGCTTCCGGTGCCACAGACAACTATGTGCCGCAAGCCGATGGCTTTAGCTTTGCCTCGGATTTGGTCAGGGGCTTGCGCACGGCCGGTCAATTCGAGATCTCGGTGGCGGCCTA
>Ga0187858_10000647_pt1 | contig 42866 bp, 32 predicted proteins | sample June2016WEW_8_15_FD_133015 | JGI IMG/M metagenome (GOLD analysis project Ga0187858, IMG submission 133015) | Peatland microbial communities from SPRUCE experiment site at the Marcell Experimental Forest, Minnesota, USA - June2016WEW_8_150 | ecosystem: Environmental > Terrestrial > Soil >...
GGCTCATGCCAAACGCCGTTTGGATGCTGGTTATGTCGACCGGGTGGTGGACAGTCTCGAAGAAGCCATGACATTGGTGGATGAATACAAGGATCAGGAAAAGCCACAGTCCATCGGCTTGATCGGGAATGCGGCAGACATCACCCAGGAACTGGCCATGAGCGGTGTCACCCCGGATGTGGTTACAGACCAGACCTCTGCACACGAGGCCCTGATGTATGTCCCGACCGGCTTGAGTGTGGCTGCGGCAGGTGAGTTGCGCAAATCCAATCCGGAGGAATACAAAAAACGGGCGATGGCTTCCATGGCGCAGCACGTGCAGGCCATGCTGGCTTTCCAGAAAATGGGCGCAGAGGTATTCGATTATGGCAACAACCTGCGCCAGCAGGCCTACAATTATGGAGTGATGGACGCCTTCGAGTTCCCCGGCTTCGTCCCGGCCTACATCCGCCCATTGTTTTGCGAAGGCAAAGGTCCTTTCCGTTGGGTGGCGCTCTCCGGCGACCCGGAAGATATTTACCGCACTGACGAGGCTGTCGCGGCGCTCTTCCCGCAGGACGATCACCTGCAGCGCTGGCTCAAATTGGCGCGTGAGAAGGTGCCTTTCCAGGGGCTACCGGCACGTATCTGCTGGCTGGGTTATGGGGAACGGCTCCAGGCAGGCCTCAAATTCAACCAGATGGTGGCAGATGGAACCCTGAAAGCGCCCATCGTTATAGGCCGCGACCACCTGGACTGCGGCTCAGTCGCCAGCCCGAACCGCGAAACAGAGGCCATGAAGGACGGCTCGGATGCCATCTCTGACTGGGCCATTCTCAACGCCATGATCAACGCCGTCGGCGGGGCCACCTGGGTCTCCTTCCATCACGGCGGCGGTGTGGGCATTGGGTACAGCCAGCACGCCGGACAGGTCATCGTAGCAGATGGCACGCCGGCTGCCGCCAAACGGTTGGAGCGCGTACTGACCACCGATCCAGGTCTGGGCGTGGTCCGGCATGCCGATGCCGGGTATGAGCAGGCCATCGCAGCCGCCAAACGACACGGCATCCAGATGCCGATGTTGAAATAGGTTCCGGTCATAAAAACGGGTCATATACTCGTGAGAAAAAAAGGCTTTCTGTTTTTTTTCGAGGTCTTCCTTTGGGGTGTGTTTGTTCTCACGATGCTATGGCTGTGGGACCATTGGTTGATCCCTGGCCCGCATGGCTTAATCCACTGGGTCGGGATGGATTTTGTCCCCTACTGGGTGGGAGTACGTACCATGCTTGCAAGACAAAGTCCATACAGCACGGCAACGACCCATCTCATACAGGCCGTGCTGCTCGGCGGTCCTCCTGAAGCCGGGGGAGATCCCATGCTGTTCGTTTATCCGGCCTGGGTTTTCCTGGTGATCGCGCCGTGGGCTCTGTTGCCGCTTAAATGGGCAGTTGCCTTATGGACTGGAAGTCTGCTCTTCGGGATGATGCATCTCATCGGTACCCTGGCATTCCGCTGGGGAGGCGGCCGAACCGGCCGCACCAGCATATGGGCAGTCGTCTTGGTCTTGGGCAGCCTGCCATTCATGTCAATTGCAGTTACAAAGGGTCAGTTGAGTCTGCTAAGCCTGGGAGCTCTATTCCTTGCCATCCGCTTGATCTCGATTCCAGTCCCGGATCACAGCAAAACAAAGCTTGCCAACGCCATCTGGCGCGAAACGATGGCGGGCATATTCCTGGCATTTTCAATCCTTAAACCCACTCTAACCTTACCGGCGATGGCTGGGATACTCATTTGGGCAATTATCGAACGAAGGGGCTATACCATTGCTGGTTTTGCCGCCTGCATCGGAGCCCTATCCCTGGCAAGCTGGTTTGCCATTGGAAATTGGATCCCGGATTACATGCAAGTATTAAGCAATACCGGCGGAGCCCCCGTGCTCTGGAGCCTGGCGCTGGTGGCATGGCCTTGGAACGCCTGTTATGCCGGGGTCTTTATTGGGACGGGAGTCTATGCATTAATCGTGTTCATCCGTACGCGCAATCGCGCACAATGGTTTTCTGCAGCCATCCTGGTAGGTCTGGCACTCTTCCCCATGCGGTGGATTTACGACCTACTGCTGGGATTACTGGTCCCTGCAGAAGCTAAGCAGGTGGGAGGGCTGCCGGCCGCAAGCATTGGAATTGCACTGCTGGCACCTTGGGGTCTGGCATTGTTCCCAGAACCCCAACGCTGGCCAGCGCTAGTCATCGGGCTGCCGCTGGCCTGGGCATTGGCCTGGTTTGCGCTCTTTCATTATGCCCGTGGGATCTCAAAGCAAGGAATGAGCTAAAACATTAATTCATTATGATCGTTTGGTGATCTCGTCCCGGCCTTGTACTAAACAGGCCAGTGATGTATGTTGGCATCGTCCGCTCTTTCTGTCAGGTATTTGCGGGTATTTTCCGCATTATAATAAAGGCTCACTGGGAAATCCCTTGATAAGATGACAAGGCACGGGCGATCTTTTCACCCTTCGGGTATTTCTATGGGATGCTCCGCGGTCTTTTGCGACCTGAACAACACTCCTTAGGTAGGAAGCATACCTATATTTACCCATCAACGCAGTGGTTCCCAGAGAGCTATAATTTCGCTATAATACCTTAATCGGAGTTCAAAGAGACATGGCAACAAAACGAATTGCGGTCCTGACCAGCGGTGGGGATGCCCAGGGAATGAACGCGGCTGTGCGGGCCGTAGTGCGAACCGCGCTCGAAAAAGGCGCAGAAGTCTATGCCATCTACGAAGGCTACCAGGGCCTGGTGGAAGGCGGGGATTATATCAAAAAAATGACCTGGGATTCTGTCGCCGGGATCCTACAGCGCGGTGGCACCATTATCGGAACCGCCCGCAGCGAGGCGTTCCGCATGCCGGAAGGACGACGGGCAGCTGCACGTAACATGATCCTGAACGGCATCGACGGGCTGGTTGTCATCGGCGGTGACGGATCCTTGACCGGAGCGAATCTCTTCCGTCAAGAGTGGCCGTCCATCGTCGCCGACTTGGCAGCGAGCGGCGAGATCACTGCTGAACTGGCAGCCAGCCACCCCAACCTGCTTATCGTCGGGCTGGTTGGTTCGATAGACAATGATTTTTCGGGTCCCGATATGACCATCGGCGCAGATAGCGCCCTGCATCGCATCACCGAAGCCGTGGATGCCATCACCAGTACGGCAGCCAGCCACCAGCGCACCTTCATCGTAAAAGTAATGGGCCGTAATTGCGGTTACCTGGCGCTATACAGCGCCCTGGCCACCGGCGCCGACTGGGTCCTAATCCCTGAAGCTCCCCCGGATGTGGATAACTGGCAGGAGGTAATGGTCGAACGTTTGAAGGCGGGCACCAAAGCCGGTCGGCGGGACCATATAGTCATCATGGCGGAAGGCGCACGCGACCGTGATGGGAATTACATTGGCAGCACGGACGTGCAACGCGTTCTGGAGGAGCATCTGGGCGAGGAAGTGCGCGTGACTGTGCTCGGGCACGTCCAGCGCGGCGGCCGGCCGAGTGCTTACGACCGCATCCTGGCAACACAACTGGGGTATGAAGCAGTCGTAACTCTGCTGAAAGCCAAACCAGAAGATGACCCCGTGGTGGTTGGCACCCGGGCCAACCATATCAAACATTTCTCCCTGGTGGAATGCGTGGAAAAGAGCCGCGCTGTCACAGAAGCAATCGCCGCCAGGAGCTATGAAAAAGCCATGAACTTGCGCAGCCCCAGTTTTAAAGATGCCTTCAATACATTGGCAACGATGGTTCGGGCGCTACCCCATCCTGCGTTGCCTGATCAAAAGCATTTCCGCATCGGGGTGATGAATTCGGGTGCTCCCGCTCCCGGGATGAACACTGCCGCCAGGGCAGCCATCCGCTTGGGACTGGACCAGGGTCACATCATGCTGGGAATTAAGAACGGCTTCGAGGGGCTGGCAAAAGGTGAAGTGGAGGAAATGCAATGGATGGGCGTGAGCGGCTGGGCTTCCCTGGGCGGATCCATGCTGGGTACCAGCCGGGTCGTGCCACAGGGCAGCGACCTGTACGCCATCGCACGTGTCATCGAAGATAAAAACATCCAGGCGCTGCTGGTGGTCGGCGGTTGGAACGGGTACGAAGCGGTCCACACCATGCTGGTTTCCCGGCCTAATTTCCCGGCCTTCAACATTCCAATCGTTTGCCTGCCGGCTTCGATCAATAACAACCTGCCCGGCACCGAATTCAGCATCGGCGCGGACACGGCCCTGAACAGCATCGTGGAAGCAGTCGACAAAATCAAGCAGTCCGCAGTGGCCACCCGGCGCTGTTTCGTGGTCGAAGTAATGGGCCATTGGAGCGGTTACCTGGCGCTGATGGGAGGCATCGCCACAGGCGCAGAACGGGTCTACCTGCCCGAAGAGGGTGTCACCTTGCGGGATATGCAAATCGACGTGGCCAACCTAAACCGGGCTTTCGATGCCGGCAAACGGTTGGGCTTGATCCTGCGTTCCGAATACGCCAACAAAGTTTATAACACCCCCTTTATGTGCGCCCTATTCGAAGAGGAAGGGCGGGGCGTTTTCGACGTGCGCCCGGCCATCCTGGGGCACCTGCAGCAAGGCGGCGATCCCTCTCCCTTTGACCGCATCCAGGCCACCCGGCTTGCCCGACTGTGCCTAGACTACCTGATCGGTCAATGCAACGAGGAAAGCAACAACTGCGCCTTTATCGGCTTGCAAAAAGGACAGATTAATTTCCATGACATGCAGGATTTCGATCGGATGATCGACGCCAAGCACGAGCGTCCCAAGGAACAATGGTGGCTGGAACTTAAGAGCATCGCCAGCATGATGGCAAAACTCGGCCCGGGTGTGTGAGAATAACCGGAGCTTAAAAACCGGGCTTTTGCAGGATAAGCTGTCAATATCCCCTTTTTTTTGATCTTCAAGATAGTACTTTGTAGGGATTGAGTCGCAATCCCTGCTATAGTATTATAGTGGATAATAATAGTCTTATTAATTCACAAAGGAGATACCCATGTTCAATTTCGGAAAGAAAGTTGAAAAGGATCCGCAGAAGGCATTGGACAATGCCAAGAAAACCATGAACAGCGGGATTACGGGTGGGCTGACCAAAGCTTTCATGGGCAAAGATTTTGTCAATGATATGAACGGCGCGATGGACCAGGGCCAGGCAGCTCTGGACGGTCTCCAACAGCAGCAGTGGCTCGCGCAGAACGGCCTGGAAGCAACCGCAGATGTCGTCACGGTGCAGGACACCGGCGCGACTGTCAACATGAATCCGGTGGTGCTATTGCAAATGAAAGTCACTCCGGTAGCCGGGGCTCCTTTCGACCTGACCACCCAGACCATGGTCTCGCGCATCGCAGTACCACGCGCCGGAGACAAGATCAAGATCAAGTACAACCCGGCCAACCCCCAGCAGGTGGCCGTCGTGTAATCAGGCTGGATTAAGAATAAATTGAGCAGGCGGGCCCTAGGGCCCGCCTGCTTTTATTGTTTGTTTGGATGTAAACGAAACGACTTTATAGTACCACCCAGCCCCGGCGCGCGCCGGCGCGCACTGCTTCTGTCCGGCTGGTAACGCCCAGCTTGGCATACAGGCTGGACAAATGGAACTTGACGGTGTTCTCGCTGATCTCCAACGAAGCAGCAATCTGCTTGTTGGCCAGCCCCTGGGCAGTCAACTGCAGCACCTGCCGTTCCCTTTCAGTCAAAGGGTCGACAACCTGTTCGGCCTCTGCCAGCATGGGCAGGCGGTGACGCTCCAGCAGACCCTGGACCAGCGCCGGCGAACCGGCCCACAAGCCCTCCGCCAGGGCATGCAGGACCGCGGAAAATTCCTCCGCACTGGCTTCCAGGGGCAGGATGCCCCAGACCGGCCAGCCGGCCAACCGGGCAGCCTCATCCGGGTTGCCGGTCAAGAGCAGGAGCGGAGGGGTTTGTTCTTCGTTCAATTCATCAATGAAATCGGCCGAAGTGACCACCCACACATCCGCCTGAGGCAGTTCTTGCGGGAGTGCGGAATCCGCCAGCATTTCCACATCCGGCAGACCACGCAACACTTCATGCAGTCCGATGCGCAGGGCCAGTGCCGGAGCAAGGATGGCAACCCGGATCAAAGGGCCGCCTGCATGCGCTGATTCTTGCGGGCACCTGCCAGGAAACTCTGGATCAAGCTGGCCGGGATGGCCACGCTTTGATCGCCGCCGAAAATCATGGCGTTCAAACCGATCACTTCCCCGCTGGCGTTCAACAACGGCCCGCCGGAATTGCCAGGCGCCAGTTGGACATCCGCCCGCAGGACCGGTACCTCGCCATGCCACCCGCGCAGGCTGGTAACCGCCGAGAGTACACCGCCGGTCAGCACGTTGCGCTGGCCCCAGGGGTGGCCGAAGGCGTAAACCAGCTCCCCGGGGCGCGGCCTGGAGCTGGAAAATACCGCCGCAGGATGACCATTCGCCGGGATTTGCAGCAGGGCCAGGTCCACGTGGGGGTCTCTGGCGATAACAGGGGCGTCATAGCGGCTGCCATCCTCAAGCAGCACCTGCACCGTGTGGGCCCGGCCGACCACGTGCAGGTTGGTCAATACCAGGCCATCCCCGGCCAGCACGCCCGCCCCGGCGCCGCGCCGTCCATTGCTGACGAGCGCCAGCACCGGGCGAATGCGCTCGAGTAACTCGTCCAGGGCGGCATTGAGCAATGCAGTCGCTTTCATGGGCGCGCTCCCACTTCCACCATGAAGACCAGCGGCTTGCCGCCGCGCAGCACTTCCATGGGGACGGATTTGCCGACCACATCGCCGGTAAGTTGAGCGAATAGCGCATCATGATCAGGGACCGGCTGGCCATTAATGCCGACCAGGATATCACCGACGATCAGCTGGCCGGCTTCGGCGGGGCTTTTTCGCTCCACGCTGACCAGCAGCAGACCGGAGGCCTGTTTCCGTTTAAGCTCCTTTTGTGCAGCCTCGCTAAGCTCGACTGCTTCGCTGCGCACCCCCAGATAGCCGCGCTTGACCGAACCTGACCGGGCAAGCTGATCCGCCACTTTCCAGGCATATTCGGCCGGGATGGTGAGGACGACCCCGCGTCCAAAGCCGGAGGTATTCACCCCGACCACCTGCCCTTCGGCGTCTACCAGTGGGCCGCCGGAGAAACCCGGATAAGGGGTGGCATCGGTGCGAATATATTTGTCGATGCTGCCTTGCGGCGTGCGCAATGGTCCGCCCATGGCGCTGACCACCCCCAGGCTGGCTTCTATCCCGGCATCGGAAGGCCGGCCGAGCGCCAATACAAGCTGGCCGATGCTGGCCTGCATGGCCGGCTCGGCGGGGGTGGCACGGACTTTTTCCAGGCGCAGAACGGCCAGGTCTGAGCCGGGATCGCGCCCGGCCAGTTGGGCGACAGCCTTCGTACCATCCGGAAGCAGGACGGTTATATCCTGCTCCTGTTCGATGACATGGTCAGCCGTCAGAACCAGGTCGGGAGCAAAAGCAATCCCGCTGGCCGGCATGCGCCGGCGGGCATTGACCAGCAACGTGGAAGCGGCGGCCTTTTCGGTCGCGGCTGCCAGGGAATTCGATAGTTCTACCAGTATATTGGACATATTTACTCCTTATATTGCATCAGTATACTCCCCCACCCGGCGGACGCCATCCTCCAAACGGGTGGGAGAGGCCTCATAAGAAAGGGGAGTAGGGAGAGAGGATGAAAACAAGAAACAAAAAGCAAAAAAAACGTAATGCGTAAAACGTAAAATGAGCAGTGAACAGAAAGTAGAGAACAGAGATATGTGAAGATGAAAAAAACGTGAAACTCGCGGGCGGGGGTGGCAGAAACAATGAGCATACTATAGGGAATAAGTAAAGGATCTCCGATACGAATAACTAAGAGAACTCTGTTGAAGGCAGAGTTTGACTGAGGATATGTAGTCAGCCAGCGGGAAGGCGGCCGTGAGAGGAGAAAGGGCAGACCACCAGGCAAAGCCCAGCCGGAATTCTTGGGATCAACCTAGTGCATCCGAGGTCAAGCCTCAACATACTTTATTCGATTTGACCAAGCGGCAGGGGCAGCCAAGCTCATTGACGAGGTCGCCAAGCGCCTCAAGGAACGATACGGTGTCCCCTGGTGGCCACGAGAGCCCATCAATCAAAGGCTTCGATCAAGCTGGAGACGGAATGGCCAGAGGTGGTTGTCAGATGGACTGGTTGAAAGATGGATTGTAAAAGGTCTGGTTGTGGATGAGCGCCCACAAGATACGCAAGAGCTTGTTCATGAGGACACCCAGGGCTTGCATTTTGGTGAGTGGGTTATTGGGCCTCCTTTGCAGCTGGGTATAGAGTTGAGCGAAGTGCTGATCCTGATGGACCAGTCGCAGACAAGAGTAGTAGAGCATGGTGCGCAGACGCGGTCGGCCCTGGTGCGACATGGGGGTCTGGCTGCGCTGCTTCTTGCCGGAATTGTTGGGAGCAGGTTGGATCCCTGCCAATTTAACCCATTGGGCGGAAGAATGGTAACGGTAGGGATCACCGACTTCCGCCAAAAAGAGGGCAGCGGAAACAGTGTTTAAAGATTTCATGGAAAGTAAATAGGGGGTCTCCGGCATAGGTGCCAGGCAGGCAGCCATGGCGGAAATGACCCGTTTTAGCTGTTCCTGGAAGGTTTGCAGCTCGGCCAAATGCACCTGGTTGGCCTGTTGAATGGCCAAGAGCCCTTCCGTAACGCCGATCGAAGTGGCTGCCAGTTGGTGCACCCGGCGCAGTTTTGCAACACATAGCTTTTTGCCTGAATAGGATGCTCGCACCAAGGCGATGAAGCTTTCCAGACTTAGTTTGCGAATATTGGCGGCAGGCACACAAGAGCCCAATAGGGCCTCAGCTGTCTCTTTGCTAAGATCCTTGAATACCTGAAATAATTCAGGGAAAACCTGCCCAACCAACCCCCACAGAACATTCTTCTCCCGGACAATCGCTTGCATCAACTGGTCATACAGGGTGGCGTACTGGCGCAATTCTTCATAGACGCCTTTTTGCAGACGAGTTTGGGTGTAATGACCATTGCGGGAGAGTTCGGCGATCTGTCCTGCATCCCGTTGATCATCCTTCGACCGGTCCAGTCGATTGCCTTCCCGATGTTTCTTGACCGTATAAGCGTTCACCAGGCGATACGGGATCCGTTTCTCCTCCAGTTCCCTGGCCAACAGCTTCCAAAAGTAGTTGGAGGGTTCCATAGCCACCACCACTTCCGAAGCTTGATGCTTCTGGCGCAATCCCTCCAACCGCTGCAGGAAGTAGTCGTAGCCTCCCCGCTCTTGAGGAAAACTGAAATGATCCAATCGTTGTGCTTTTTCGTTGATCACGATGACCACATTCTTCTCCAATGCCAGGTCCACGCCTACATGGAGTGCACCTGGTTGGTCTTGCACGATTTGCCTTGCTATGTTATTAGAATGGAATTGCGGATGGGGACAGCAGGTGCTATCCTGTACATGACGAGTGACGGGAACGCATCTGGGGCATGGAGCGTCTGGGCGAGCTGGCCAAATCTATGGGATGAATAAACCCGTTATGTTTTTTAGCTCTCCGTCGGACTCTCTCATCTGGGACGATCTTCTCGAAGATCGAGCCCGTATCGGTTTGTGAAACTTCAGCCCAAAAATCTGCGCCCCATCCGCATAACGAGAGAGAAACTTCTCTCAGAAGGAGTGTAGCATGACTGACCCCCAAAAATCAAGTACTTTTGAAAGATATCTTGCCATCGATGCCCATAAACACTACGTGGTGGTGGGCGGACTGAATGCTCAGCTCGAGATCGTGCTGCCAGCCCGCAAAATGGACATGGAACGTTACCCACAGTGGGCCAAAGAAAACCTCACTCCGAGGGATTGTCTGGTGATCGAAGCCAGTACCAACACCTGGGATCTGTTCGATGTCACGGCGGCAGTGGCCGGAAAAGTGATGGTGGCGCATCCCCTGGCAGTCAAGCTGATCGCCAATGCCAGGGTCAAGACCGACAAGCAGGATGTTTTCCGCCTGGCGCGTTTGTTGGCAGGTGGCCTGATCCCGGAAGTGTGGGTGCCTCCAGAGCCAGTGCGCGAATTGCGGACCCTGATCGCCCATCGGCGTCGTTTGATCCAAATGCGCACCATGACCCGCAACCGGCTGCACAGCCTGGCCCATCGCCACAATCTGGCCTTGCCGGAGGGAGGTGCCTTCGCCGATAAGAACCAGGATTGGTGGAAGGGCTTGTCGCTATCCCCGGTGGAGAAGCTGCGCCTCCAACAAAACCTGGCGCTGCTGGAGTTTCTGGAGCCCGAGGTCAAAGCCGTCGATGCGGAACTGGCCCGGCTAAGCTGCTGTGATCCCTGGAAAGAGGCCGTCCCCTACCTGGTGCAACTCCCCGGCTTTGGGCTGATCGTCGCCATGACCATTCTCTCTGCCATCGGAGATATTCAGCGCTTCCCAACCTCCAAACAACTGGTCGGATACAGCGGCCTGGGTGCCAGCCTGCACCAAAGCGGTGAAACAAATTACTCTGGACACATCACCAAACAGGGACGCAAGGAGCTACGTTATGCTCTGGTCGAAGCAGCCTGGGGCGCGGTCACTTCAAGTCCCTATTGGCGTGAACAATACCAGAAGCTCTCTCACCGCATGGCGACAAACAAAGCCATTGTCGCAATTGCTCGCCGCTTGCTGGTGGCGGTCTGGCACGTGCTCACCGAACGGGCCGCCGATCGCAGAGCCGACCCGGATATGGTCGCTTCCAAGCTGATGGTCTGGTCCTGGAAACTGAATGAAGTCCAACGCGGCGGTCTAACCTCACGCCAGTTCGTCCGTTATGGTCTCATGCGTCTGAAGATCGGTCAGGAGATTGACTGTATCAAGCGTCAGGGAAATCGCCCCATCGCTTCCGTGGAGGAAGTGCTGGAGCGCTTGCCTGAACTCAATTTGAACATCTGATTTTGATCCTTCCGTCGCAGTTCTTTTGTCAGCCTGTGCCAATCCAAGCTTGGTGCTGGGTAGGGAGGGTATTCCATTATTCTAATTTTAAGGTACTTTATTCTTCGACATTTCTGCTCAAAGAAATTCACCTCTTGACATTGCAATTCATCGGTAGATTTTGACATGAGGTATTCTCCCAAATACGGACTGACCCAAAATTGGTTCATGTATCAAGAGAATACCTCATTCTTATCCCCCTATACTAGGAACAATGGAGAGGGAGAAGAGAGAAGTGGGAAGAGAGTAGAGAGAAGTGATAAGGAAGAAGCGGAAAACGGGATTTAACAGCAGAATTTGGGCATAATTAGAGGTTTCGTGCGAGTTGAGGGGAAAGGGGGCAGAGGGAAGGGGATAAAGAGGAAAGACTTATGGGATTTTCCTGTAAAAACAATGCCAAAAAAAGGTACTTTTTGGCGGTTTTTAGGGGCAAATTCGGGAAAAAAAGGCATTTTCGGAAGGGAGTTTCCGGCGAATTGTGTAGAGTTTATGGAGGATTTGGGGAGGAAAGATTAAAAGCTCTCACCACGAAGGCCACAAAGGAACACGAAGGAAAAACAAGAAACAAAAAAAAGAAGAACGAAAAACATAATTCATAATTAGAGATTCGTAATTCAGGAATCGGGATTGGTGAGGGGGTGCGAGAGGGAGGCGACCCCACCCCCAACCCCTCCCCAAATCGAAGAACGATTTGGGGAGGGGAGAGAAGAAAGAGGAATATGGCAAGTTTCAATCCACGCCTGCGGGGACGGAGGCGACGCAATGGGCAGACACGCAGGTCTGCCCCTACGGGCATTTCAATCCACGCCCGCGGGGGCAGGGGCTAAATACGATCCAGGGAACCAGGAGCGATGAAGGAAATTCGACCAGACCGGCTTGATAAAAATCTATATCAGATGTTAACCATATATTAGATATTAATAGTAATGTATAATTGACCTTGATCAGCAGAAAATTCCCAGAAAGAATCCTGCAAGAATGACCGGGTAAAAACGAGCTGGCTCGGGAAATACAAACAATAATGAGGAGAAATCGGATGAAAATAAAAGGGTATTTTGTCCTGGCTGGCGTGATAGTCCTGCTGCTGGCCTCCAGTGGGTGCTCCTTTCCCACACCCGGGCTGCCGACCTGCCCGACTGCCGGATTGCAGGCGCCGGTCTTGACCGGCCCGGCGATGTGGTCGGTGGTCGCGTCGCTGTCGCCTTCTCTAACATGGACCTACCCCGACGCGAGTTGCAACCCCCAGGGCTACGCCATCGACTTAAGGACCGGACCATTATTCACCGACCACCTGGGCGGCGGCACCGGCAACCCCTCCACTTCCTGGGGGCCCGGCAGTCCCCTCCAGCCTGGGCGTGAATACGAATGGGGTGTGCAGGCCATTAATGGGACCACGCTGGGGCCGCCCGCCGGTTACAACTATTTCTTTACCGGCCCGATGTGTGACACAAACGCGCTGGCTGCCCCCAGCCTGCTCCAGCCTGCCAACGGGGCAATAATAAACGAACTGGACCCGAGTTTGATCTGGCAATATCCTGACGCCTGCCTGCCGCAGGGCTACCGGGTGGACCTTTCCACGGACCCGACCTTCGCCGACACCAGCCTGAGCGGCGGCACCGGCACTCCATCCACGCGCTGGGGGCCAGGCAACCCGCTGGCGAACTGCACGGTCTACTATTGGAAGATCACGCCAATGAACGATACCACCCTGGGCCCGGTTTCGAGCGTATTTTCCTTCACCACCCAGGCGCCGGGAATCTGCCCCAAGCCGGTTCCGGTGAACCAAAATCCCATCACGGTTTTGGGTCCGCCCATCCTGGAAATTCCCACACCAACCCCCACCATGACACTTTCCCCAACACCCACCCAGGCAGGATTCATTTTCATCCCGAACCTTAATGCGAATTGCCGCTCCGGTCCCAACCCGGTCTTTTCCATCCTGGATGTGGCATTGAAAGGCCATTCCTACCTGATGGACGGGCGCAACCTGGATGGCAGTTGGTTCCGGATCATGCTCACACCCAACGAAGGCTGCTGGGTGCCGTCCACAGCAGGCACACCCCCTGCAGACCTGACGGGATTGCGGGTGCTGATCGAACCACCCACGCCGACCGCCGTCCCCCCGACCGCCACACTGGCGGCCTGCTCCCGCATCACGAACCCGAAGATCTGCAGCGCGCAGCCGAACTGCCAATGGAAGCTCGGTGTGACAGGCGGAGGCGCATGCACGAGTAAATAGAAGTTAGCGCACGCTCAAAATCGCCCGGTATGGCACCGGGCGATTTTGTCGTTTCACAGACAATAAGGTCTATGATAATTGAGAAGCTGGCTTTCCCCAGCGTGGATATCTGGCTGATTAATAATCTGCTGATACCTTCCTCCCGGCAGACCCAGACCCGCCCACTCTATTGCCTCGCTTGAGCCGCCTCGACACATTTTTTCACCCCGACAGCCAGCTGCTCAATATTAAGTTGATCAAGCATGGACGCATGGGATCCCGGGACATCCAGAATCTCTACTTCAGCGGCATAATCCTTCCATCCTGCGGTTAGGTCGGATCGGACGTAAGATGGTCGTTCATTCGCCCGGAACAAGGTTACTTTTCCTGGGAACGGGTTTGGCCTGTAGCGGATATAGGCAGTTTGGTTAATCCAATTAATATCCTTTGGAGTCATCTTCAATCTTTCGGCAATATAGAGAAGCGAGGAAGAGCTTAACATTCTTTCCATCAAACTCTTGACCCTGTTTGTTCCATAATTCAACCTTTCCAGCCAGGACAGATGGCGCATATTATCGCGGTGAATATTCACCCGTTCAGGAACTTCCGCCTTAGGATACGATCCGGGAGCAAATGTATCAAACAACCCTAAAAATGCAACCACCTGCCCCGATCTGGTTAACTGCTGCGCAATTTCAAAGGCCAGCATCCCGCCGAAAGAATGGCCTGCAAAATAATAGGGACCATCCGGCTGGAGTTCCCGGATCTCACGCAGACAACTTGCCGCCGTTTCCTCCATCCGTATGGATGGGACGGTCTTTGTGCCTGAGAAAACCAACTCGATGCCATAGACAGGCCGGTCGTTCCCAAGGCGGCGGGCCAGGTCGCGGAAGTAAAAAGAATCCCCATGCTTGCCCGGAAAGAGAAAGAGAGGCGGTTGGACCCCTCCGCTTTGAAACACAATTATGGAAGAAGCCGCTTGAACATCGCTGTGCTCAATATACCGGGCCATTTGTTCGATCGTCCGGCATTCGGCCAGAAGTGCGAGCGGAAGGTTGCGGTTGAATTGGTCTTCAATATCAGTTAATATCTGGGCTGCCAGCAGGGAATCGCCTCCCAACTCCAGGAAGTCGTCCTGGATGCCAATTCCTTCGAACCGGAACGCAGCTGTCCAGATTTTCACCAATTCTTGCTCAACCGGATTGCGTGGGGCAACAAAAGCGGCGTCAGATTCGCGGGTTGGCTCAGGCAAAGCGTGGACATCCACTTTACCACGGGTGTTCAGGGGAAATTTATCGAGAAAAACAAAGCGTGCCGGGATCATGTAATCGGGCAGCTTGGCAGCCAGGAAGGTACGTAGATCCATACTGGTCGAAACCATTCCCGGGCGGGGCACGATATAGGCAACGAGCCTTCTTTCGTTCATGGCGTAGGGTACCGGGCGTGGTGCAATAACCAGCTCTTTTACAGCCGGGTGAGTGGAAAGTGCTGATAGTATCGCGTTGATCTCGACCCGGAACCCCCGGATCTTCACCTGGTTATCTTTGCGCCCTACGAATTCGAGTCTTCCATCGGGAAGCCAGCGTCCCAGGTCGCCCGAATGATAAATTCGCGACTCCGGGTCGGCAGGGTCAGGATGTAAGACTGCCTCGGTCAGCTCGGGGTTATGCCAGTAGCCGGGGATCAAGTAACGGCTTTTAACTACGATCTCCCCGGCCTGTCCCGGATCGACCGCTTGACCAGCATCATCAACAAGAATGATCTCTTTGTCGGGGGCAGGATAACCCAGAGGCGGAATGGGATCGGAGATGTCGGTGTGCTGATCATATCGCTGGAACGTCATCCAGGCGGCTTCCGTGGAAGCGTAAACATTATTTAATATACAATGGGACGAGAAATGTCTTCTCCAATCTTCCAGGTCCTGGTGGTAAAAGCCATCACCGCCAATTCCGATGGCCAGCAGATCTGGAAAGAGCGTCTCTGTGCTCCTGGGCAGGGAAGCCATCCACTGGCGAAGGAAGCCGGGAGGGCAGGTCAGGAACGTGATTTTCTGCTGGATTAACCAATCTCCAAAAGCGCTTAAAGTCATTTTCTTAAGGTCGCAAGGATGAAGCGTTGCGCCGCTTAAGAGTGCCCCAAAAATGCCGGCTATCGACCAGGCGTAACTACACGACAATGTGAGAGGAATGTGATCTTTGCAACCCAGCTCGTTGAAATTTATGAAATCCATATTGAAATGGAGGGCGCAACTGTGATCATAGACCGCCCCCTTGGGTTGCCCGGTCGAACCTGACGTGTAGAAGATCGCAGCTATTGATTCGGGCGATAAAGGAATATGAGGGTTTTCATTCGGAAACCCGACCTCAAGCAAGTCAAGGTTGAGGATGGCAGCTCCATCCTGGGCCAACTGCCGGGCGACAGGCAGGCTGGGTTCATCGGTGATGATCAAGCCGGATCCTGCATCCTTGAAGATATTTTCAAGGTGTTCGATCGGCATAGAAGGTTCTAATGCGAAGTATATTTTCCCCGCCTTCAAGATCCCCAGGATCGAAATGATTGAGGCGGTCTTATCCTCCAATAAAAAGACAACCGGTTCTTCACCCGGCCCCAAGCGAGCGAGGATGGCGTGGGCCAGTCGATTAGCAGATTGATTGAGAGCCTGGTACGAGAGCTCCCGATCCCCCTGGACTATCGCACTCCGGCCGGGGAATTTTTCAACAGCCTGCTCGAACCGTTCGACCAGGGTGCTATCCACGAAATCGTGAGGAAAGGGGACAAAACTTTTTTTAGGTTCAATTAATGGAAGCGAAGGGAAGGTCATAAATAATTCTCAAGTTAATCATATCATCTTTCGTTCTACCTACCATTAATCCACGTATTATATATCTACGCCAATATAAAACGTGGATAAACCAGCGAGTGTTAAATAGGAGTTATTGAGGGCCTGGAACCTATTCGAAATGCAAAGTGTCAGGACGAGCCGCCTTCCGTATGTGTTGAGTCTATGGGTTGATGAAAAATTCTGGATACTACAAATATCCGCCCGATAAGAAGGTCAAGAGTGAAATTTCGCCAGGTTTTGTAACGACAGTAGGACCGGCATCTCCGGCTTTTGGATAGAGGGTCAAGGTGATAGGGGCGGGTTCGTACCGTCTAACAGGGACTAAATTTCTCGGCTCAGAACATAGAAGCTCTGCGGGCCTATGAAGAAGCGTAACAAGTTATTACGTGCTAAAAGCTTTGCTGGCCACATCCGGCAGGGCCTCGAAGGCCGGGCGGGCGAAATAGTAACCCTGGAAGATGCTGATGCCGGCTTCATGCAGCCAGTGATATTCATCCGCATTCTCGACCCCTTCGGCCACGATTTCAATGGCCAACTGCTCGCAAATTTGCTTGACGCCGGTAAAGATCCTTTGCTTGACAAAATCCTGTTGGATGTTGCCGATCAAAAAGCGGTCGAGTTTGATGTAATTCGGCTGGTACTCCGCCAACAGTTTCAGGCCGGAATAACCTGCTCCGAAATCGTCAATGGCGGTCGTAAAACCGAAATCCTGGATGAGCCGCAGATACTGCAGCAAATTACGCTGGTCGGTCAGGCTCTCCATTTCAAGCACCTCGAAGATGATGTTCCCCACCGGGATGCCGCTGCGGATGGAAGCCTGGAAGGTGGTCATGATGCTCAGGTCAATCTCGTAAATGCTTTGCGCGGACAGGTTGAGGTTCAGCCGTTTGGGATTTTTTAATCTGCTGGCCAGGTAAATGGCTTTCGAGCGGCAGATTTCGTCGAACCGGGGAAAATCATATTTGGGTACCTGGGCAAATACCGAAGCCGAAGGTTCCCCGTGCGGCCCGCGCACCAGTGCTTCAAAGGAGATGATCTCGCGGTTGCGGGCATCCACGATGGGTTGGAACGCAAAACTGAATTCGAAGCCGATATTCCCGTTGGATTTGAAGGGAAAGGTTGGTTTGACGGGCCTGGGGCAATTCTGCATAACTTTTTCCTGATTCCGGTAGGATTTATTCTTCTAATGGAACTTTCCGGAAAATGCCGGTTGCAATGGTTGCGCTGGAACCATCCCCAATTCCATCATAACCGTCCATCCCCTAATGCGGTATCCTATTATGGAGGTTCTTTGTTGCCTACTTATTGACCAGTCAGAGGCGATCTTTTAGCTGGGCTGCCTGCACACCCCCGCTTCCCCAAGGTTTAAGTGGGATACTGATCCCCAATTTAAGCTGCCTGCAGTATGAATCCCCCGGCCGCCCAGGTAGCTTTCTGCGGTACAATCGCCGCATCGATTTGATAATCCACAATCAAAAATCCTCAAGCAGAAATCCGTCAATCCCATGCCATCCGATACGCAAGTCATCTACTCCATGATGCGGGTTGGGCGCATCCATCCCCCCAACAAACAGGTCCTGCGGGATATCTCGCTGGGCTTCTATTACGGCGCCAAGATCGGAGTGCTCGGCCTGAACGGGGCCGGCAAGTCCACCTTGCTGCGCATCATGGCCGGCCAGGATAAAGATTACGTCGGCGAGATCAGCATGAGCAAGGGCTACAGCGTTGGCCTGCTCGAGCAGGAACCACAACTCGACCCGCAAAAGACCGTCATCGAGGTCATCCGCGAAGGCGTCCAGCCCATCGTGGAACTGCTGAAGCGTTTTGACGAAGTCAACGCAAAATTCGCTGAAGCGGAGGCGGACTTCGACGCGCTGATCGCCGAACAGACCAGCCTGCAGGAGGCGCTCGACAAGGTCGATGCCTGGAACCTGGACAGCCACCTGGAGTTGGCCATGGACGCCCTGCGCTGCCCGCCAGCGGATACACCGGTCAAGGTGCTCTCCGGCGGCGAACGCCGACGCGTAGCCCTGACCCGGCTGCTGCTGACCGAACCGGATATCCTGCTGCTGGACGAACCCACCAACCACCTGGACGCCGAATCCGTGGCCTGGCTGGAGCACCACCTGCGCGAATATAAGGGCACGGTCATCGCCGTCACGCATGACCGCTACTTCCTTGATAATGTCGCCGGCTGGATCCTGGAACTGGACCGCGGCTATGGCATCCCCTGGAAGGGCAATTACTCTTCCTGGCTGGAACAGAAGAAAAACCGGCTGGCCCTGGAGGAGAAGAGTGAGTCCAGGCGCCAGAAGACGCTCGAGCGGGAACTGGAATGGATCCGCATGTCGCCCAAAGCGCGCCAGGCCAAGGGGCAGGCCCGCCTGACCGCCTATGAACGGCTGTTGAGCCAGGAAACGGAGCAGCGGCGCGAAGAGCTGGAAATCTACATCCCGCCCGGTCCCAGGCTGGGGGATATCGTCATCGAACTGGAGGGGGTCAGCAAAGCCTATGGCGACCGGCTGCTGCTGGAGGACTTCAGCGCGAAAATCCCGCCCGGCTCGATCGTCGGCGTGATCGGGCCAAATGGAGCCGGCAAAACCACCCTGTTGAAGATGATCACCGGGCAGGAAAGCCCCGACCGGGGCACCATCCGGATCGGAGAAACGGTCAAGTGGGCTTATGCCGACCAGACCCGCACGCTCGACCCGGAGAAAACCGTCTGGGAGCAGATCACCGGCGGGGCCGAAACGCTCACGCTGGGCACGCGCACCATGAACTCGCGCGGGTATGTATCCTCCTTCAATTTTTTGGGCCCCGACCAGCAGAAAAAAGTCGGCACCCTGTCGGGTGGCGAACGAAACCGGGTCCACCTGGCCAAAACGCTCACGCAGGGCGCCAATGTGATTTTGCTCGATGAGCCCACCAACGATCTGGATATCAACACCCTGCGCGCCCTGGAGGAAGCCCTGGAAGACTTCGCCGGCTGCGCCATCGTGGTCAGCCACGACCGCTGGTTCCTGGACCGCATCGCCACCCACATCCTGGCCTTCGAAGGCGACAGCCAGGCACGCCTGTTCCTGGGAAATTGGTCAGACTATGAAGCCCACATGCGCGAGACCTACGGGAAGGACCTCCAGCCGCACCGGGTGAAATACAGAACATTGAAGCGATAATCAAATATAACTATGAGCGCGATACGACCCGGTCAAAAGACCGGGTCGTTAGCGAGGAGGAAACGCACAACTTTGTTCGCAGTTTCCAAGCATAATGATAGTACCTGATTATGAATAACTCATGAATTAATTCTGGTTGTGCAAATAATCGACCCCGGTTTCTTTGGCCACCAATTTACGTTGCGCTTTAATAATACGCTTTTATACATTCCAACAATTTTACACCTGAACCCTTGAAACGACCCGGCTTCATACCGGGTCGTTTCAAGGAGAAGAAAGAAGAAGAATGTTCGCCTGTTCCCACTGCTTCCAAACAATATCATAGCACTTGATTATAAACAACCCATGAATTATGGCTTATTTAGGTGGTTTACATAGGGGAAGAAATGAGTATATTGTGGGTGATTCATTGGCAGAAAAACGACCCGGCGTATGCCGGGTCGTTTTTTAAGGAGGGGGAGAGAGAAGAAATGTTCACCTGATCAAACTGCTTACAACCAATATAATACTCCCTGTGCATGAACAAACGATGAATTTTTCCAGGATATGGGGAACGGGAAACACCAATGAAGCCTCCTGCAAGAAACCGAACAGTCTGGGGGTATCGCCCGTATATAATAAGCAAGCGTTCTGTCCGAATGAAACTTCCCCGAGGAGAGTCTATGGCAAACAGTGCCACCCTGATCGAAACGCAAGCCTTGTTCAAACGCTACGGCGACAAACTGGCCGTGAATAATGTCAGCTTCGAAGTACAGGCCGGGGAGGTGTTCGGCTTCCTAGGCCCGAACGGCGCAGGGAAGACCACCACCATCAAGATGATCGTCGGGCTGCTGCAGCCCACTTCCGGCACGATCCGGGTGGCCGGATACGATGTGCAGACCCAGCCCCTGCTGGCCAAGGCTGCCAGCGGCTACGTGCCGGACACTCCCAATCTGTACGCCAAACTGACCGGGCGCGAACTGCTGCGCTTCGTGGGCGACCTGTACAGCCTGGATCGCCAGCGGCTGGCGCAGCGTACCGAGGAACTGTTGCGCGTGCTCGACCTGAACGAGGCGGCCGACCAAACCATCGACTCGTACAGCCACGGCATGCAACAGAAAACCTCCCTGGCGGCCGCGTTGATGCACGATCCCAAAGTACTGGTACTGGATGAGCCAACCGTGGGTCTCGACCCCAAGTCGGCCCGCCTGATCAAGGATATCCTGCGCCAGATGGCCGAGCGCGGCACAGCGGTATTTCTTTCCACACACATCCTGGAAATCGCCGAGCGCATGTGCGACCGCATCGGCATCATCGACAAAGGTGCATTGGTGGCGGTCGGGACCATGAACGAACTGCGCGCTCTGGGCAAGGCTGGCGAAACCAGTCTGGAGGATATCTTCCTGGGCCTGACCGGTGGCGCAGAGGCAGCCGAGATCTCCGAGATTTTGAGATGAACAGCCTGTCTGTCATGCCCTCGGCGCGATTGTTGCCGTCCGTTTGGAAACTGATCCGCCTGCGTCTGCTGCTCAACTGGAATGCGTTCAAGCATGCCAAAACCGGCCGGAAGATCGGCACGATCGCACTGGTGATCCTGGCGTTGGTCTTTACCGGGTTCACCTTCTTCCTGAGCTGGCTCCTGCTGGGATTCCTGCGCTCAGCCAAACTGATCCAGTACGTCGGATTTGATGTTGGTCCCTTCCTGCAGACCGTACCGGTGCTGGTCTTTGCCTTGCTGTTCGTGGGAATTATGTTCTCCAGCTTTGGTGTGCTACTGCAGGCGCTGTACCTCTCGGGCGACATGGATTTCCTGCTGAGCTCGCCGGTGCCCATCCGGGCGGTCTTTGTCACCAAGCTGCTGCAGGCGGTGCTGCCCGGTTTCGGGTTGGCGGCCCTGTTTGGCCTGCCGGTGCTGTACGGGCTGGGCCTCACCGGCAATTACTCCATCGTTTATTACCCGCTGGTCCTGCTGACCATGGTTGCCCTGACGCTGGCGGCGGCCGGTATCTCGGCGTTTCTGGTCATGCTGGCGGCGCGCCTGTTCCCCCCCCGGCGGGTGGCGGAGGTATTGGGGTTCCTGACGGCCACCCTTTCCATCCTGTGTTCGCAGAGCGGCAACCTGTATAACAGCCTGGGTCGCGACGTCACGATCTCAGGGTCGCAGGTCAACGGGGCCTTTGCCTTGCTGATGCGGTTCAATACGCCCTGGAACCCATTGAACTGGGCTGGAAGCGGCCTGGTGGACCTGGGCGAGGGCCACTGGCTGGCAGGGCTTGGCCTGGTGGCGCTGACCCTGGGACTATCGGCACTGGCCTTTTCATTCGCTTTGGCCACTGCCGAACGCTGGTATTACAGCGGCTGGGCCGGGATGCAGGTGGTGGCTTACAAGAAAAAATCCGCCCGCTCCGTGCGAGCGCAAACGGTCACTGCCCAACCTGTTCCCGATATTGCCAACCTGGCCGGGCCACAGATGAGTCGGGTGCTGCCTGCCCCTGTTCGGGCCATCCTGCAAAAGGATTTCCTGCTGCTCCGACGGGACATACGCAATCTTTCGCAGTTGGTCACGCCATTGATATTCGGAATATTCTATACCTTCATTTTCCTGCGCCCGGGGGGTTCAATCTTCCCGGACAGCCCGGATACGCCGGCAATCTTCTCTTCGATGGCCCGCTTTATCTCCTCCTACGGGAACATCGGCATGAGCCTGTTTGTCGGTTGGATGCTGCTCAGCCGGCTGGCGGGAATGGCTTTTTCATCAGAAGGCAAGAACTACTGGATGTTGAAGGCCTCCCCGGTGAAGGCCACACACCTGCTGACTGCCAAGTTCCTGATGGCCTACCTGCCCACGCTGGCGCTAGGCGTAATCTTCATGGTGGCGGTCTCGATCCTGCAAAAAGCCTCGCTGGCCATCTTCTTGTATGGTCTGCTGGCAACCACCTTGTGCCAGGCCGGGATGAGCGGCATCCTGCTGGCCTTCGGCGTAGCCGGCGCTAATTTCAACTGGACCGATCCGCGCCGGATGAATGCCGGTGTGATCGGCTGCCTCGGCCAGGCCTTGACGGCGCTCTTCCTGCCGATCGCCTTCGGTTTTTTCATCGGCCCGTTGCTGCTCATGACAATCATGAACTGGCCGCAGGTTTACGGTTATCTGGCCGGAGCCGTTGCCGGTGTCGCCGTCAGCGCGACCGCCGCGCTCCTGCCGCCCTGGCTGGCCCGGAAGCGGGTGGACCGGCTGAATGAGAATTAAGAATCTATCCGAAAGTTAAAGAAAAACCGCAATTTGAGAGTGTGCGGCTTCGCCGCACACTCTCAAATTGCGAACTTCTCCCAAATTTTCGGAAAGGTTCCAAGCCGGATAACCGGATTACATACCGAATCTGCGCGAGTAGAGCAGTGCGGTCATCGTGATGATATCTGCACTATAAAAAACGAACAAAGCCACCATCCAGATGGCGAAGCCGGTGCGTATCCAGCGGAACCGCTCCGTCAGGCGCGCAATGAGCGACTCGCCGGCCCGCACGAATAAAAGCGGGAATGTGATCATGGCAGGGTAAATAAAGATCGCTTTCATTACCGAGAAATCCCGGTATTCCAGTGCATACAGTATGATGAATAGAACGAAGCCAATAAAAGTCACCGCCGTCAGGCCGAAATGGGTCTCGACGGCAAGAGCCGGGTCACGTTTGATCAGGCTTTTCAGGAAAAGGAATATTTCCATGGCCGCACCCACCAGCAGCAACAGCGTGGGCAGAAGCGCCAGGATGTAGATCGCCCGGCTGAGGTTGAAACCCACTTCGCCGGTGGTGGACCAGGACTCCGGCCAGTTGTCAAAGTGCACGGAATTTGCCCGGGCATATAATTGCGTCCAGAGCGAGGTGCGGGTGGGTGGATAAACATCGCCATTTTCATCGCGGGGGTAACGGAGCAGATCGCCGATTTTAAAGGTGAAGAATCCATCCTGGATGGACAGAATGCCCGGCCGGGCGGTGGAAGTTTGCTTGAATAATTTTGGCAGGGGCTGCCTGTCGATATTCGTCAGGATGGGCGAACCATATTCCCGAACGTTTGAAATATATTGATTGAGCGGGTTAAGAATCGAAATGATCAGGGTGAACAGCCCGAACAACCCGGCGAAGAGCAGCATTTGGAATCTGAACTGTTTTTCCATCCAGGCTTTGACAACCAGCGCCAGCAGGATTGCAATCGCAGTGATCCAAACGTTGGTCTTTGAGGAGATCCCCAGGCTGATAAAAAGTAGCATCAGCAGAAGGGTAACCAACCTTTTTTTTCTGCAGGAACGAATATGTGCAGAAGAGCGCCAGAGTGGAAAAGAGGATCGCGAAGGTATCATTGGTGGCCTGGGAATTGATTCCGATCAGTCCTGGATTCAACGCAACCAGTCCAAAAGCGATAACTTTTAGGAGCCCGTTCTTATCCGGCAGGCGATAGAGAAACAGCCTGATGACCAGGATGGTGATCAATCCGGCCGTGTAATTTAACATCTCCACAGCCAGGATCATCGAACTTGGGTTGGTGTTTTCCAGACCAGTCAGTTGAAGGAATTTAGCCGCAGTGTAATGGAATAATTTCGGTTGGTAGCATTCCCAGCAATCCGCTTTTTCGGGCAACCGCTTTGTATTCAGGATGAGCTGGATTACCGTGAAATGGTCGTCGTTGGATTTACGGTTAAAGACCACCATTCCCAACCGCAATCCAGCGGATATTAGAAAGATGATCAGGATCAAGGTATGGGTTATGCGATTAGGAATATTCGTAATCTCGCTCCCAGGGGGGTATTGAAAAGTATAACATACCTCTGCAAGGTGACTGCCACCTGACATGCAGATCTTATTTAACAATTCTGGAAGAGTTCGCATTTTGAGTATGGACACTCAAAATGTGGTTCGTCTATTTTAGGTACTTGACAGATTGTGCCTGGGCACAAAAGAAATCGTATAATGGAAGGGCCATGTTCAAGAAAAGCTTTTTACTCTTCCTCTTCATTTGTGCGGCTGCCTGCAGCCCGGCCGGGCCAACCCTCATCCCAACGCCTGCGACGGATCAGATCATCGGGGAGGAACAGGACGTCTACGCATTTCTGCTGGCCAAGTTGTACCAGCACAAAAGTTATGTCATCATGGCTGACACCGCTACAAATTCCACCGGGGTGGACAACACCGCCCAGACATTGGACTACGTCCTGCAGAACATGCACGGCATGGCCTCCGGAACGCTCGACAGTTTCCGGGCCCGTAACACTACCGCCCAAGTCCTACGCCCGGACATGCAGCTTGGCGGCCCCTATACCCTGTTAAGCCAGACCGCCAAGAACCAGATCTTCAGCCAAAACCAAAGCGGCTGGGATATTTTTTACAACCGCTACCCGCAGGCGCCTGGCATCACAACGTTTTCGCGCGTAGGGTTCAATGCCAGCCTCGACCAGGCACTAGTCTATATGGGCACACAAAGCAATTGGCTGGTTGGTACAGGCAATTACTTCCTGCTAAAGAAAGTTAACGGGACCTGGAGCATCGACCAGCAGGTGCTGATCTGGGTCTCTTAATGCGGGTTTTTCCCATCGTGATAGCATCCCTGGGCATTTACTCCGCCCATTGCAAGAGGCGCGGGCGGCTGGAGAAACAACACTGATATGCGAACATCCCTGCGTTGGCAAGTATCTGCTTTTACGGTTGTCCGGGGAATCTTCAACACCCTGCACCGGATGGTTTACCCCTTCCTGGCAATTTTCGCGCGCGGCCTGGGCGTAGACCTGACCACCATTTCCTATGCGCTGACTGCACGCGGCGTGGTCGGGACTGTCGGACCATTCGCGGCGGCCGTGGCCGATCAGCGCGGGAGACGATTCGGCATGCTTCTGGGAGCCGTGCTATTTATGGCCGGAGCCGCCGTGGTGGTTTTCTGGCCAAGCTTCCCCGGCTTTACCATCTCGCTGGCCTCAGCGACACTCGGGAAATATATCTTCGACCCGGGCATGCAGGCTTACATCGGGGACCACGTCCCATATCAACGGCGCGGCCGGACAATTGCCATCACCGAGTTCGGCTGGTCACTGGCTTTCATTGTGGGAGTCCCGCTGATGGGTTTCCTGATCGCCAGCAAAGGCTGGATGGCGCCTTTCCCTCTTTTAGCGCTGTTGGGGGTGGTGATCGTTGCCGGACTTTTTTGGATGCTGCCAAAGGAGCAAATTCCGTCCAACGCGCCGCGTTCGCGCGACAATTTTCGTCTGGTACTGGCCTCCCTGCCCGCCCTGGCCGGCCTGGCCGTGGGGTTGCTTGCCACTGCTGCCAACGAACAGGTCAACCTGATCTTTGGCGTTTGGCTGCAGGATTCCTTTGGTCTCAAGATTGCCGCGCTGGGGGCCGCCTCGGCCGTGATAGGCATCTCTGAAATGAGCGCCGAGGGCCTGGTGGCCGCCTTTGTAGACCGTCTGGGCAAACTGCATTCGATTGCCCTCGGACTGGCGGTTAATTCGCTGGCAGCCCTGGCCCTGCCCTGGCTGGGCCGGACGGAATGGGGGGCATTAATCGGCCTGTTCTTCTTTTATATCTCCTTTGAATTCACCATCGTCAGTTGTATCCCGCTAATGACCGAATTGCTGCCTTCCGCGCGTGCCACCCTGATGGCTTGCAACGTGGCCGCACTGTCCTTCGGCCGTGCCATCGGAGACTTCATGGCTCCCCGGCTATACGGGTTGAGTTTCCTGGCAGTTGCGCTGGGGGCGGTTGGCTTTAACCTGCTGGCGCTGTTGGCGCTCTCCCGGCTGGCAAAAGAAAGGCGGCAGGTTTCAGCCTGAATATAATTTCGATTGCACCTTGCCTGCTTGCAATTTGTCCAGCTTCCAAGCCGCCAATGGGATAATTGCCATTAGAAGATACGGGATCGTGTAACGCGCAGGATCCCATAATTCCGCAAATAACATGAGTAGGGAAGCTGCCAAAAGAAAAACCGCCCATTGGATTTGTTTTATATCTATTTCGGTTCGGGGAAGAACTATCGCAGATGGGAAAATGGTACCTTCTACTGTCTGACCCTTATTTCCTCCGATAATTATCAATCCCAATACAGGAATAAGCAGAAATCCCAAATCGTGGAAATGGAGATGCGGAGAAGCGAACAGGCTCAAGCATGCGGCCAACACGATGTGGCGAATACTGAGCACGGGGGAGATTTTCCACAGGATGGCCAGACCAGCCAGCGTTGCCAGGAATAAGACCCAGGCAAGCCCATGCAATAAACTTATTGGTATTCCCGGGAAAAGCCTAAAGACCATGCCGGTGAAGTTGAACATGCCAGCTTCGTTCAACCCAAAACCTTGCCCTGCTGCACTGATTATTACCAGGTGAATAAAATCCTGTACGCCCCTAAGACCAACAAGACCGATGCTAAAAACCGCCAGCAGCGTAGCCGCCGCGGCAAACCACCACCAAACCTTGCGTCGGTTAAAAAGGAACGGCACAGCCAGAATTAAAGCAATTTGTGGGCGGATGACCGTCATCGCCAGGCCGAGCCCGGCTGCCCAATCTTTGCCACGCACCATCCCGTACAACCAGATCATTCCTCCGAGGATGAGAAAGGCTGAATCCTGTCCTTTAAGAAGGCCAGTAAAAACAGGATAGAAAGATATGGCTGAAATGAGCAGGAGTAACTTCGAACCCAATGCCCATTTCATGGCAGATAATATCCGCTCCATGAAAATTGCGCTACCAACTACAAAGCCGAACGATACCAGCACCCAACGCCAGTAAGATGCTGTGTAATCAGGAGTGCATATCAATTGTAAAATTGGAACTAAAACAGGCGGATGGTTAAACGGCAGGAGTTGATCATCACGTAGCGAAAAACCGTAGATTGTCTCCTGTACCTGAAGTTCGGTTGGTACATCATAAAGCAGATGGTAAGAACTGCTTGCAGCGATCCTTCCGGCGGTATACAGTGCACTAAAATCGAATGGCTTGTGTGTTTCCGGCTGGAAAACCACCAAAGACCACAACCAGCCTTCCCAGAATAATTGGAATGCCAACCCTGCGATAACGAAAACGAGCAAAAAATTTACCCGTTTCACCAAGTTCCTCCAACTGCCATACGGTTCCAAGAGGGTTATTTACAATGAATATCTAATCTTGGGGTAAAAACACAGGTACCCGGTTTCGTTTATCTATGGAGTAGGCCTTAACTATACAGAGAGCCATTACCATAATAGTCACAATATATGATCCGGCTGAAAAATGCGAAAGGAACGGTATCACGGCACCTGCGGCCCAAATTAAAGCAGTCGTAACCGACCATTTTTCGCTCAACCAAATCATTGCCGGAACCAGAAGAACCAAATCGTATGCATTGGCTCTTGGCGCGCAGAACAGGGATGCGGCTATGGCCAGTGACAAAAGCGGGATCCTCGGCAAGAAGCGGAATCGTATTACTACCAAAGCGGCGACAACCACTAAAATAGCTGCCAATAGCAAGTTTGCCGCCCCAACATAATTCTGACCTAGCCCTATCAGGGATGGCAGAGTTGAAAATTTCCAGACAGAATTAGTATCCAAACTTCCGACTCCGCCCGTAAGCAAACCTAGCATTTGCCTGACCCAGTCCGGCGTAATCAAAAACTCGATCCCGAAGAGACTCAAGGTGGTCACAGCCCCAGTGAGGATTGTTTTCCATCCACCCATCCATAAAACGAGAGGAATAAAAATGAGAAAAAGATGAGGCTTTAGAAGAATCAGAGGCAAGCATAGCCCGGCCAGGGATTTCCGTTCGTGTGCAATTAAAAACATAACCAGGGCCGCGCCTCCCAAAACAAAATAGGACATTTGCCCGACCCGATATGCCAGCCAACTCAGCCATATAATCATGGAAAACATATAAATACGATCAAAAACACCAAACCCCCGGTAATTCTTTGTTAGAGAATGGATAACCAGGGCCATAATAATCAAACCTACTACCAGGAATAGGAATGAGGCGGTCTCAAAAGGGAAGAACGCCAAAGGAAGAAATAACCAGGCAACCCAGGGAAAATACCAGAATGGTAAATGAGCCGCCCCATAAAATGTATAAATCGAATTTCCCGCCAGGGTATTCCGGGCAGCTCCGTAAAAAACTTGAAAATCAAATAAATCAAACCCCCTGCTCAGGTTTAGCGTATAAAGCATAAAACTGATCGCGAGCACCAGGTCGACTAGCACAAATATTTTATAAAGGATTTTCCAAATCTTCATGAATCCCATCCAGCAATTCAATTCTTCAGAGTATAGCACAGTAACATAAGGCGGAAAAAGACGTTCCTTTTGTTCGATATTTTTCTTGTTGTCCATCCAGGTAATCGCGCTGCCAGGCAATTCGTGTCGTATAATTCCAGCATGCATTCGCATGACGAAATGGTGACTCTCGCATGAAACCGAAGCCGGGAATAACCCTGCATATGGAGGCCCGGATGCGCTGGTACTGGTGGGGGTTGCTTATCTTGCTCCTATCATTGGCCAGCTATGTCCTGGCGGTCAGAATTGTAAACTCCATTGACTATCTTAAATATGGCACCGATTTCTCATCGTTCTGGATGGCTGGGAAACTGATATTGCAGGGGAAAAATCCTTATGATATCGTCGCATGGGGTGAAGGTTTCCGCCGCTTTGAACTCGGATTTTTGCTTACGCCCGTTTTCTTATACCCCCTACCGCTGGCACTGCTCCTGACTCCGCTCGGCCTGCTGCCATTCTACAGCGCCTACATCATCTGGGTGGCACTCACCCAGTTGATGATCGTTGCCTGCCTGGTCATCCTGCTAACCATGGAAACCTATCCGCGTGGAAAGTTCTTTTTCATTCCACTTCTGATTGGGATCATGTTTTTTCGCCCGACCACCTTGACCCTCACCCAGGGCCAGGTAAGCGGGTTGTTCCTGTTTGTACTGGTCTGGATCGCATTTTTATGGCATAAGGGGAAATGGTTTTGGGGCGGCTTCCTGCTGGGTCTACTGGCGCTCAAGCCCAACCTGGGTATCATCATCATCGTTCTGGTTGCCATCTGGCTGCTGTTCAATAAAAACTGGCGGGCCCTTTGCGGGACTCTCGTCTCTGGAATATTCGTGATTATCGCCGGGCTGATTTATAACCCCGCCTGGGTGATCCAATACTTACGTGTCGGCAGCAACAAACTGTCGGAGACTTTCGGCGGTTCCCCGACCGTTTGGGGGCTGGGCGCGCTGATCAGTCATAATCAAATCACTGCAACTCTGATAATCGGCAGCCTGGCTGGCTTGCTGGTCCTGTTCGGGTTCTTCCGGGTCCTGCTGTATTCGCATGCAACCATGCGGCCGGTGAGCGTGCTCGCGCTGGTAATCAGCGTAACCCTGCTGGTCACACCCTACACCTGGACATATGACCAGATGCTGCTGATACTCCCCCTTACTACGGCCATCCTAGCCATGGACCGGATGGGGGTGCGCTTTATGTTGACTGCCAGCGTTTTCCTCTGGATTGATGTGCTGGCGGTTATTTTACTGATTTTCGATACACTGAAGCAAGTGGAGATTTGGAACGTGCTGGTCCCGCTGGCTGTTTTTGGCCTGTGCCTGTTGTATTTAACCCGACGGATTCCTTCCGACATCTTAGAGGCCGTTTCTAAAAGTTAAAAAAAACAACCACAGATAAACGCGGATGAATACTGATTTTTGGATAAAAACCTGATAAAACTTTGTCTCTAATTTATTTGTGTTCATCTATGGATAAAAACATTTATACTCTTCAACCAATCGAATTGGAGTCCCTATGCCTTTAGCCCCTTTCCAGTTGGAACGCTACTTCGCCCTGTACGAATTCAAGGTTAAATACCTGCTGAGCCCGTCGGACTGCGAAAGCCTGTCAATGGCCGAATTGCTCCAGATAGCTGCTCCCGCCAGCCTCGAACTCTGGCAGGAACTACGGTTAAGTTATACCGAGAGCCAGGGCCATCCTTTGTTGAGGCGCGAGGTCGCCGGGCTCTACCAGCATGTTCCCCCCGAGAATATTATCATTGCAGCTCCCGAAGAAGCAATTTTCATCGCCATGCAGACGTTGCTGAGGCCGGGAGACCAGGTTGTAGCCATATCTCCGGCCTACCAATCGTTGCACGAGATCGCCCGCTCGATCGGTTGTGAAGTTAAAAACTGGAGTCTGGAACCCGCGACGGATGGGAAATGGCAGCTTGACCTGGACTTATTGGAAGACAGCCTGACCGACCGCACCCGCATGCTCGTGATTAACTTTCCGCACAATCCCACCGGCCATACACTCTCAAGCAACGAGCTGGACTCGATCATTGCATTAGCCCGCAAGCATGGTCTGTATCTTTTTTCGGACGAGATGTACCGGCTGCTCGAATATGCACCCGCCATGTGCCTGCCAGCGGTCTGCGATCTTTACGAAAAAGGGATTTCCTTATCCGGCCTTTCAAAGTCCTTTGCCCTGCCCGGGTTGCGGATCGGCTGGCTGGCCACGCAGGAAAGTGCATTGGTGCAAGCCTGGCTCACTTACAAGGATTACACCACCATTTGCAACAGCGCCCCTAGTGAGATCCTGGGTATCATCGCACTGCAGAATAAAGGGCGGATCATTCGCCGCAACCTGGATATCATCCAGGAAAATATCGCCAGCGCAGAAACGTTTTTTGGCAGATATATGCATCACTTTTCCTGGTTCAGCCCCAAAGCCGGTTCGGTGGCTTTCCCGGAATGGCTGGGCGACGGACCGGTGGAACAATTTTGCCAGGAGGTACTCGAAAAGCAGGGCGTCATGATCGTTCCGGGCAGCCTGTTCGATTTCCCCGGGAATCATTTCAGGGTCGGGCTGGGACGCAGGAACCTCCCGGAAGCATTGGCGCATGTCGGAGAGTACCTGAGAGAATGCTAGCCTGCGCAGTATAATTTGTCTGACAAATAACCTTCCTCCAGGAATCGATCCAGCCGGAAGTGAAATAAGGAAGCAAAAAATGCATGATGAATTAAAACTACAGATCGAACGGCTCAGGAGCCATGGAGCGACGTACGTTGATGCACGTTGGTATCCCTTCGAAGAGACCAATCAATTGATGATGTGGAACGGCAACCTCAAGAATGCCAGCTCCAGCCGGGTGAGCGGGATCGGCATCCGGGTTCTTTACCAGGGTGCCTGGGGCTTCTCGGCCTCCTCGGACCTGGGCGATCTGGCCGGCTTGTTTGACCGGGCCTTCGACAATGCGCGTGTGGCAGCCGAACGAGTCACCTTCCCGGTGCGTCTGGCAGAAAAGGACGCTGTCCAGGGCAGCTTCGAGAGTCCGTCCCGCATCAATCCATTTGAAATTCCACTGGCCGACAAAGTTGCTTTCCTTAAGGAAATGGACGGGAAGCTGGACCAGAAGGGCGTATTCCAGCGCGTCAGCAGCCTGACCTTCGTCCGCAAACTGATCGTGTTCCTGGACTCAGAAGGCAGCCAAATCGAAAAGCACATCACCGAGGTCTTCGCCAGCCTGGAAGTGAACGGCATGGACGAGCACGGGGAGACCTTCGAACGCAAGTTCCACTTGGACAAGCACGGCGAGAGCCGCGGCTGGGAGTCGATCGACCAGCCCTTCTTCGCCAAAAATGCCGAGAGGATCGTAGGGGAACTGAACCAGGTACTGACAGCGGAAGAGTGCCCCAAGGATGACCGCTCGGTCATCCTGCTTCCCGGCATCATGTACCTTCAGACTCACGAGACCATCGGCCACGCCCTGGAGTTGGACCGCATCCTGGGTTATGAGCTGGCTTTTGCAGGCGGCTCATTTGTGACCCTGAACGATTTCGGCAAGCTGCGCTATGGTTCCGAGAAGCTGACGGCGCGCGCGGATGCCACCCTGACCAACAGTCCCGGCAGTTTTGGGTTCGATGATGACGGCGTCCCGGCCCGGAATGTGTTGCTGATCGATAAAGGCATCCTGGTGGGCGCCATCACCGGCCGCCAGATGGTGGAGGAAGCAAATGCCACAGCCCGGCGCCCGATCTTCTCCGGCAGCGGGGGAGCCAACCGGGCTACGGCCTTCTATCGGGTCCCGATCGAACGCATGACCAACATAAACATCGACCCCGGCCAGGACGGCAGCCTGGAGGATATCATCAGCCAGACCGGCAAGGGCATCCTGTTGGACGGCGACCGCAGCTGGTCAATCGGATCAAACCGCGAGCAGTTCCACTTCGGGACGGAGATCGGCTGGCTGGTGGAGGACGGCAAGGTGACCAAACCGGTTAAGAATTCAACCTACCGGGGCGATACACTCAAGTTCTGGAACTCGCTTTCCGCGGTGGGCGACACTTCCACCTGGGAATTAAAATACGTGGATAATTGCGGAAAAGGCCAGCCCAACCAGATCATGCAGCTGGGACACGGCGTGCCGGTCTGCCGCTTCGATAACGTCCGGATCGGAGAATAGCCATGCAGGAACAGATCATTCAAACCTTGCATGTTTTGCGGCAATATGCGCTTGGGAAAGGTTTTGAGGTGGAGCTGTTGGTTCACGAAGAAGACAGCTATCTCATGCGCTTTGCCAATTCGGCCATCTCCTTGAATACCAATGAACACCTGCTCAGGCTGGATATCACGGCCTATTCAGGCAGGCAGCGCGCCAGCTACAACCTCATCACCGGCCTAGAAAAGATCGACGAAATAAAGAACGGCATCGACACGGCTGCGGCCATGGCCGGGCATGCCCAGCCGCTCAATTACCAGCCAACCATCCCGGCTTTTGCAGACTCCTTTAAAGATGAAAGCGGCTTCGATCCGGCACTCGCCGATTTTGGCAATGCGGAAAAACTGGCCTTTTTCAACCAAGCGGCCAAAGGGTTGGAGAGCGGGGAGATCAAACTGTCGGGCATCTTCTCCAGCGGGACGACCACGCTCGCCCAGATCACGACCAGGTCGGAGCATACCCAATACTTCAAGATCTCGGATGCCCAGGTTACCGTCGTCCTGTCGCATGCCCGGCTCAAATGGGAAGTGACCGCCGAGCAGTCTGCCCAGAAGCGGGCTGACCTGGACCCGGCCCGGCTGCAACAGGAACAGGCCTTCCTGGTGGGGCACTACCAGAGCGATCCTCCCCAACAGATTCCACTGGGTAGCTATGATATCGTTTTCGGGCCGGCTGCTTTAGCCGATATGCTTAATTTCATGAACTGGGTTGGTTTCAATGGTGGCTCGCTGAGGCGCGGTTTCTCCTTCCTGGCGGAAGACCAGCTCGGCAAAAAGGTCTTTTCGGAATGCTTCACCCTAATCGACGACCCGGACCGGCTCGAAACCTATCCTTTCAAGCGCGACCTGACCGGGCTCGAACGTAAAGCCTGGCCGATCTTCAAAAAAGGTGTCTTCCAGGGTTTTCTCTGGTCCCAAGATGACGCGGACGAGTTCGGCGCCAAACCGACCGGCCATACCGTCCTGCATAAAAGCCTGATGCTATGCGGAGGAAACAAGCAAGTCGGCTCTCTGGAAGAACTGGTCAAGCTGCCGCGCGAACAGGATCTGCTGTATATCCCCTTTATGCATTACATGAACATTGTCAATCCGACCAAAGGGATCCTCACCGGCAGCTCGCGCTTTGGCGCTCTGCTTTTAAAAAAGGATGGCTCCGTGGTCATTCCATTCAATGTCCGCCTGACCCAGAGTTTGTTGGACATTTTCGGCGACAAAGTGGCCTGGATTTCGAAGTCGATCGTGCCGTATAACACCTCGGAGAGTTATGGAGCCCGCAACCCGACCGTCATGCTCGTCCCGCGCTTCATGCAGGTGAACGGCCTGGAAATCTCGCATTCCAATTCATCGTATTAATTTCAATCCTCTGCATCAAGCACTGCTGCGAGGCTTATCGAAAGAGCGTAATGTCATGCTGATCCATTCCGTCTCCCAACTACTCACTTTAACCGGCGGTCCGCAGCGCGGACAGGTCCTCGGCCGCCTGGGCATCCTTGAAAATGGGGCCGTCCTGATCCGGGAGGAAACCATCCAGGCCGTTGGGCCAACCGCGGAATTGTTGAAGGCCTATCCCGATGAAGTCCGTCTGGACGCCCGCGGTTGCGCGGTCCTGCCCGGCCTGGTGGATCCGCACACCCATGTCATCTGGGCCGGTGACCGCGCCGCCGAGTTCGAAATGAAAATGGCTGGGGCCAAATATATGGAAATCCTGGCCGCAGGCGGCGGGATCCTCTCCACCGTCCGCCAAACACGCCTGGCTTCGCTTGCAAGATTGATGGATGAAACCCGGCCACGCCTGCAGCGCATGTTCGCCCATGGCACCACCACTGCCGAAGCCAAGACCGGCTACGGCCTGCAGACAGAGACAGAGCTGCGCATGCTGGACTCCATCCTGAAACTTAACGAAGAGGGACCGCTCGAACTGGCGCCGACTTTCCTGGGCGCGCATGCCATCCCCCCCGAGTATAAAGATAACCCGCAGGGGTACACCGACCATCTCTGCAACGGAATGTTGCCGGCTATCCAGCGATGGTGGCATGCCCATAATGGAGGGCTGAGTGCAGCCAAGCCTGCTTACGAAGGACCCTTCGTGGACGTATTTTGCGAGACCGGCGCCTTCGACCTGGCCCAGTCCCGTCAGATATTGACCAGGGCGCAGGAACTGGGCTTCCCGCTTAAGCTGCACGCGGATGAGTTTGACAACCTGGGAGGGGCCAGCCTGGCGGCAGAATTGGGCGCCGTTTCTGCCGACCACCTGGTCAAGACTTCGGAAAAAGACATTGCTGCGTTGGCAAAATCCGATAGCGTGGCCGTCTCCCTGCCTTGCACGCCCTTTGGCCTGGCCGAGAGCAGCTATACTCCGGCTCAAAAGATCCTGGCTGCGGATGGCCTGCTGGCCCTGGCGACGGACTGCAACCCCGGTACCGCCTGGTGCGAGTCTATGCAGTTTGTGATTGCCCTGGCCTGCCGGGTGTTGAAACTGACGCCTGCCCAGGCCATCGCCGCCGCCACCATCAACGCCGCCCAGGCGATCCGGCGCGCCGGTCGGATCGGCTCCATCGAACCCGGCAAGCAGGCCGATCTGCTGGTGCTGTCTGTGCCCGATTACCGCCAGCTCGGTTATCGCTTTGGGACCAACCTGGTCAAACAGGTTATAAAGCGCGGTAGGGTCTATAATGTGGAAACGGGATATTCCTTTCAGGAGGTTGATCATGAACATTAATTTGACTCAGTTCGCCCCATATTTCTGGATCGTGGCTATCATCCTGGTGATTATCGTGGCATTTGTCGTCATTCGTTTCTTCTGGCATCATGTCCTTAGATACTTCTTGCATGGCTGCGTGGGGATCCTGGTGATTCTTGCCCTGCTGGCGGTGTTACATTTTATTTTCAAAGTATTCTGAAAACGCCTGGCAGGATTTGGTTTGGTTAAAAACCATACCGAAGGATTTTTTCGAGCGATTCTACTTTTCACCCAAACATTCTGGAGGTTGTCAGGCAAACGGTGATTGCTGTACAAAATCCATTATTAAGATACAATTATTTTCTCAATCCGCCCTTCCTATTGAGAATCATTCCCATCCCAGGAGCACAACATGAGTCCTTTTCTTGCCCTTTTTATCACGCTCGTGCTCGCCCTCGCCGAAATTCGGGCGCTGGATTTTGCCGCCCACCGTGGCTGGATTGAAAGTCACCTGAGCCGGAAGCTCATCCACATCCTGACCGGGCCGCTGTTTGTGCTATGCTGGCTGCTTTTCCCCTCCCCAGACTTGTGGTATTACCGCTGGTTGGCCGCGCTTGTCCCGTTGCTGTTCACTATCCAGTTTGCGCTGATCGGGCTGGGGGTTGTCAAAGATGAAGCTTCGGTTAAAGCCATGTCGCGCACTGGCGACCGGCGCGAAATCCTGCGCGGTCCGCTTTTTTATGGCATCATTTTCGTTGTCATGACGCTGCTTTTTTGGAAAGTTTCGCCTATCGGGATGATTGCCGTCATGCTGATGTGCGGCGGAGACGGTCTGGCCGACATCATGGGGCGCGGCCTGCGCTCCCCAAAACTGCCATGGAACAAGGACAAGTCCGTGGCTGGCTCGCTGGGCATGCTGCTGGGCGGGTGGGTGTTGACGGTCTTCATCCTGTTCATATTCGTGCTTAAGGGTGTCTTCCCCGGGACATTTACCGGTTACTTGTTGCCCATCACCTATCTGGCTGTGCTCGCCACGCTGGTGGAATCCCTGCCACTGAAGGATGTGGACAATATAACCATCACACTGGCGGCGGTGGCGCTGGGTTACTTACTGTTTTAGAGCTTATTTCAGGAGGTTTCCATGTCAGATTACCTTTTCCGCGGTTCCCTTGCCGAACTTGACCCCGAAGTCTACAAACTGGCCCAGATCGAATCCGAACGGCAGGCCCGCAAGCTGATCCTGATCCCATCCGAAAGCCAGGCCCCGCTGGCCGTGCGGGAAGCCATGTCCTCGGCTTTCCAGAATATTTACGCTGAAGGCTATCCCGACGAGGAATCTCGTTGGATGAGCGAGACCGAGATCCTCGATTATCCGGCGCGCCTGGCGAATTTCCGCCGCAATTCCGACCCGCGTTATTACAAGGGCACCGAATATGCCGACGCCATCGAAGCCCTGGCCCGCCGGCGTTGCGCCGAGGCCTTCGCCGCCAACGGCGTGACGGCTGACCAGATCTACGTTAACGTGCAGGCACTCTCGGGCGCGCCTGCCAACAACGCCGTCTACCAGGCACTGGTGGAACCCGGCTCGGTGGTCATGGGTATGAACTTGCTGCATGGCGGGCATCTTACACACGGCTCCTCCGCCAACCGCTCCGGCAAGCTTTACAAGATCGTCCACTACAATGTCGACCCGGAGACCGAGCAGCTTGACTATGAAGCCATCATGGAACTGGCCAAGGCGAACAAGCCCAAGATGATTATCTGCGGTTACTCGTCCTACTCCTGGATCCCCAACTGGAAAGCTTTCCGCCGCATCGCCGACGCGGTCGGGGCATACCTGCTGGCTGATATTTCGCACCTGGGCGGGCTGGTGGCTTCCGGCGTGGTGCCGTCGCCAATCGGCTACGCCCACGTCATCACTACCACCACCCACAAGACCCTGGACGGGCCGCGCGGGGCGGTCATTCTGACCACCGACCTGGCCCTCGCAAAGCTGCTCGACAAAGCTGTCTTCCCCGGTGAACAAGGCGGGCCGCATGTTCACATCTTCGCAGCCCTGGCACTGACTTTCAAACTGGCCCAAACCAAACAGTTCGAGAAACTCCAGAAGCAGACCATCAAGAACGCCCAAGCCATGTCCGAACGCTTCAAGGAGCGCGGCCTGCGCGTCCCGTTTGGCGGAACCAACTGCCACATGCTCAATCTGGACTGCCGCAGCATTGTGGGCGCAGATGGCACCAGCCTTTCCGGCGACCAAGCCGCCCGCATCCTGGACCTGGCCGGCATCGTGCTCAACCGCAACACCATCCCCGGCGACAAATCTGCCACCGACCCGTCCGGCATCCGCATGGGCACCCCCTGGATCACCCAGCGCGGTTTCGACGAAGACCATTGCCGCCAGTTGGCTGACATCATCGCGGATGTATTGCTGGCTTGTGCGCCGCATAGTGTGCTTTCGGTCAGGGGGAAGCCCCAACGGCGCGCCAAATTGGACTTTGAGACATTAAACGCAGCTCGTGTGAAAGTGCGCTTGTTGGCCGAAGCGGCCGGCATCGATTTTGAACCAACCATACATGGCTACCCGCATTTTTACTACATCGACGATAAGGCAACCACGGGTGTTTTCGACCTGAATGGTAAGAGTGTCCGACCGTTCCTCGATTATGTCGTTTCGAGCGATCTGTCTGCCATCGTGCCAGGACATTCCCAGGCCACCCGTCTGGCCACTCCAAAGGGGAATATCTCCGGCACGCTGACCTGTATCGATGCCGGAGCCTACCGCCTTTCCGTGCCGCTCGAACAGGCCAACCTGGTTGCTACCTGGCTGCGGGACCTCTCGGATGGGTACGTTTCGTTCAACCTGGATGGAAAACCGGATTATTCACAGCGCCGGCTGCCAGGGCCGATCGTGGTGGCAGAGTCATCAACACAATCCTTAACGGATTCACGGCTTGAAACGGATAAAAGCTCTGGGGCGGAGAAACCCTGGTTCATCGGTATTTCGGGGGCAGGAAAAGGCAAGCCATTGCCCGATTTCCAATGGCAGGAGACCGAAGCATCCCTGCGCAGGACGCCTCTCTTCGAAGTCCATAAATCACTGGGTGCAAAAATGGTCCCGTTCGCGGGTTGGGAGATGCCGGTCTGGTACTCATCGGTGGTGGAAGAGCACCTGGCTACCCGCCAGGCCGCCGGCCTGTTCGACGTTTCGCACATGGGAGTCTATCAATTGGAGGGCCTGGATGCAGCCTCTTTCCTGGACAGCGTTTGTGGCAACTCGGTCGGTTCATTGCAGCCAGGCGAGTCGCTCTATACTCACTTTCTCGACCCGGATGCCAACGTCATCGACGACACGCTGGTTTACCGGAGGACTGTGGACAAATTCCTGATGGTGGTCAACGCCTCCAACGACGACAAGGACCGCACCTGGCTGGAAGCGGTCCGGGATGGCAAAGTGAAGATTGACAATTTGCGGCCAGGCAGTCGCACGCTCGGTTATGAGGCCGTCATCCGCAACCTGCGCGATCCGCGCGCCAGTGCGGAAATGCGTGTGGACATTGCCCTGCAAGGCCCCAAGAGTCGGGACATCCTGCTGGCTATGGGTGTCAGCGCCGAAACACGCAAACGCGTGCTGGGGCTCCAGCGCACCGAATTGTGCGACGCCAAAGTGGGCGGATTCGACCTGATCGTTTCCCGCACCGGTTACACCGGCGAGAAGATGGCCTTCGAGTTGTTCGTTCATCCCGAACGGGCGGTGGATTTCTGGAATGCCGTGCTCAAAGCCGGTGAAAAGTTCGGCGTGAAACCAATCGGACTGGGCGCACGCGACTCCCTGCGCACCGAGGCCGGCTTGCCGCTTTACGGACACGAGATGGGGCTCGGTTCCGGCAAAACCGGCCAGCCTGACCTGGGCGTGGGCGAGGCTGGTTTCGGCGGCTACGTCAAGACCAGCAAACCCTGGTTCATCGGACGGGAGGCCTTCGTTGCCCGCGAACAGGCCCGCCTGGGCGTGGTCTGCCGCTTCCAGTTCCCCGAGAAGGGTGTGCGCATGGCTCACAACGGCGACCCGGTGTTGGATAAGCGCGGCAAGGTGATTGGCTGGGTCACCAGTTGCGCCGCCGATATGGTCGGTACCCTGACCGGCCAGTCTTACGTGGAGTTGAAATATGCCGTGGAAGGCACCCAGATCTACATCTACCAGGGAGCTCCGAAGGAGGCCGGCCCAGCCCCGGCCGGGTTGAAATTCGGCGGAAAGGGACTGGTGCCCACCGAGGCGGTCGTGTTGAGCCGGTTCCCGAAGCAATAGGGAACAGGGAAGAGAAAATAGATAGCAGTCGGGCGGCAGGGTATCCTGCTGCCCGATTTGTTTATGCTTGCCATTGTGCTTCATTTCGTGCATAATAGAAACAGTCGAAGAAAGGTTGTCATATGACAAGAGAATTTAGTGTAATTGTCGAACGTGACGAGGAAGGTTGGTATGTCGCCAGCGTACCGGAACTTACTGGCTGCCACACCCAAGCAAAATCATTGGATACTCTTATGAAGCGTATCCGTGAGGCAATTGAACTATGCCTTGAAGTGGAACGAGCGACGCCACCACAGCAATTCATTGGCGTTCAGCGAATTTCAGTGGAAATAGGATGACGAAATTTCCCCGTCTGACAGGAAATCAAGTTATTGCTGCCTTAAAGCTGGCTGGATTTGAACTCCTGCGTGTGAAAGGGAGTCACCATTTTCTCAGCCATGCAGACGGAAGGCATACGGTTGTACCCGTTCATCGAGGTGAATCAATCGGGCCTGGCTTGATGTTAAAAATCTTACGGGATTGCGAACTGGAACGTGAAGAATTCCTCAAATTATTAAAATAATTACTGAAAGAGTTTCTGTAAATCAGGAGGAAAATAAAATCATGGAAACCAAACCCCCTGCCCTCGACAAAACGACCCCCGCTGAACTGCGCCAGGCCTTCCAGGCGCTGACCGAGCGCCTGGACCAGATCGAGGCCGAGATTACCGCTCTGCGGGATGGTCTGGCGGCCGCCGCGAGCCAGCCGCAGCCCGCCCCCGCACCGGCCGGGCAAACAGTCGACTTTGTCGCTTCCATCCTGCTGGTGGGTGTGGATGACAACGGCCTGCCAACCTATAAAGCCAAAGGTGGACAATACATAAAATTCGGAGTGCGGATCTGGCCTGAGATCCTGCCGGAATTGGGCATCGACCCCGCCAGCCTCAAACCCGGCCCCAACCCGGTCAACCTGCACGTGCTCGCCCTGATGGGCGACAAAGGTCCCCGCAAGGTGATCGGGCTGGCAAAGTAACCGCTAGTTCTTGGTACTGGCAACTCAGAAAGCGAAACGAGCATGCAAGCAAAAATTAATTTCCTGCCCATCCTTAATTTCCTGGATAATTTGAGTCAGAATAATGTCAAGGGCTGGTTTGACAGTAGCCGTGCCGACTATGAGACTGCCCGGAATATATTTAGCGAATTCATCGACACCCTGATCGACGAACTCAGAATGTCCGACAATTTGCAGGCGCTTTCCTCCAAGGAGTGTGTCGCACGAATCTATCGTGATATCCGCTTCTCCAGGGACAAATCTCCTTATCATACGAACTTCTCTGCAATCATTGCACCGGGTGGCAGAAAATCGATCATGCAGGGATATTATGTTTCCATCCAGCCGCATGGCCAAAGCCTGGTCGCAGGCGGGTTGTATATGCCCGGCGCGGAGCAATTGGAACGGTTCAGACAGGCAATCGCTCAGCACGCTGCGACCTTCAAGCGCATTACAGGCGCTAAAGACTTTGTTGAGCAGTTTGGAAAAATCGAAGGGGAGCGCCTCAAAACTGCCCCGAAAGGCTATGACCGGTCCCATCCTGAAATCGAGTTGCTGCAGCTCAAGCAAGTGACCGTTTTGCATCACTTCCCAGACCAGGAAGTCCTGGCCGGCGATTTTCCTGAAAAGGTGGTTGTCGTTTGCCGGGCAATGAAGCCATTTCTGAATTACCTGGATAAGGTGTTGCAATAAATATAAATATAAAGGAATCACGATGAACATATTGGAACAAATCAAAAACGGAGCCTTAACGGATCCAAAAACTTTATTGGGTGCAATTCTCTATGGTCTCATTTTTCTATTCTTAGCCTGGCTTTTTGGCCGTGCTTCGCATCTGGCAGTCCAACGACTGTTTAAAAAAGATACACACAACCGCGTGGACCGCACAGCGGTTAAATTTCTGTCACAACTCGCCCGTTTTGCCGTCTACATTTTTGCATTCATTTCATATGCACACCTGGTTCCCGCGCTGGCGGGATTGGGCACAGCCTGGCTGGCCAGCGCCGGTATCCTCTCGGTCATCATTGGTTTGGCAGCCCAAAATACGCTGGGCAACCTCATTGCCGGGATTTCCCTTCTTCTTTATCGCCCCTTCAACGTTGGAGACCACCTGCAGGTCACCGCGCCTACCGGGCTGGAAACGGGATTAGTCGAAAGCATCAACCTTGGTTATACCCTCATGAAGACCGACGACAACCGCCGTGTGGTCGTGCCTAACAGCATCATGGCGAGTCAGACCCACATTAATCTGACCAGTTCTTTTGGTGTAGCCACACCCGGCTCATCACCTGGCCAACCGCGTACCATCGAGGAGCATTTAGACGAGTTGCAACACTTGCACGAGAAGGAGCTTGTTACAGAAGAAGAATACATCCACAAGCGCGATGAAATCCTTGGTAGATTGTGAAGGTCACCCGAAAGGAAATCCCATGGATGAAATAATAGAACACCTGCTAATTGAAGAGCAGCAGCTGCAATTTACCGGATTTAATGAGGATACCGCCTGGCAGATCGGCAGCTGGCTGGTGGAGTATGCCATCCAGAACGAACTCCCCATCACCATCGATATCCGGCGCGGCGAACAGCAGCTTTTCCACGCCAGCCGGCCGGGCACCTGTGCAGACAATGACGAATGGGTCAAGCGCAAGGTCAGGCTGGTCAATCGCTTTGGACACAGCTCGTTCTACCTGGGCCAATTGTTGAAGAGCGAGGGCAAAAGCATCGAAGAGAAGTTCCTGCTGCCCGAGAGTGAATATGCTCCGCACGGCGGCTGTTTCCCGAACATTCTCAAGGGTACCGGGATGGTTGGCACGATCTGCGTGTCCGGGCTGGCGCAGGCCGATGACCATAAATTGGTCGTACAGGCCATCAGCCATTATCTGGAGGGTTTGTAAGTGAATCCATATAAACTGAAAAGAAGCGAAAAATGATATCTACCTACCCAAGTATATTCAACGATGTAATCGGTCCGGTTATGCGTGGGCCTTCCAGTTCGCATTGCGCCGCGGCGGTCCGCATCGGCCGTATGGTGCGGGATTTGATGGATGGAGAGATCGAAGATGTGCTGGTTGAATTCGATCCGGATGGCTCTTTGGCGACCACCCATGCTAGCCAGGGATCAGATATGGGCTTATATGCTGGTCTGCTGGGTTGGGA
>Ga0187858_10000653_pt1 | contig 42597 bp, 36 predicted proteins | sample June2016WEW_8_15_FD_133015 | JGI IMG/M metagenome (GOLD analysis project Ga0187858, IMG submission 133015) | Peatland microbial communities from SPRUCE experiment site at the Marcell Experimental Forest, Minnesota, USA - June2016WEW_8_150 | ecosystem: Environmental > Terrestrial > Soil >...
AAACTGCCGGGGACCGTAATTGTTCGAACAATTCGTAATGAGTGCGGGGACCCCAAAGGTATGGAAATATGCCCGCACCAGGTGATCGCTTGCAGCCTTGCTGGCTGAATAGGGGCTGTTGGGAGCATAGGGGCTGTTTTCGATGAACGCGGGCGCCTGCGGCCCCAGGGAACCGTAGACTTCATCGGTCGAGACGTGAAGAAAGCGAAAATGTTCGCGGCGTTCCGGCGAAAGACTTTTCCAGTACTGCCTCGCTTCCTCCATGAGGTGATAGGTCCCGATGATATTGGTTTGAATGAAGCTCTCCGGGCTGTCAATCGACCTGTCCACATGGGATTCGGCGGCAAGATTTACTACGGCATCCGGTTGGTATCCTTTGAGGAGTTTTCTTACGAGTTCCCGGTCGCGTATGTCTCCCTGTATGAAGATGTGATCGGAGTCACCCTTTAGCTGTTCCAGATTCAAGAGGTTCCCCGCATAAGTGAGGATATCGAGATTGATAATCCGGTTACTCCGCAGCCTTTCACACCTTACGAAATTACTTCCGATGAATCCTGCGCCACCAGTAACGAGTATTGTTTTATTCATATGAAACTCACCGCAAGAACCGCAGAGACGCGGAAAATAAGAGTCAAGCCCAATACGATACTTATAAGAACCTAAAAATCGATTTGATTCCACCAAAAAAAGTATGAGGCCACCAGGAAGTTCAGAAATTTCATCGTAATAGGCGCCAGCGTAAAACTGAGGGTTCATCAGAGCGCAAAAAAGGCTGGTCCTACTGAGAATAATGTTTGTATAGCACTAGGACCACCTGAACGTATAGTTGCGTCTCATTATAAGGTGGGATACCCTGGTATTTCTCGACGGCCTCCGGTCCGGCATTGTAGGCAGCCACGGCCAGAGTAATGTTGTTCTTGAAGCGGGCGAGCATCTTCTTCAAATATCGTACTCCCGCTTCCATGTTCTGATAAGGGTCGAGCGAATTATCGACCTTGAGGTTTCTTGCCGTATCGGGCATCAACTGCATGAGGCCGACCGCCCCCTTGGCCGAAACGCTATCAGGTCTGAATCCCGATTCCGCTCTTACGATAGCCTTCACCAGATTGTAATCGACCCCTTCCTGCCAACAGGCAACCCTGATGTAGCGGTCATAGATATACTGGTTCGGCGAGTGGTGATAGAGCAGAAATGCGTGATAATGTGGGGAAAGCCGGAAGGCAGCTGGAAGCTGCATGATTATGGAGTCGAGATCGTCGTTGGCGCAAACGGCCAGCCCTGATTGGCACCTCCGTGAGGACCCGTCGTGCGATGTCTCGCTCGATAATGCCGGCGCAATGAGCAGGATGATGAGAGGGCAAGCGGCCACGATCATGAGTGTTCGGATAAGGTGCGTGCAACACGATCGCTCGCCGGCCATGAACACCTCCGCGCCAGCACCGGGACCAACCGGCTCAGCATATTTAAATATTCATGCAATTCTCCCGGACATGCCTGTTCAATTAGCATGTACCGGCGATTTTAGTCAAATATAAATAGACTTCACATTTGATGTCACTTTCCTCATCAAGGCTTGTTCTTCGTTGAAACGATAAGGGCGCTGGAAGTACAAAAATCCTGTTCCGACATGTCAACGAATTTCGGTGACAGCTTTTCTCGGTCTACGCCATTGTGGTTCTCGATTCTTATCTCTTTGAGGACCTTGAAACCGAGCTTATGCTGCAATTTGATATGAGTCGAAAAAGGCTCCCTGTTCAATAGATACGACTTCTTTCCTCTTATCATCTTCCACACTAGGTCGGAAAACGTCCAATGTCCGTTCCAATAGTCCGACATATCGTGGCTCGTGAAATCGATCTGATGGGACATGATCCCCCCGGACCCCAGCCATTTATACATGGAGCGATAGGCGCCCTCCACATTGTCCACATGCTCCATGACTGCCTGGGATATTATCATACCCACCGACTTGGACCTGATAATCGAATCTGCGTAAGCGGGGGATACGTAATTGATCGAAATGGGATTAGCGGGAGATGGACGCATCAGTGCGTCGCTGATGGACTCAATGCGTTGGTCGGACAGGCAAACCTCCATCCGATCCCGGTCTAAAATGGAGCGTGGAAAACTATGTTGTTCAATTTTCGGCTTCATATCAGGAAACTCTGTATCATCGGGAATATCCTCGCCCCTCTTCAATAGCGCCACAAGTTCTTGAAAAACATGCAGGTTCGATTCAGTCGATGCATATTTCACGACATCGATCGCAAGATAACGGGATGCCCCGCACAGCAAAGCAGCCAGACCAACCCCAATGGATTCTCCCGGCCCCAGTTCCAGGATCACCTCCGGCAACCTTCTCAATCCAGCATCATAGGCGGTAACGAGGTGCCTCAACCAGACGCCGTAGCAATACCTCGCGGAACTGGCCCCCCCGACTGCGGGCTTGACAAGCTTGGCCCTCATGTTCCATAGCGGCGTATAGCTCAACAACCCAGTGAACATAACCCTTGGCGTTGTTAGTCTCATAAGACCCACGATAGCGGTTAAGTAGAACCAGAAAGGCGGCGAAAGGCCGTGGGCCAGGTCTAGCCGAACATCTTCATCATCCGGCCTAGCAGCTTTTCCGCTGTCTCCCCGCTTGGCGTTTCATCATTTACACACAGTGACACGGTATCGAATTCGAGTTCAAAGCCGCTGCCCTGTCCGTTGGCATTGAAACTGATGAGCCGTTCCTCCAATATTTTACAGCCGCGCTTATCGGTTTTTGGGAGTATCATCCAGATCGTATGGCGGCCCGTGCGTGTAGTGAGATCGGTAACCCTGATGGATTTGCACTGAGTAGCCGCAAATTCGTCGATCATAGCCCCCACCTTGTGTAAACCCACCGTTTGCGCCAGTTGCGCGGTATTGCGCGCCCGGACTCCGATCACGCCGAAAATGTCGCTGGGATAACGTCTCTGCAAGGCAAGCAGCCAATCAAGCAAGAACATGAATTGGTCGGGCTTCACATAATTGATGGAATCCAGGATAGTGAAGATGTCCTGTGTGGTTCCCGTCTTTGCCGCCATATACCCACGGTCGGTAATCCGGAAAGAGTAAATCGGCCAAATAAGTAGATTATCGGGTTCGATCTTCTTCTCGCAACTCATGCAATTTGCCACCACATGGGGTTCCAGAAAAACCGAATCGCATCGATTGCAGGCAAAGTTGCCTGTTGTCCGGTCATAATCTTTTCCTATTTGCCGTAATTTCGAATTGCATTTTGGGCAGGTCAACTCACCGGTCATGCGAAATTCCTCGCTCGGAGCACTATGGCCGCAGTTGAAGCAGGATAGAACGGGTTTCTGGGCAATATCGACTGAATTGCATTCCGGACAGTTGTCGACAAAGGCCAGATGCGCGGAACTACAATAGGGACAATGGCGCAATCGATCAATCAAGGACGACGGTTCGATAAAACCGCGTTCCTGCAGACCCTGCAGCCACGCCCAGATATTTGCGCCGTAGTCGGCTATCGATTCCGCAAGGGGAAAGACGTAAACCCGGGGATCGGACCATTTCTTAACGGGGGTGAGAATAGTTCCGGGACGGGAATATAGATAGCCAAGGAGCCGGTAATCAGCGTTTTGGAATGCCTGAGCTTCGAGTTCCATCGCCAGGCGATTGATGGCTGCCCCTTTTTGCGAAGCCTCGTTCATACTCGAAACCACCCCGTCGCTCATGGCATCCACGTATTGATCGAGCGAGCGTCCAAGGAAGACCGGGATAACAGATGTGGAAGGATTTGAACGGAGCGAACGCAGGATTGCAGTTCCCTGCGCGCTGCTGTTAGATTCCACAATGAAGCAGTCCGGGTTAAGGTTAGCTGAGGCGAACGATTCATAGTCGCTAAATACTCTAAACTCGCCGCCAGAGCCAGTGTCAAGAGACGGCTCAATACCACCAAGAGCAAAATAAGCTATCATTCTTCTCCTCCGAAGCGGTCCGGCAAACCGCCGCAAGTTAAGGTGATGAGAAATCGCTTTTTTAGATTTTTTAGATAGCACCTGCCATTGATCCTGTCAAACCGGGGATGATCTGTTTGAGCGAACAATGGTTCTGTAAACCCATCACTCCAAATGCGGTTCCTGCTCGTTTTCGTTGTAAATCACTTTCTCCTGAGGTAGTATTTAACTTGGTTTAAAAGCCTTGGAATGTAAATATGGGTATTCTCGGTGGCATTGCCTTACAGAAGCCTTCCAATCCTGATATTTGAATTGGTGAGGAAAATGTGGGCTTGCTTATGGGACTAGACCATTTGACGGAGGCCGCGATTATGCCCCTGAAATTGAACACCAGGTTATTATGTGCGGTCTTCTTCTTTTCCCTTGGTCTGTTTGTCTTTCATTCATCCATTTGTGCCCAGGAGGGTCTTCTCGAAGACTCCGGCGGTTTTGCGACAACCTACATAGTGGAGATGTCGGGCAAGGTTCTTAATGAGGAATTCTCGAGTGCGAGGGCTTCCATTGAAATAACCCCCCAGGATACCGACGCCCCGCATCCATACCTGGTGATTATGCAGGGGATCCCCAGGGTAAACTCGAGAAACACCTTCTTTTGGGATTCGGGTGCGACCGAGCTGACGGTCCAGTCGGGAGAACTGATCTCTGACATCAAGAGAACCTTCATGAGGCCACGTAATTACGAGAGGATACCCACAACGGCTATAACGTGCCATTTTTCTTACATAAGTCCAGTCCTTATCAAGCCCGTCAAAGGCAGGTACATCGATCCTCTCCAGGAAAAGGAAAACAAAATACTGTCGCTAAAACGGGCCTTGCCGACCCTTGTCACTGCCCAGGCAGGCCGGTTGAGGATCAGAGTTGCCGGCAATATGATTTCCGGCAGCGTCTGGATGAAGGGCTATGATGGTATTGAGCACTCTTACGTAGAATATAATGCTTCCTTTGCCGGAGCAACGGGGACCCGTCTCAACCCCGAAGTGCAGGCGAGGGATCCTGTGAGAAACAGGGGTGATTTCGGGACTCGCCAATGAAGTTCAAGCAAGGTCAATACGCTTTCCAGTTAGAGCTTTTGTAGGGGAGGGGCTGGAGCGGATAGACTCAGCCGATGCCGGGCAAGAAATCAATTAGCCGATGCAGTGAGAAGAGCGGGGATGCGGTCAGGAGATGGAAAAGACCTCTATTCGCTATCAGGTGAAGCTGTTTCCCACGGTTGTGCTCGTCATTTGCTCGTTCTTGATAATCCTGTCCTCTTTGAAGAGTGCATGCCTTCGTCGAGCGGAGGCTTCCGACCGTCAAGATGGGGTTGTTGTTTCTCCCTTAGGTTATGAAGGAGGGGGGCGGTTTACCGCCATAGCCATCAGCCCCAAAGACCCTCGGGTGCTCTTTGTGGGTTCCGACGTGGCGGGGGTCTTCAAGAGTACGGATGGGGGAGAGACTTTCCATCTGAAGGGGAAAGGCCTCGAAGGATTTTGTGTCGCGGATATCGCAATTCATCCTGACGACCCGGGCCGGGTATTGCTGCTCACCGAGGACGGTTTGTACGGCAGCCGTTACCAAGGAGAGTCCTGGCAAAAAGAGAGCTCCGAAGTTCGATATGAATCACGCATGTTTGGCAGCCGGTTGATGGTTTTTTTCAAGGATGCCCTGTGGGTTGCCGCTGACCGGAAGGGCGTCTTTCAAGTTCGGTTCGAGGTTTCGCCATGCTCGATCGTCGCGGTGCCAGGTCTGGAAAAGATCAAAGTCAATGGCCTGGCGAGTTTCCATGAACTGATGTATGCGGGAACCGAACGAGGTGTTTTCCGCCTTGTGGACGGACGGTGGCAAGCCTGCAACGAAGGTCTTCCGGCCGACCGTAGAGAAGTGTACGGCATTTCCGCTCATCCAAATGGCAGACTCTATCTGCTCGAGAGAACCAACGGCCTCTATGTCTGGAATGAGGGTCAAAAGAGGTGGGAAGGACGAGGTCTCGGAGCCTGGCAGCTCCTGAGCGACCGCCCGGGACCCTACAAAGCATTAGCCGTAGATCCCCAAAACCCGGACATCGTCTTTTTGTCGACGGACCCTGAAGCCTGGCCGCATATACTATATAAATCGACCGATGGCGGAAGGTCATGGAAAAGGATCACTTCCTTTCATTTGGACCCTCAGGCAGGGGAAACTATCGGGAAAGATTTAACGGGGGTCGAGAAGATCGCCTTCTCCCCAGCCGAGCCTCAAAAGCTTTTTCTCGCCGACTGGGCGAATGTGTGGGAGAGCCGGGATGAAGGGGAAAACTGGTCCCAACTCTACAAGGGACTCCAAAACACGTGCGTGAACGCGATCAAGGTCCATCCGTTCGATACGCAGAAGATTTATCTCGCAGTGGCCGACAATGGACTCCTTTTTTCCGGGGACGGCGGCAAGAGCTGGAAGCGAAAGGTGACGGGCGTTCAGCAGGGACACGCTCAGGCGGTGGAAATTTCCCGCAGGGACCCTTCCAGAATGTATCTGCTGATGAACATAGAGAGAAAGGACAGGGTTTTTGTCTATAAGAGTTCAAATGGCGGTGAGAACTGGGAAGACATCGGCTTCCCCGTACCTACCGGATCTTTGCCGCACCTGGGTTTTGTTGACGGACTGTCGACCAATCTGGTGTTGGATCCGGCATCGGATGAGGTTGTCTATGTGGGCACCAACGGGTACGGCATCTTTAAGACCACCGACGGCGGTAAGACCTGGCACGCCGTAAACGGGGGAATTACGACGCCTTTCGTTAAGGGACCTAATGCGATTCTGATCGATCCACGCAATTCTCAGGTCCTATTCGCGAGTACTCTGCAGGGAGGAATCTACAAAACAACGGACGGAGGCAATAACTGGACCCCGGTGAGCACGCTGTATCCTTTTACATTCGGGATGGCCATGGACCCTTCCAACCCGTCCCGGCTCTTTGCGGGCCGCCCTGAGAAGAAGATCATCATCAGTGAAAACGCGGGGCGGACGTGGAGGGAAGTTGAGCTTCCCGGAGGGAACCCGCCCCACATTGCATCGTACGCCATAGCTGTGCACCCGTTGAATCCGAAGCTCGTGGTGGTTGGGACCCTGGCCTATGAGAAAGCGGCGGATGAAGTGTATGTGAGTCGGGATGGAGGCCGCGCCTTTAAGAAAGTACCCCTTGATCTGCCCGAAGTCAGCGTGCTGGCTGTCGAAGTAGCCAAGAGTCAGGATCTCAAGTTTTTCCTGGGTTTTAACGGCATAGGAGCGTTTCAGTGTGAAATGGCGGGCATTACTAGATGAAGATCGTCTTTTGCAGCAAGTTCTACTTCCTCAACGGAGGAACGGAAAGATACATATCCGAGCTCATGCCGCAACTTTCTTCGATGGGACATACTCCCATTCCATTCAGCGTTCGATATGCCGGTAATTGGAAATCGCCCTATAGCCAGTACTTTCTCCCTCCACCCGGACCAGCCGATCAAGCCCGCTTCGAAACGATCAGACTGACCCCTATGAGCTTGATTCGCCACCTGGACCGAAGCGTTTATTCCTTCGAGGCCCGAAGCTATCTTTCCAGGCTCCTGGACGAGACCGGGGGAGCGGATATTGCTTATCTGCTCAACATCTACAATTACATGTCCCCAAGCATCATTCAAACGTTCCGGCAACGCGGAATACCCGTAGCCCTGCAACTGGGCGACTATCATCTGCTCTGTCCGGCTTATCTTTTCTTGAGGGACGGGAGGCCCTGCACCTTGTGTATTGGCGGGGCCTATCGTCACGGGTTGCGCCATCGCTGCATCAAGCACAGTTACCCGGCTTCGGCGGTGCGCGTATTGTCCATGTACATACAAAAGTGGCTGAAGCTTTATCATCTTGTGGATGCTTTCATCGTTCCCTGCCGCTTCATGGAGTCGAAGCTGGTGGAAGGGGGCTTTCCGGCCGACCGGATGCATCTGCTCCATTACCCCGTTTCAGCCCCACCCAGGGAGCCGGCGGACCGCAGAGGCGACTATATTTTGTTTTTTGGAAGAGTTTCTTATGAAAAGGGGTTGGATACTCTCATTCAGGCCTACCAGCAAATTTCGCCCGATGTGGATCTGGTCCTGATCGGAAAAGATTACGACGGGGAAAAGGAACGGTTACAAAGGTTTATCCTCCCGGAATACACAAGGCGCATCCAATTTCTTGGGTTCAAGGACGGGCAGGAGCTTTCCAGGTGGATTGCCGGGGCACTGTTTGCTGTGGTTCCCAGCCGCTGGTACGACAATGCTCCGATCAGCATTTATGAAAGCTACTCCCATGAAACGCCGGTGGTTGCTGCAAATCTGGGTGGAATTCCCGAGCAGGTGGAGCAAGGAGTGACCGGGAGACTCTTCTCGCCGGATTCCGTGGATGAATTGAGGGAGGCGTTGCTCTGGATGCTGAGCGACCGTGAACGGCTCAGGCAAATGGGAAAGGCGGGAAAAGATTTTGTCGCCCGCTGGTGCAGCCTGGAGGGGCATGCCGGTCGTCTCCTGGAGATTTTTGTGCGGCTGAGAAGCCGTTCATACTGATTCTTTGAGAAGAAATGCGGAAGATGAAACAAATTAATGTAACCGTTTTGGTCTCCACCCTCACCATCGGGGGCACGGAGCAGTTGTTGCGGGAGTTGCTGAGAAACATCCATGGTGAGCGTTTCAGGGTCCATGTATGTTTTCTGAAGAGCCCGGGATTGATGGGAGCAGAGATATTGCGGCTCAACTTCCCGGTCACAACCAATGTTCTGAAGCACCGTTTCGACTTCTCCGGCATCCTGAAACTCGCAAGACTATTTAAGGAGGAGCGCACCGATGTGCTCTTTCTGATCAATCACCGCAACACCATTTTCTATGGGGTGCTCGCGGCCAAACTGGCCGGAGTGCGTGCCATCGTCAACCGGGAAAATGAAATGTTCCGGAGATATTCATTCCATCGCCTCACGATGCTCGGCCGTCGGATCCTTCACCTATGGATTGATAAGGTGGTAGCCATTGCTGACGGACACAGGGACTACATTGCATCAGTTGAGAAAGTCCCGCGCAGTAAAATAGAGGTCATTTACAACGGTGTCGATCCGCAGCGGTTTTGTTCCAGCCTTTCCTCTGAAGAAGCAAAGACGAGGCTTGGGATTCCGGCAAACAGTCCTGTGGTGAGCATCATAGCGGTTTTGCGGCCGGACAAGGCTCATGAGGTTTTCTTGAATGCCGCCCGGGAGGTCTTGAAAAGCATTCCTGATACTCATTTTCTGATTGTGGGAGACGGACCCGAGCGAGACCGCCTGGATCGGTTGGCCCACGATTTGGGTATTGACGGGAGTGTCCATTTCCTCGGTTTCCGCCGCGAATTGGGTGATGTCCTAGCAGCCGTGGACATTAATGCCCTTTCTTCCAAACCCGAGCTGGAGACATTTTCCGTGGCCGCCATTGAAGCCATGTCGGCGGGGGTGCCTATTGTCTGCACCGACGTGGGCTGCATGAAAGAAATAGTGCTCCCCGGTAAGACGGGTTACCTGGTGCATGTCGGCGATTTTCAAGGCTTGGCCGCAAGGTTGATCGAGCTGATTCAAAACCCGGCAGCGCGCAGAAGCATGGGAAAAGCGGCCCAGGTCCTTGTGCATGAAAAGCTGACCGTTCAGAAGATGGCGTCATGCTATGAGGACCTTTTCGAGGAGGTGTGTGAAACCAAATAATGCGTGAACCTCAATTTGAGTAGCTTTTTGATCCTGGATTATGCGTGAGCATGCCTGACAATTATAATGCATTTGTCACAACTATCTGATATCATGGCGCAAATGTGCAAGAGGGAGGGAAAGCTGCATGCGCGCAGTTGGTGACAAAAAGAGGGGGACCATAAGGCCGGATTTCGACAGATCCATCAGCATTGATTTTCAAGGTGCAAAGATCACCACCTATGCCGGGTTTCTTCTCATCAGGGAGATCGATCAGCGATTTCTTAAGTATCCTCAGTGGTTTTTCAGGCAAAAATCCTATCCCAACATGCAAGTGGAAGAATGATCTTTGTCTTTCCGGAGCGCCCGCTGGGAGCGTGGAAACCACAAGTAGAGGAGACTAATTATTGTGATGATCAGCAAAAGGCATGTTTATATTCTTATCATTATTATAGTTATTGGAACTATATATTTATGTACCGTCAGAGACGGCCAGGACTGGGGCGACGATTTCGCTCTTTATATACATCATGCCATTAATATTGTGAACGGAAAGCCGTACGCTTCGACAGGATACATATACAACCCATTCGATCCCTATCTCTCTCCCAAATCCTACCCGCCAATGTTTTCCATATTGTTAGCGCCTGTCTATAAACTCTTTGGGTTTAACCTTAATATGTTTAAATATGAGATTATCATATTTTGGGTGGGTTCAATGGTTTTGCTCTTTATGCTCTTTCAACGTGAACTGACTGACCTCCTATCGCTTGCTGCCGTTCTTACAGTAGGCCTAAATCCGTGGTTTTGGGATTATAAGGATAGTGTTGGGTCTGATATTCCGTTTTTATTTATTTCATACGCAGCCATATTGAATATATTCATTGCAGACAGTGCTCCAGACCATACTAACAAGAAAACAGTTTACTCCATATCATCTGGTTTACTTATGTTTCTCGCCTTTTTGACGAGAACCATAGGGATTATCTTTCTTCCATCGCTGTTTATCAGGGATATACTTACAAAGAGGCGAGTATCCAGCAGCACGATGGTATCCTGCGGGGTCACCCTATTGCTTATCTATCTGCAAAAACTTATCTTTCCCATCGAATACAGTTACCTAGATCAGCTACCAGCGAATATATGGCAATTATTAACGACAATTAATGGAGGAGTCCACGCCTATTGTAAGTATCTTACCATAATATGGTCTAATGGTTATAATAAACGTGTGGCTCACATTGTGTTTTGTGTTATGTCATTATTGGCTATACTCGGTTTCATCCGGCGCATTCGACGAGGAATAACATTGTATGAAGTATTTGCTTTACTGTATATCGGAGTAATAGTGTCGTGGCCCGCAAGACAGGGTGTTCGATTTCTAATACCTATTATACCAATGTATATATTGTATATCTTCCAGATTGTGCAAAACATTATCATAAAGCGCTATAGGTCAATTGGTATTATTATGATTGTACTTCTTATATCTACGACGTATGTAGCCAAATATACTACCGTTGATTATGGTCCCATCAAGGATGGTATAGCAAACGCGGAAGCGGTTAGCATGTTCGATTATGTTAGGAATTCTACAAACAAAGATGATGTTTTTATTTTCAGAAAACCGAGGGCTCTCTCTCTTATGACTGGGAGAAGTGCGTCGGGATATTATAACGCTGAGAGTGATAACGCATTATGGAAATATTTCATGAATATTAATGTCAAATACTTAATACATGATATCAAAGAAGATGATTCATTTGTGAGTCAATTCATTAGCAGAAACAGCGATCTACTGCTGCCAGTATATAAAAATGATAATTTTATTATTTATCGATTTAATAATCCATAGATGGCTGAATATGTGGCCTATCAGTTTGCTGAAAAAGTCATTAATATACGTGCATCTTTGCCGGGTTTAATGTGATAACAAGGTACTAAATTTACATGCAAACCCAACAAGGAAAGAAAATGAGAAAGCCCGACCACCAGCAGCCGAGACTCTTTTACTCCTTCAGTCCTGAGAGCCTGATCCTAGAGGGCCATCCTTTGCGGTACATCAAGAGGATGGTGGAGGAGAGCCTCAAGGCCTTATACTGAGTTGCGTTCAAGAAAGCAGGAAGTGGATATTCTTCAAGAGCGTGGGGAACTGCCCCCCCCTCACCGCTACGCGGCTCACATTCTCGACGCTCCGCGTGGCGGGCCCCGCGCATGCGGTGGCTTGCCGCCCTTGATCTCCAGGCTCCGCGAGAGGCGTTCGCGCGTCCGCGCCTGGCCGAAATCCTGCGGGGGTGCGGGGCATCTTTAAAATAGACTGTCCGGCGCAGCAGTTGGAGTAACGAGTGATCCGTATGCCCAGGAGATCCTGGATCATCAATCAGGGACTCTACGCGGCCAAGGATACTTAATTAACCTCTGATCTATTTCTCTCATCAGGAGAAAGCCTGTATCGGACGTGATCTTTGCACCCTGAAAATCAATGCTGATGGACCGGTCAAATTCGGGCGTAATGACCCCTCTTTGTCTGTCACCAACTGCGTGCATTCAGCTTTCCCTCCCTCTGACGAATTTACGACATAATATCAGATGGTTGGAATGAACGCAGTGGAATTCTTAGACATGCTCACGCATAATCCGAGCTAAGAGCGATTGATTATCTCATAGACAGAGCGTCATAAATCATTGCGCATCGAATGGCATAGTGGTATGTTTCTCCGACTATGAGACGAATCGAAATGATCGAGTGTGAAAACATGCTCCTCGCCTCCATTAGCTATCTTTTCCATGATCTTATTTGGGAAGCCGCTGAACTGAGCGAGGAAATCCCCGTTTACGCCTTGCTTGCATCGACGCCTGGCGTTATAGAAAAAACATATGGCTTGGGCAAATAAAATAATTAAGGGCAAATTCGTGCGCAGTTGTGTGTAAATTTCAGCTATTTATAACCGGCCAGCAGTGGTGGACAATCGGCGGTACGATCGCTTATTACCTGTAACAAACATAGAAGAAATCCGTAGATGAGATAAGATGAAAAAACACAAGTTGAGGGTTGGTCTGTTATTGGATGGTTATAACATTGCTGCCTGGTCGCGTAAAATGATTGAAAATATCATACAATGTGACTATGCCGACATTGTGTTAGTTATAATTAATGACAATAACAGAAACAACCTAAATGAAAGATATACATCCAACCTAATAGATGATTATTGGAAGGTGGCAGCCCTATTATTCCGTAAGGTACTAGAGTATGTATATACAACATTTATAGAACGACATACCACATTTTTACCCAATGCCGACATGAAAGTACATTCTGAAGCCTTATTAACAATACTTCCTACAATACATACAAGAACAATATCTAAGGAATATGAGCAGTATTTTGACAATGATGACATTTTGCAAATAAGGGATCATAAGATTGACATCTTAGTTAAACTGGGGTTTGGGATCTTAGGAGGGGAGATATTACGTTCAGCGAAGTACGGTATATGGTCTTTTCATCATGGTGATAAATGCATAAATCGTAGGGGGCCATTCGGGTTCTGGGAAAGTATGGAGAGTTGGCCCGAGACCGGTTCTATTTTAGAGATACTAACAGAGGACTCGGATAACGGCAAAGTTTTATATAAGTCATTCTCATGCACCTACAATATGTCTGTGCAGGACAATAGAAGCAACTGTATGTGGAAGTCGTTGTCATTTATGACAAGAACGATGCAGGAACTGTACAACACAGGAGAAAAGGAGTTCTTCAAGAAAGTAGAATATATGAATCGGCATCCAGTGTTGCATTCAGAAAGGCTATACTCAAAGCCTACAAATTATGAACTTGCCAAGCTCACATTCAGACAACTGAAAGAAAGAGGACGTTTTTTATATGAAAACAAATACTATTTAAAGCAATGGATCTTGATGTATCACCTGAAAGATGAGTTGTCATCATCCTTGTGGCGATATAAGAAAATCATCCCCCCCAAAGATAGAGATTGGGCCGACCCGCATGTCATTTACACAGAGAATAAATATTATATATTTATTGAAGAATATATGTATAAATCACAGAAAGGGCACATAGCCGTACTGACTATGGATGAAGACGGGGCTTATGGAGAACCGGAAATAGTCCTTGATAGGCCATATCATATTTCGTATCCATTCATATTTGCGTACGGTAACGAATACTATATGATTCCGGAATCCATGTCGAATCAATGCATAGAACTGTATAAATGTGTTGAATTCCCGCGAAAGTGGGAGTTTCAAATGAATCTTATGGAGAATGTTAGAGCAGTTGATGCCACTATACTATACCATAAACAGAAGTGGTGGATGTTTGCAAATATGGTGGAAAATGAGGGTGCGTCTTCAGGGGATGAGCTGTTTCTGTTTAGTTCGAGTAATTTATTTAGTAACAAGTGGCTATCTCACCCGCTAAACCCAATAGTATCAGACTGCAAAAGGTCTCGCCCCGCTGGTAAAATATTTTCGGTAAATGGGATATTATACAGGCCATCGCAAAATTGCAGTACGAGATATGGGTATGGTTTCAATATTGCGGAGATAACCTCGCTTGATGAGAATAACTATTCTGAGGTGCTGGTATCACGAGTAACACCCAAGTGGGACATAAATATTATAGGAACGCATACGTATAATCATGTAAACTGTCTTCACATAATTGACGCGATATATAAACGGCCTAAATAATAATCGTATGCATCATGTCCGTATGAGCTAAGGATATTGCATCATGAGGGGTGGAAAGGTCCTTGTTCTTGGGAATGAAAATAGCAGTTTTTTGACCGTTGTTCGTTCTCTTGGGAGAAGAGGCATTATTGTTCATGTTGGCATGTGTGGCTCGGGTCTTGCTGCGACCAGATCTCGGTACATATCAAAGATCCACCACATTGAGATGACCAGTGAGGCCAGGTCGTTCGATATCGAAAGGTTTTGTTCTCTGCTGGATCAAGAACGTTATGATTTGGTGATGCCTTGTGATGACCCTTGTAATATTACTCTTGACGCTCATAGAACTCGGTTGAATAGGTATGGGAACATCTATATTCTGGAGAAGGAAACTTATGATATCACCTCAAACAAGTTCGAGATTAACAAGATTTGCAGAGTATTGGGTATCAACCTGCCCCGTGAGAGGCTCGTAACTGTCAACGACAATCCTGAACGGATTTATTCGGATTTCGGGCCTTTTGTTGTCCTAAAGCCGCTGTCATCCTTCCATTCGGGCAATCTTGACGAAAGACGCGGTGTGCGAAAGGCCTATTCATATGAAACTTTCGTGCATATCCTTACTGAAATGCTTAAGAGTGGTGATGTTCTTGTTCAAGAAGATTTCCTCGGCACTGGAATCGGTGTAGAGTGCCTGGCGAAGGGTGGGAAAGTCCTTACCGCATTTCAACACCAACGCGTGCATGAACCGCTTCACGGTGGGGGTAGCAGTTATCGGAAAAGCGTACCTCTCGATACACGGCTGTTAGAAGCTGCACAAAAGCTTCTCGGTTATCTCAAGTACACAGGCGTTGCTATGTTGGAATTCAAGAAGAATTATGAGAGTGGCGACTGGACATTTATCGAAATTAACGCCAGGTTTTGGGGGTCGTTGCCATTGCCTGTTGCAGCAGGAATTGATTTCCCATACTATCTATATGAAATGTTAGTTAAAGGAAAAGAAGAGTTCAACAGAGTATATAGAACTAACTTATATTGTCGCAATCTAACGCAAGATGTAGACTGGATGATTGCAAATATTAAGGCGGATAAACACGATGTAAGGCTCAATACAAAACCTGTCTACGCGTGTGTATTAGAGGTAGCTAACATTATAATGCTTAGAGAGAGGAGTGATACATTAAGGTATGACGACCCTATTCCAGGGTGCATCGAAATGTATCAGGTATTGCGCTCTGTGTTACAAAGGGTAATTACTATCGTGTACCTGGGGCTGTCTGACATGCTATTAAGCCGTAAGGCTATAAAAAGATTAGTGACATCAAAGATCAAACATTCAAAACGTATCCTGTTTGTTTGTAAAGGCAATATATGCAGAAGTCCTTTCGCCGAGATGTATGCGGCAAAAAGTGGACATGGGTGCTTAGACATATTATCAGCAGGGACTATCCAAAAGCAAGGGCGCGTATCACCTTATGAAGCTATGGAGGCAGCATGGGAGTACGGCATAGACCTTTCTAGACATGCATCGAAACCTCTTACGAATGAGATCATCCGCAGATCGGATGTTATTGTTATATTTGATAAAGAAAATTGTGCATATGTGGTGCGGAATCATGCGTCCGCGTTACACAAGACTGTTCTGCTTGGCATATATTCTGATTGTCCTTCAACTCAAATTGCTGATCCATTCGGCAAGGATAAACAGGAGTTCCTTCGAACCTACTGCCTAATTGCTAAATGCATTGATCGAATTACTGGCAAGTCGGATGCGAATCACTCAGGATGTGTTGACCCGTGAATTTGTGCGAACAATAGAATCAAACACCTACAAGGAAAGTGTCAAAGTCCGGAGGTAACCAATCTGTGATAATCTTCCGAAAATATGGGTTTAGGATTGCTGAAGTGTGGTGCGATGAGCCAACCGAAAACATCACGGCAGACATTATCCGTATTCACCAAGCTCCTTTCCCGGCCAGAAGCGTGATCTCAACGCCAGTACATACTCTTGTTATGGATTTGAGACGAAGCGAACAAGAGATATGGGGCCTTATTCAAAAAAACACACGTTACGAAATACGCCGCGCGAGAAAAGATGGTATCAGGTGTGAAGCATGGGACGGAATTGAGCCATCCTTCCTCTCTCGGTTCAGATCTGCTTACGACGTGCTTGCGCGACAGAAGAAGAGGCTGCCGATGCTGCCTTGGGATTATGTGCAAAGGCTTGTAGGTGCCAAGACCTTCGATCTTTCCTGCGCCTCTAACGATCTTGAGGGTGAGCTTGTTTTCCATGCCCATGTCCTTGGGCTCAATAGTGTTAGGCAATGGCACTCCGTTTCCCTTTTCCGAGACAACACCGGTGCTGTCTCACGCATGGTGGGACGAGCAAACCGACTGCTCCACTGGGAAAACATGATGCGTTTCAAAAACATTGGCTATCATACTTATGACTTTGGCGGATGGTATGATGGCAAGCGAGACGTTGAGATGTTGTGCATCAATGCGTTCAAGGAATCATTTGGCGGCCAGCGGGCAGTGTGCTACAGTGCTGAAATCTTCGTCAGTACCAGGGCACGCATTATCGCACGGAACTTGATTTGGATCAGTCGGATAAAGTCCCGATTTCTAAATGCAAAAGGTAAAGTAGTGTACCGAATCACTAATTCATTACATTATTAATTGTGCGAATGAACCTCCGCAACAAGTGAGAAACCGGTTGTTCATATAATGCCAAGCCTGGATGGAACCGATCATGTACAGGGCATAATCACTTTAAAGCACCGTGGTAAGCGCTGCTACTTTTACTACTTGCACTCACGCCGAGTGAACGTGGACCCTGGCGCCTCGGGCAAAACAAGAGGCTGGAGAAAAAGTGATAAGAAAGTTTTTGAGAAGATGTGGTGATGTGTGTGACGAGGGAACCACTCCCCATGACCGAATGCTGCTTGACTTAAGGGAGCCCGTGAGGATGTTGTCTTTTTTACAGAAGGCTGAAATCTGCCCGTGACCAATGCTCCGACTTCCCGCGTTGCTCGAAATAGCTGAGGGTGCAACGCTATCGTCCAGTCGAAGCGATTGACCCAGGACCGGAAGCGTGCGTGTACTCAAATATATTCTCAGACTCATGGCAGCAGCTGCAGTGGCGCTTCTCGTGTGGGAGGTCGTCCTGGAGAACTGCGTGCTCAGGGAGCCGGGTGGCAACAATTCGCCGATACTGGGGAGGATCTTTAAACCCGGCATTTATCTCCAGGGAACGGAAGGGTACTGCAAGACGAGGATGAACAGCCTTGGCATGCGCGGAGCGGAAATACTTCCCAAAACAGCCGCGGAATACCGGATCCTCATGCTGGGCGATTCTCAGACCGCAGCCCTTCAGGTATCCGACGATAAGACCTTCGTACACCTGCTGCAGACCAAGCTTGCCCGGAATACCGGCAGGGAAATCAGGACCATAAACGCTGGAAGAAACGGGGCATCGCCTGCATATTACATTCATCTGTCAAATTTCTACCATTCTTTCATGGATCCGGACTATGTGATCATAGAAATCAATGAAGATTTCATCACCCCTATTATTGATAAAACCAGGGAGTTTTATGTCAAAAAGGAGGGAGCAGAGTATGTGACGGTTGCCAACTTCAGAGACTACTATCTCTGGCGGATGTTTCCTCCCCTCAAGGTAATCAAACCTTTCGTCGCCTTTTCCACCTTCAAAATAGCGCTTGACGAGATCCCGGTGAGGTGGGAGCAGCACCGGAACCACGGGGCGCCGGCTCGGCAAGAGGGCACACCTGCTGTTGATTATGCGGACGTCATCGACTGGACCCTTAAGACCCTGAAGAGTGATTACCCCGAAATGGCCATCCTGTATTTGACATTAAACAAAACAGAGTCCGATATGGAGGCTTTGTGGCGTGGTTCTGCCAATAAGTATGGCATAGACCTGGTGAATACAAGAGATGCATTTTCAGGCTACTATCAGTCCCACCTCCAGCCAGTCAACGGGTTTTACAACACAATGCCTGGAACCGGTCACATAAACGAGATAGGACATGCCATATTAGCTGATTGCTTGGCCGATTATTTTATGAGGAAGGTATTAAGGTGATTTTCTGCAGCTTTGAATTCCTCATCTTTTTTATGGTTATCCTGTTGTTAACCATTATCATAAGGCAGAATAAGGCAAAAAAACTTATCCTGTTGGCTGGAAGCTGCTACTTTTATGCATACTGGGACTATAGATTTCTTCCACTATTAGCAGGCTTATCCATCGTCAATTATTATACTGGGTCGAAAATCGCATCGACTCAAGTGCGGGCGGGAAAGAAAAGATGGCTGGTAGCCAGCATAGTTTTTGACCTGATGATCTTGGGTTTCTTCAAATACTTCAATTTTTTTGTCGGTTCAATCAACAGCTTGACGCTCAGCTCCGAGATCAGGCTCCCCTCCATGGACATCATCCTGCCCATTGGAATATCGTTCATGACCTTTGAAGTCATGAGCTACACGATCGATATTTACCGCGGAAAGAACAAGCCTGCCGCAAGTCTCCTCGACCTTTCGCTCTTGGTCACATTTTTCCCACATCTGATCTCTGGTCCCATTCTCAAGCCCGGCCATTTCCTCCCTCAACTGGATCGGGAGATTACTGTCAGGTGGAACAATGTCGAAAAGGGGACGCAGATTTTTCTCCTCGGAATGGTGAAGAAAGTCCTCGTGGCGGATCGCTTGGCCCTTTTTGTGGATCCCGTATTCAAGGCGCCCCAAGACTACGGTTCCGGCACCGTATGGCTTGCAGTCATCGCATATGCCATTCAGATCTACTGCGATTTCTCCGGATACACCGATATGGCGATTGGGTCGGCCAAATGTCTGGGCTTTGAATTTCCCCCCAACTTCAACATGCCTTACATCTCAAAAAGCATAACTGAATTCTGGAGGAGATGGCATATCTCGCTTTCCACCTGGCTTAAGGACTACCTCTATATTCCGTTGGGCGGGAACCGAAAAGGTAAACTGAGACAGTATATGAATCTTATGATTGTCATGCTCCTCGGTGGGCTCTGGCATGGTGCAAGCTGGAATTTTGTCATCTGGGGTGGATTACACGGGCTGGGCTTGATGATACACAAGTTATACTCGGACCACCTCAGGCCAAGAGCATTTAACTCCCGTCCCTATGCGTGCGTGAGCTGGCTTCTTACCATGGCGTTTGTTTGCGTGGCCTGGGTTTTCTTTCGGTCAACCGATTTCGCGGTTTCATTCATTATCATTAAGAAAATGTTTCTGATAGGCGGCATTAGGGGAATTACCTGGTATGCGACTTCACTTTTTGTGATCGTACCCGTTCTTATTATCAGCCACTATTTAGGTCTCAAACTTGGCGATCCTCCATACGTCCGCTATGAAAATACCTGGGGATGCTTTCTCTTGTTTTTCGTACTGCTCGGATTGTTTTATCTGGCACCTTTGAATTCATCACCGTTCATCTATTTTCAGTTCTGATCGGGTAGGGTGTCGGCATGCTCATATTGAATCAAGATCAGGGTCATAATTTCAGCAGGCAGTCGTGCTATTGTTGCTTGCATTTATGGGTGGTTGTAATTAATCTCCTCTTGTCTGATCAGTTCCTTTAATCACAATTCCCAGATGTTTGGAGGGTATTCCCATGGCGCGGCAATCATTTGGCTCACTCATGCTGTTGTTGGGTTTTTGCTTCTTTGGGGCTATCCAGGCTTCGGCCATCGAAACTGTGACGATCCAAGGTGGGTCAATGACGAGGGAGGTTTCCCTCGGGATGACGAAGCAGGACCTCATCGCCACAGTTGGCGTCCCGAGCATGATCAAGAGCGATGGATACTGCCTGCAGTACGATACTTTTGATATGAGTGTTTTTCTAAACCGAAACATGCAGGTGGAACGAATCTACCTGGGCAAGGACTTTAGGGGCGCCATAGGCGGCAAATCGGGCCCAGAGGCTGATATGAAGGACGTTTACAGGGACTATGGAAGCCCCCGGGCCTCGGAAAGACTGACCTATTCGCCCTCGCCACTCGTGCGCACCTCGGCGACCGTCGAGACCGAAGATAAGGTTTCCCCGGCAGTGGGCGAGGCATCTGCCCTTCCAATGGAGTATCGGGGCGACAGGACCCTGTATGAGCTGTACAGCGATGACATGGTCATGAAGTACAAGTACGTCCTGGATACCGAAGGCGTTGCGTTCTGGATGGACGCCCGCGGCGCTGTATATGCCGTCGCCATATACCCTCCAAAGCAACTCGCCATGGCCGAGGAAAGACCGTATGTTGAACCGGTCGCCATGGCCCCGGAAAGGCTGTATCTTGAACCGGTTTTCTTCGACTTTGACAAGTATAAGCTGAAAAAGCAATACCTCGGGGTCCTCAACCGCGACTCCGACTTGATTAAAAAGCGCGAAAACCTTCTCGTGACCATCGAAGGCCATACCGACAGCTTCGGGACAGTCGCCTACAATCAAAAGCTATCCGAACGGCGGGCGAAATCGGTTTATAACTACCTTGCCAAAAAGGGCGTTCCTGCTTCCCGGTTGAAGACGGTGGGTTACGGCAAATTGCGTCCCGTGGCCGACAATCGAACCAAGGAAGGACGTGCCAAGAATCGCAGTACCGAGCTAAAAACGGATGAAATGCCCTCAGGGCTCTAAATCTCGGCAAGGAAGCCAATGAGCGGCCTCCCTGTTAAATGCGGGGCACAGCACTAGGTGTTTGATCGTGAAACTGGGAATGTTGTCCGTTTTGGTCTGCCCCTACTGTAGAGGACCTCTGGAGCTGGTTGTTCGAAAAGCTGTCAGCTGCACTGGCCGAGTGCGGGATGGCATTCTCCAATGTCTGGGTTGCAGACTGCCCTATCCGGTTTTGAATTGGGTGCCGCGTCTTATGCCCCGTGAGAGTCTCACACAAGACGAGCGACGCGCATTGGAAAAGATGAAGCGGCACGGCAAAACAGGTCCTCGTATGGTGGAAGAAAACCGATTTGATTCAGTAGGGCTTCAGGAGCATCTGCACAAGATGATTCGAACCAAGCTGAATCCTTCTGGTTTGCCAACCAAATTGCGGGAGCGTCAGGAGCAAGATTTGATCTATCGGCTCCGCTACACCGGGGGGGGAAGGGAAGTTCATTCGTACGGCACAAGCCTATCTGGACGGCACTCCGACGCGGATTCTTGAAATCGGCGGCGGTCAAGGAGGGGCGCTGACGGGTTTTCGCAAACACTTCAAGCCTGAAATGGCGATCCTTTCGGACATCGACCCCGATTGGGTGGAAGTAGCGTGGCTTCGTGACCCGGATACTGACGTCATCCGCGCTGATGCCACCCGAATGCCTCTCACGGATGGTTGCATGGACTTTGTCTTCTCTTCGGCCACCCTTGAGCACATCGAGCATTGGGAGCGTGCCGTTGGTGATATGCTTCGAATTGGAAGGCAGGGTCTTCTTTGTTACAACCCTAATGCCGGGTTCCCTTATGACTTCGGACATCTAGACGCTCCCCTGGTCACTTGGCTGTCAAAGAACAACGCTGCAAAGGCAGCGTTGTTCTTCCATCGCCTCCGTGGAACGGGACGCACACTTGACTCTCTTCGTAATCAACTGGCCGTCACTTTCTATATTCATCGGAGAGCCGTGGTGCGGGAACTGGAAGCCGGTGGCGCTGAAGTTACCAACGCTTTCGTCGAATTTATGAAACAGACCGTGCAAGAAAATTATCACATGAGAGGTGGGCGGATACTTACCTTTCTGAAACAACATCCCAGGCTGCTGGAAGTTCTCACCAAGGCCCTTGTATTGACAGGCACAGAGCCTAACGTCTACCTTTTCTATCGGTCTGCTTAGGATCTTATATCCACCGATGAGACGCAACTATAGAGTCATACCGACCTCACCTGCATGGATCCTAAGTGCAAACCGGTGGGAGTTATGGTTGCCCGGCAACAGTGTCCATAACCTCGAAAAAGGTCTCCTGATGTCTGGGAGTCAGCCCTCGAGCGGCTTCACGGGCCCGCTGACCCATAGCCTCTGCAAAAGCTGGATTGTCCAGCAAAAAGCGGATGCTCTCAGCCAAGGCCGCCGCATCGCCGGGCTTGAAGAAGACAGCGGTCTTCAGATGGTCTGCGTATTCAACCGTGGCCAGATTGGCGGAGACCACTAGAGGGCGCCCGAGAGCAAGCGACTCCAACATAGCTGACTGAGCAGCGGAGACCATCATATAATTTGTGGGGAGCACGATCAGGCGAGCGGGGACAATGAGAGCGATCAAATCCATGCCGTATCGCCCTTCCGTTATGAGAGTCACATTCGGAGGAAGAGGCGACTGTGGACTATAGGATTGGGACAGAATGACCAGTTTTATGTCCGAATCGGCCACTGCTTTGATCAACGTATCGTAATCTCTATCACTGTTGCCATAGGAAAAAATATAGTCCTTCGGTTCAAATTGATAATTACAAAGGCAGTCGCTTGGTGCAGCCATTGGGTAGAACCGTATCCGTTCACGGCTTATTCCAAACATTTTCGAATATATTTCTTCCTCTCGAGTTGAAGTACACAGAAAAAAGTCAATCCCGGGCAGCGCAAATCTGAGAAGCATATGCCTCAGGCCATAGAAAAAGTCCTTCCTGATCAAGTTGATATGAAAATCATGGATGATATGCTTGGGTGACGATGGTGACCCGAACAACCTGTTCATTATTCCGTAAACAATCCCCATCCTCATCGTCCATGACGCTATAACATCGTACTTGTCTTTTTTGATAAGAGCTGCGACAGGCAGGTAGAATTCACTTAGCAGTATAGAAAGTTTTCTCAGAGATCCTTTCATGGGAATGGCGCAGAAGTAATGAGCCTCGCTCGTCCGATTCGCCGCGGCGCGATAGAGGGGCCATTTGCCCTCTTCTATCCAGTTCCCCACGAACAAGATCCGTAGCCGGGAAATATTCATATGGGAACCCCTTACTTGGTTTTCAAAACATATTCCAACATCTGCCGATTCTGCTGTATCCACCCTATCATTTTGCGGATACCCTCACCACATGAGACAAGAGGCTCCCAACCCAACTCGCGCCCGGCCTTGCTGTTATCACTTATGAAAATCTTCTGATCGCCGGGGCGTGTTTTGTCATACCCCCATTGAACGGGGAAACCTTCCTGGGCAAGAATGTCCAGGAGTTCCAGGAGGGACAGCGTATTCTTCAGTCCACCGCCAACGTTGTAAGCTTTACCGCAGAGCCGGGCTTTATTGTCGAGGGCCGCATTATACAGCCTGACCAAATCATCGATATGCAAAAGGTCCCTAACCTGTTTGCCATTCCCGTAGATGGTTAGAGGGAACCCCAATATCGCCGCGATGGAAAACCAGGCTACCCATCCCTGATCCTCAACGCCGAACTGACGCTCACCATAGATGCACGATTGTCTGAATGTCACTGTATGTAGGTCATAGATTCTTCCGTAATCAACAACATATTGATCGGCACACCCTTTAGAGCAACCGTAGGGTGAATGAAAATCCAACGGGTGTCTTTCAGTAATTCCGATAATGTCCGAAAATTCGTAGCGCTGTTCTGTTTCTTTTATTTCGATATCAAGCAATTCTCCATAAACCTTATTGGTGGAGGAGAACATAAACAAACCATCCGGACTGTACTTCCTGAAACATTCCAGCAAATACATCGTCCCCATTGCGTTGACGTCAAAATCTTCCTGGGGGTTCACAATGGAGGTTGTGACGCCCACCTGGCCGGCAAGATGGATGACCGCCGCAAAGGGTCCCTCCTTTGCGAAAACAATTTTCAGGTCTTCCAGGCTCCTTATGTCAATCGAATAATGAGTGTATCCGATGACTTCGTGGAGCCATTCGATATTTTTTGAGCACCCTTTCCGCGATTGATTATCGATGACAACGATCCGGTATCCCTTGTCAGCAAAGTATTTGGCACAATGACATCCAATAAAGCCACCCCCACCCGTGATCAAAATCTTGTTTGACATCGATATCTCCTTCCTGGCCCTATTGTCTTACAATTTACACAAAAAACAGAGTTAGATCAACTAGTGATGCTATTTCTACTTGGCTTTTCTAGAGGTTATACTTTAGTTTATTACCATTAGTTTGATGTACCGCAAATCGATCGATATATGGCCCTTCCTGCTTCCCGGTTGAAGACGGTGGGTTACGGCAAATTGCGTCCCGTGGCCGACAATCGAACCAGGGAAGGACGTGCGAAGAACCGAGGGGTAGAACTCCAAACCAACGGAAGTCTACAGAATTCCGGCCCCCGGAGCCAAAATCAATAAGCAGAAGGGATGATGAGGGCCGGCTGCTGAACTTCCCTTAAGGGCTCGGTAACGAAAGGCAGCCTTTTGGGAGCATAACCCGAAGCGATGCTTTCAGGGGATACCAGATTCACGAGTTCCTTCAGAATGTTATTTTGTATTCCTGTCTCCATAATTCCAAGAGCATGAGCGCAAACAGTCTGTAGCTGTTTGAGTATCCACGAGTCTGGTTGTCGAAGAGTTTCTGAACAAAAGGGCGGTTAAATGGAGTTCCCCAAGAATGCAAAAGGACCTGCCGAAAATAATCATTCCACTCAGGGTCGTTCAACCAAGCTGGCAGAGGGACCGAGAATCCCTGCTTGCGCTCCAGGTCAAAGCCTCGCGGTAGCAGTTTCGCCGCCAGGAGCTTCGGTAGAATCTTTCGGCTTGTTAAAGTTGTCTTCAAATGGGAAGGCACTTTGTGAAAAGCGAATTCAATGATCCGATAGTCCAGGAATGGCGCCCTCACCTCCAGCGAATTGAGCATGCTGGCGCGATCCACCTTCACCAGTACGTCCTCAGGCAGGTAGTTTTCGAAGTCCATTCGAGTAGCGCGCTGCAGCAAGTCGCCGGAACCGGGAGCATGCCTCTCTCGAATACGTTCAGCAGATCCTACACTGGCACTTTGCGAGATGAAATCCGCCTTTAGCAGGGAGCGCCGTGCGTCCACGTCGAAATATGGAGCAAGCAGCGGCGTGCCAACGTCCAGATCGGTTCCGAGAGCCTGGAGCGAGTTGCGGCCCTTTGACCCCAATGGTAGCAGTTTCGTTGCCAGCCATGCAATCGCCTCTCGGGAAAAACCAGGGGTCCATCCAAAATTCTTTCGCATCCAGAGCAGCAGATTGTAGTGCGCATACCCTCCAAAGAGTTCGTCACCGCCATCGCCTCCCATGGCTACGGCACAATGTTGCCGGACCAGCTTACTTACCAGGTAGGTTGGGATCATGGACGAGTCGGCTATGGGTTCATCATATTGAAACGCCAGCATGGGTAGTAACCGCATTGTCGATAGCTCTGCATCCAGCTCCATGTGTTCCGTGCCGAAGTAGCTGGAGATCAACCGGGCATGTTTGGTTTCATCGTATTTTGGATGGCCTGGAAATCTAATGGTGTATGTTTTCACGCTTGCTGCTACCCGAGCTGCAATAGCAGTGATAAGGCTGGAATCTATGCCTCCACTGAGTAGGATACCAACGGGAACGTCTGCCACCAGTTGCCGCCGCACAGCATCCTCCAGCAGATGTTCCAGTTCCTCTTGTAGTGTGACCTCATTTGCAGCCTGGGCATCGCATTGCCCCTCCAACGGAGCAGGCAACTTCCAGTAACGCCAGACACTTAGTTGTCCGTTGCACAGATCGAAGGTGAGTGCATGCGCTGGAGGAAGTTTCTTTACACCATCGAGAATACAGTATTCGCCCGGCACGTAGCCGAAAGCTAAGTAGCAGTCGAGCGCTTCTGGATTGATGCGGCGTGGAAAAGCCGGGTCAGCCATCAAAGCTTTGAGCTCTGAGGCAAAAGAAAAGGTGTCGTTTGCCAGCCGATAGAATAGCGGCTTCTCTCCAGCTCGGTCCCGGGCGATTAAAAGCCGCCTCTTTGTCTGGTCATAAAGAGCAAAGGCGAACATGCCGTTAAAATGGTGTAGGCATTCCACACCCCATTCATGGTACGCAGCCAGGATAACTTCTGTGTCACTCTCAGAACGAAAGCGATGCCCACGGTTCAGCAACGTAAGGCGAAGCTCCTTGAAGTTGTAAATCTCCCCGTTGAAAACTATGCAAAGGTCGCCGCTCTCATCGGACATGGGTTGATGACCAGCCGGCGACAGATCGATTATCGCCAGCCGGCGGTGTGCCAAGCCCACGACACCATCAGGTGACCACCATATCCCGGTGTCGTCAGGTCCACGATGATTCATAGTATCACATTGGGTGACTAACTGGTCGCGACGGCTGATCTGCAATCGGGATGCTACGCCAACAATGCCACACATAGATTCAACCTATCTTTTTGAAAAAACATATACTGGACCGTAGGAGCCGATCACACCAAAACCTGTTCGCTTCTGGAGAAATTCTATTAGTACTCTGAGGTCAGAGTGTTCTGCCTTAATAATGCGTCAACTTGACCCCAACTGTGGCCGAACCGCATTTTGCGGATTGGATTTTGGCGGAAAAACTTCTGGAACAAACCCAAGAGTTTCAAGGGCATACGATTTTTCAACCGAACATGCAAGCGAAATGTCAATGAGACCGTTTCTTGCGATTTTAGACACACCCCCTTCTCCGGAGTTGATGAGGTTGTTCCCCCGCCCCATCCTCCCTCATGAGAAGAGAGCCGGTATCGGTGGTGATCTCTGCTCGCTGAAAATCAATTTAGAATGAATACAGTATAATTTTCAGGCATGCTCGCGCATAATCCAGTGTCAATCCATTTTCTCTCCTATCCCCACGGTTTCCCGAACAATCTGCCGAGTAATTGCCGGCCGACCTTCACTTCTTCTATCCTAAAGAGCCAGGCCAGAGAAATATAGCATGAGGTCACGAACAGCCCCGATATCGTCAGGCCTAGGAATCGATTGAGTTCCAGAAATCCCAGGTACTTTCTAAAAGCCAATCCCATAGCGAACGCACATGCCGAAGCGGCCGCTATTTTAAACAACTGTACGAAAGTATTGGAAAGATCGATTACGTGGAGCCTTCTCTTCAGCAAGACAAAAAAGACGCTGCAGACAATTCCCATCGTCACGGACGTCGACAGAGCGATTCCCTTCACACCGAAAATGCGCATAAAGATGAAATTGAACATTATATTGAGGACCATCGTCAGGCAGCCCAGGTAGAGCAGCATCCTGGTGTCTTTCAAAGCGCAGAAGAAAGCCCCGTTGATATATGCATAGGCGGCAAAAAACAGCCCGGCATTATAGAAAACCAGCGTCTGAGCAGTTTGCCGCGCGGCATGAGAATCGAAGGCTCCGCGCTCCAGCAGGATACTCACAATGTCATAAGAAAACAGTGCTACCAGGCAGATGATCGGAAAGGTGATGAACCCGAGCAGGGTAATGCTGTGTTTGAACATATGCGTCAACCCCTCATAGTCTTTCTCAAACGCCTGTTTGCTGATGAAGGGAAAGATAGCCTTTGAAATGGCCAGGATGACCACCTGAATGGGCAGATCATTGATACGGCCGGCATACCTGAGGGTCGAGACTGACCCTGCAGGAAGCTGGGTAGCCATCATCATGTCTATCAGGATATTCGAGTTGATGATCAGGTTACTTCCCAGCAGCGGGAGCATCAGCAGACCGAAGCTGACTAGTTTTTCCCTGTCGAAGCTCGCTTTTGCAAGGAAGTGAAACCCAGCAAAATGCAAAGTGGAGGTCATATAGGCGAACTTGAAAAGTGTCCCTAGCAGAAACCCCCAAACCAGCGTATAGATTCCATACCTGTAGCCAAACGTAATAAAGAGAATAGTTGTCACATTGATGAAAATTGGGGCCAGATAAAGGTTGAAGAACCTCTTTTGTGCGTGAAGCAGACCCGCAAGGACGACGCAGGCCCCGTCAAAAAGGAGCAGGAACATGAGCAAACGCTCTACGCCTATGCCCAGCACCTTTTGCTCGGGGGCCAGGCCGTAGCCGAGGGCCGGAAAAATAACGGGGCTTAAGATAAACCCGATAAGGGTCAAGACGCCGAAAAAAGCCGAAGCGCAGAAAAAAATGGACAGGGCGTGGTTGTCTGCGCGCTCTGCGGAGGAGCCATGGGACCATTCGAGGTAAGCGGGGACAAAGGCAGAACCGAAGGCGCTGGAAAAATATAAGATGATTATGGCGGGGAGAGCGTAGGCTACATTGAACACATCAAGGGCCGGGGACACCCCAAATCGATACGCGACCAGCATCTCTTTGACAACCGCCAGAAGCTTATCGATAACGGTCAGACACATGATGACGGCTACCGCTTTGCCGATCTGACCGTAAATGGCTTTATGCTCTCCCATACTATGTTGTCTTTATCTTTCCCTCGCTGACCACCGGTCACCTCCCCCTGCCCAAGATCACCGTAACCACGGTCTTGGAGAGTATTTTGAAATCCAGCCACAAGCTCCAGTTGTCGATGTACTCGAGGTCCAATTCCATCCATTTTTCAAATGGGATTTCGTTCCGCCGCTGCTGGCTCTGCCAGATACATGTTATTCCAGGCTTCATGGACAGGCGCCTTCGCTCGCCATCCTTGTACTCCGCCACCTCCTCGGGGAGTGGAGGACGCGGTCCCACCATGCTCATCTCCCCTCGAAGCACATTGATGAGCTGAGGCAACTCGTCAAGACTCGTTTTCCTCAAAAAAGTTCCGATCCGGGGGATAATGCGGGGATCATTCTTAATCTTAAATACCACTCCATCTGCTTCGTTCAAATTTCGCAGGTCCGGCAGCATCGCTTCGGCGTTGACGAGCATCGTTCGGAATTTATAAACGATAAATTTGCGGCCGTTGAGGCCGACGCGCACCTGCTTGAAGAACACAGGCCCCGATGAGCACATTTTGATCGCGCACGCAATCATCAAGAAGAGGGGTGCAAGTAAATTCAGCGTCGTCCCGGCAAGCAGGTAATCAAAGGCCTTTTTAATCGGGAACGTTACGAGGTATTTAGGGGTGGCGGACAGGACGAATGTGGGGGTTTGAAAAAAATACTCGTAGTTCATTGAGTAATAAAGAGGGCGGGAGGCGAGGAATTTGCGTAGATGCCAGTGCGGCACCACCCGGATCTGCACTCCGACGGATTCAGCAATGTGGAAGTATTTCTCAGCGTCCCATATCATGTCCACGGGCATCACGAAAGTTACCTCATCGACAACCTGAGTGGCCAAAATGTTTTGCAATTGTTCAAGAGTGCCGATAACCTTGACTCCCCCGGTAACATCCTCTCCCACGGTCTCGGAATCCAGGTCTAGGCACCCCAGGATTTTAACGGACCCTTCGGGATCGCCCTGGATAGCCGAAATAAGGTCTTTTGCAGCCTGTTTGCTTCCGACCACCACCAACACATTGCGCAACGCAGGTTTATTCCTTCTTAGCAACCTCAATATATAATTGAACAACCACCTGCTCAGAGTAAGTAAAAAAATGTTTACTATATAGAAAATGCCAATCATCAGTCGGCTGATATCAGCAATCCTGAAGATGTAAAAGGAGAAGGCAAGGATAACAAGGTTGATCGTAACAAGTTGTGTAACCTTTAAAAGTAAAGTAAAAAAAGGCGTTTTTCTAAAATAATAGATATGCATAGTTGAATATTGCAGGCTTACAAACCAAATGATAATAACGAGAAGTATTATTACACTATAGTCGGACGCATTGTATAGTCCTCTATAGGGGGTCGGCAAATACTCAGTCTTGCACACATGTGCAATCAGATAGGCAATGCCTGTGAGGATAATATCAAATATTATCGATATTTGTACCTGTGTCTTGTTTTCTTCTGACATATACACCTCATGTGGCTGTCAGGCTCTCTTGATAAAGTCTTTCTGTGGCTCTCACGATATCGTCCCAATTGAAATCCCTGTCCAGAATGGCCATCGCGCGCTTGCCAACGTCGGCAAGCCCGGCTTCCGGCATTTCGTCCAACAGTTCCATGAGGTTGGAGAGGGCTTCAAGCTGGCCTGTTGGAAAAATAAGATCGAGTTGGCATTCAAGGATTTCCCTATGGGGAGCAATATCACTCGCAATACACGGCAAACCATAGGATAGGGCTTCGAGCACGGTCAGTGGCAACCCTTCGCGTTCTGATGCGCTTACGAAAGCCCTGGCATTGGAGAAAAATTCCCCCAGGTTATTTCCATACTGGTACCCGGCGAATACGACGGAAGTATGACTCGCGGACATTCTTCTCAAGCTTGCCGCATAGTTCTCGGTGCCTGCGCTGTCGCCGACAATCACCAATCTGGACTTGCGTTCTTTTTGCAGAAACGCCTTGATTATATCCTCAACCCTCTTTTCGGGAACGAGGCGTCCCACGAACAGGAAATAATCTTTCCCCGAAAGCCCATAGCTTCGGATAAAATTGGGGGGGCGTTTTTCCATTTTGTTCGCTCCGCTCGGTATGTAGCGGGCTTGCACCCCGTAGCAGGTTTGGTAATACCGCTGCAATTCCTTTGATACGGTGATCCGATAATGGGGAAAAATTGCGGAGAAGACCTCTCCCAGGTGAATAATGGATGAGGCGAACTTTGACCACTTCTTCCTCTGCCAATCCAGACCGTGACACGTGAAGAAAACTCGCATGCGGGGTCTGAGCAGCCGGGGGGCCCAGCTAAAAAGACAGGGTCCCTGGGCGTGAATATGCACTATGTCAGGCCGGGTCATGAGAATATGCAGCATGGAGAGGAACGTGTGCACAAGAGCTTCCAGTCCAATCACGCAGATGGTCGGCAACCTGACGATTTTCATGCCTTTGTAGAATTCGATATCGCTCCTGACGTAAAAAGATCGTGCATAAATGGTGATGTCATGTCCGTTAGCAGCCAGCCGGGAATAGAGTTCTTCGCAATGGTGTTCGACGCCACCCCAGGTGGCAGGAACTCCGCGAAATCCGGTAACCGCAATTCTGGCCATCCACTCCTCTTCACCATTTATCGAGAAATTCAATCCGCAATAATGCACCAACTTGTCTGTCAACAGATGCCGAACCGCATTTTGGGATTGGATCCCTGCACAAAAACTTCTAGAACAACCCCAAGGCTCGCAAAATCATACAATTTATAAACCAACTTGAAAGAATATGTCGTGAGACTGCTTTTTGCAATGGTAATGTGCAGAAGGTTCTACAAGAGAGAATGATTCAAAAAATGGTCATGACATAGGGTTGTTCACCACAAACAATCCACCCCAAAAGGGAGAATGCCATGACCAGGATTGAGTTTAAGCGCAATTTGTCTTATGTGAAAGCCCTTTTCAGCAAAGGAAAAGGCGTTCTCAAAAAGATTCTGCGCGAGGTGATACAGGAAATCCTTGAGCAGGGAATGACCGATTCATTGGGAGCTGCTAAGGGTGGGTGTTCACTAAGCAGGCTTGGGTACCGATCCGGTTATTATGAGCGCAACCCTTCTATAACTAAAAGAGTCCGTGGGGCTTAGAGGTTCACGCAAGCGCAACCTGTCTTCCCCAAAGCTTTTCCAACTGGGCAATGTTTTGACGCACATCGAAGCGATCCCGGGCCACCCGCCGGGCAATTTGACCGTATTCGGAAGCTGTCTTGGGGTGCTCCAGCAGATAGGAGATCGCTTCAGCCAAAGCCTGGCCGTCTGCTGCAGGGACCAAAAGTCCGCATTTCGGAGAGAGCAGGAGCGACCGATTCGCAGGGATATCGGTGGCCACAATGGGCTTTTCCGCCGCCATGGCTTCGAGGAGCGCGAGCGGGGTCCCTTCGCCCAGAGAGGGGAACACGAAAATGTCCGCCAGGGCCAAAAGATCCGCTACATCAGGACGGTTGCCGAGAAAGTGAACATGATTGGAAACTCCCAGAGAACTGCATTTCGCCGCGAGTTGTTCTCTGAGTTCACCATCACCCGCCAGCAGAAGCCGGATGGCCGGATAACGCTTCATCAGCCGGCCGACGGCCTCGATCAGGTAGACATGGCCCTTGCCGGCCGAGAGGCGCGCGACCGTGAGAATAACTTTATCCCCGGCGCTTAGTCCCAGTTTTGTGGCCAGGTCCCGATTGGGTTGAGTCCGCTGAAAAGAATCCACATCTATGCCGTTGACGATCGTGAAAACCTTGTCCGGATTAACCCCCGCGAAATCCCTCACCTTTGCCGCCGTGTCCTCAGATACGGCTATGACAGCGTAGACCCACTTGTAAAGAATACGGGTCGCCAGCCATCTCAGAAAATTCCTCGGGTCCCGGCGGCTACGCGCAGGGAGCATCTCGGGGGCGTGAAGGGTCGTCAGTATGCGGTCAACACTTGTCCAAAACCCCGCAACTATCCCGACGAACTCCGCCTCCGAAAGGTGACAATGGATCACGTCCACATGTTCACGCCTGCATAGCGAGACGATGTCTCTGACATTGCGATAGAAGTACGAAATGAAACGATGCAATTTCAGGATGCTGGGCCTCGGCCTGTTGAAGCAAATCACTTCTGCCCCATAGGACTCTGCTTTGGCTTTCAGCTCAGGATTGGGCAGCAAAACGCAAATCGTCGTTCGGTACCGATTCTTGGGGGACCACTTTGCCATCAGAACTAATAGTTCCTGTGCTCCGCCATAGTCCAATAAAGGAATCACATGCAAAATGTGTCTTCGCCGGTCGATCCGGGCGTCCCGGATCACTTCAAGATCCTGTAAACCGAAGCTGGAATAGGAAGCCGACGCTCGTTCAAGATCACTCCAGCCAACGAAACTCCGTTTTCCTTGAGTTTGTCTATCACCAGTCTGGCGATTTCACGTCTGGAAACGCCGTACTTGCAGACGAGTATAGTGTTATCGACAGCCCTGGCAAAAGCGGTTGTGCTCGGAAACTCCACGGCGGGTTGGCCATCGAAGATCGTCACATCGTAGTGAGCTTTGCAATAGCTGATGAATTCACTGATCGTTCTGGCGTCCTGCTGGTCGGAATTCGCTTGTCTCACCATTTCGTTAGAGCCCGAGGGGAGCGCTGACAGGTTCTTGTACTCGGTCTGCAGGATAAGCGTCTCAGGGGATTGATAACCAGCAAGATAAGTTGCAAGACCTGCATTTGACTGAATATTGGGAATAACTGATGTCGCGTGTGGGACATCAACATTGGCGTCGACGTAAAGCACTCTCATGTTGCGTTCCAAAGCAATGGACAGCGACATGTAAAAGGATAGAAAGGTGACCCCCACTCCTCGGGTGGCGCCGCAAAACAGGAAGGTCTTTGGATACTGATGCGCTGTCTTCAGGTTTAAGTTGATCCATATCTTATCCAGGAAGTCTCCCAACTCGTCAAGAAGAGGTGGTCCGGATTTGCTTTTCTCCCTGAATATGGACACCTCATAACCGGGACGCTCCGGAGGCGTTCCCGCATTTAAATCCGGTTCTGATTGGGGGGCAATAGGGCCGCGCGGCCGGCTATTGACCCGGGGTGAAGCAGCATTGGAAGATGCTCGGGATCTGGCAGCACCGGCAACCCTATTGGAAAATGCCTTTTCCCATTTGCCCTGGGATTCAGCGGGTTCCGGCTGATCGAATGGCCAATCAACCGAAGAGGGCGCATCATCCGATACATAATCGGCGCCGGGCCGATCAGGAGATGAACCGGAAGATTCCCCTCGTAGGTTCTTACTACTAAAGTTCTGTTCCCAGATACCCTTTTCCATGGAAGCTTACTCCTCTACGTTGCTCGGATAGCTCCACCCGTTCCCTGAAGCTTTCTTGCTCAATGCACGGGCAGACGTGCAAAAAAATCCGTTAAAGGTTGTATTAGAGTCCTAAAATCAAAGGATATCGCTAATATTATACCACAAATAAACATCATAGCGGCAATGATGACAAAAATCTTCAGGCTAGACCTCTTCCGGGCGCCTTCCCTCTTTTGCGGTTGTATGTCAATGCCGCCTCCGGTCAGATAATCCACATTGACGCTCGCAGCGTCCTCCTCCTCCTCCTCCTGAGGTCCGCTCGGTAGAGGTCCTCGCTCCACGGTGAAGGGCGCAGCGGCGTCCTCCTCCTGAGGTCCGCCCGGTAGAGGTCCTCGCTCCACGGTGAAGGGCGCAGCGGCGTCCTCTTTTACCGGTCGCGGGGCGGCCATGGCCGGCTGCCGGACCTCTTCCGCAGAAAGTTGCACTGGAGGGGGGGCTGATCTCACATGAGTTCCCTCGATGGAACCGATTGCCCCTGTGACGATGGTCTTGTCGATGGTGGTCAGCCCCTGGCTGGCTCCCAGCAGCAAACAACCGTCGCAGATATTATTGATGATGCGCGGAATCCCCTTGCTGTGATCGAAAATACTCTGCATGGCATCATCGGTGAACAACGGCATTCCATGTGCACCAGCCCTCACCATGCGGAAGTAAATATATTCCCTGGTCTCCTGAAAATTGAACGGCTCCAGAGAATACCTTCTCCTTATCCTTTGGTTCAGTGGCTGGAAAATGTCGCTTTTCAATTTGTCGAGAAAGGACAAATAGGAAAAGAAAAGCAAGCGGATGGGGAAAAAGCCCTCGATGTTTAAGTTGGCGAAAAGACGGAGTTTATTCAGCGTTAAAATGTCCATCTCCTGGACATCGTCAACAATTATGCTGATCCCCTTGTCGTCCACGTGGTTTTCAAAATAATTGCAAATCAGACTCTGAACGGCTGACTCATCTTCCTGCTCGAGGGAGATCCCGAGGCAAAAAGCAATCCTTCTTAAGATCGCAGCATAAGAGTTTGTCGGCGTAGAGACAAAAACGAACGGCAGTCTTCTCCCTTTTAAAGCCTGGATGAGCCTCAAGCAAAGGGTAGTCTTGCCCATTCCATACTCACCGCTCAAAAGTAGGTAAGGTTCCTTTGATTCGATGCCGTATGCTAGGTAATGCCATGCTTCCTTATGAGACCTCGAGTTAAAGAAAACATTGGGCAACGGCTGGCTGCTGAACGCTTCTGTTTTCATATGATAAAAATCTTTATACATGCGTTCTCCGCGCGTAACTGGAAGTTCCCTGCACCCCCATGCGAAGGTGTCGTCGGGGAGTAACATATATGGTCATAGCCTTCTTGGTCCTCAAACTAGAGTTCCTTCGTAGCGCCTCGCTCTAAAGTGGTGCGAAAGTCAAGGCATAAATCTTCGGCGCTTTCAGCACTGTTGTCATGCACCGTACGATGGGGACAACCCCAACGGAATCGCTACTTCGGCTGCCGCTTGTATCTGTGGCAGTCGGCCGTACAACCCGTCTGCGATCCCTCCAAACGTGAAAAATACGGCGTTGGGAAACAACTGATATGAGGGATCTATAAAGAGACTATTCAAAATGTAAACTCCCAACGCGAGCCCGATCAACAGAGCGAGATTGGGATCGAAATATCCGGTCCTCGGAAGGCCTGTGAACAGTGAATAGGCCAGTATAAGAAACATGACAATCATCCACAGGTAGAGCGTCACTCCTATCAGACCCACCTCCACGGCGATGGTGAGGATTTGATGGTGCTCGCTTGTTGGTTCAAACTGCTGTGCAAGGGGGACCAGTGCCCTGTACTTAGTCAGCGACGCCGGCAAGAACTGGGCGAATCCTACTCCCAAAACGGGGTTGTCCGCGATCATGATCATTGACATATGAAAAAGAGCTTCACGGATACGAACTTCTTCGACCTGGTATACTCCTCCCTCTCGCCTGTTGCTTGACTCCAACCTGTGGAGGTTCATGGATGCGAAAACGAGCGCCAGTGCCAGAGGGAGAGCGAGAAGCTTCCACTTTGAGAGTGGCGTCCGGTAGGCAAAGAGCAAGGCCGCCAAGGTGAACAGAAAACACAGGTAAACGGACCGGGTCAGGGTAAAGAAAACAGCAGGGAAAAACAGCGACATCAAGATGAGATGCAACACTTTCGGGAAACCGCGCTTGAAGGATAGAATTTGAACGCCGCAGATGAATCCAATGACCATGGCGAACCCGTTGAGGGCGCTGTTATAGAACGGGCCCCGAGCCCGCTCCCAGTGGGCTAGCACCTTGGGATCGACAATAAAGCGGGGGTATACATACTGCCGGAGATCGAAGAACTCGAAGAAAGCTATGATCGCCAGGTAGGCGCCCAGATAAAACAACGTGTGGAACAAAATAGAAAAGTCTCTTTCGGTAACGAGGTATCTTTTGGCAAACAAAAATGCGACAAAGGGAAAGAGGTAGGCCGTGATAAATATATACCAGGGGGATGCCAACCGGGAAGATGAAGGCCCAAACCCATGGACCGCCATGGACGCCAGACAGATAAAGGCAAACAGTATGAACGCCCGCTCTATGGCTCGCCTTGGATGCAAACTCGGGGACCGGCTGAAAGCCCCTGCAATCAGTGTAACGATAAGAATGATAAAGATTGCACGTTCGATGGTCAAGTCTACGATGCCGGCGAGCCGATAGGTGTAGAAAACACCACCAAACATAGCCGATGCAAAGAGCCACAATGAAATGAGGAGCGCAGGGAAATGCACTGAAGTCTCATGTGGAGAATATGGATGATAGGAGCGGGACAGAAAAAACACGCTGACGACAATTGAAAAGATTATCACAGAGTACAGGGTGGCTAGCATCCTCTTCATCCAACCTTAGGAATTGAACCCAGCATCGGCACGTTCAAAAATCTTTGAACATCACTGGGTTTCTTTATCGTATGATCGAAATAGTCTGAGGTGGCGGCAGCCGCAACCCCAAGGAGCATGCCGGCGAAGAAACCCGCTAGGATTATCGCCAGCCTGGCGGGTTTGTACGGTGAAATAGGCATCGACGGTTCGTCAAGAATCTTCAGGCGCTGTTTTGAGCTAATGACGGCATCAGCCAGCCGAGCCTGTTCCATCTGGTTGCGAACATTGACATAGGCATCCTTGGCTAGTTGGTATTGCTGCCGCTTGACCTCATAGGCGGACCTCTCCTCGACAGCAGAGCGGATCTTGTCCCGCAGCGTCGCCATAGCCTTGTCGAGCTCCTGGACCTTGGCGGCGATAACGTCAAGGTTCGCCTTCTGGGCATGAATGGTCCTTGCCAGTTCCTGTTTCATGGAATCCACATTGAGATTTAATTCCTTCTCTGCCTGTTTGATGGGTCCGAACTGGCCGGTGAACTGCGATTTCATTTCATTCAGGAGGATCTGAAGGCCGGCTATCTTGTTCTTGTAGATAACGAGGGTACGGCCTGGCTGCTCCATCTCCGGGGGTATTGCGGGAATGGCGCCGCCTTTGTCCTGTTGCTCCAGCCCCTTGACGGCCGCATTCAAGCCGGCAAGTTCTTCCTGTGCATCGAAATACTTACGAGTAAGGTCCGACAGCATGGTGGACGGGCCCGATGGAGGAGTGGTCGCACCACTCTCCAGGTTAACGGTGTCAACTAAAACCGCAGCATTCTCTCTTTCGTAATCCCTTAGGATCTTCTCCTTTTGCGTCATTTCCGCGTGAAGTGCGGCTGTTTGGTCCTTGAAGAAATCGTACGAGTATGTCGTTCGTGACTTCTGTAGTTCATTATAGACTTCGAGATAAGCGCCTGTTACGATCTTGGCCCTTTGAAAGGCATTCTCCGCCGTGGTCCCGGTTACGTTCACATAAAATACACTCGTATCCTCAAAGGATTCACCTCCGGGAGGCAATAGTTCAACGTCCTCACGTATTTTCAGCACGCGTTTTGGAATTTCGTCCGAACTTATATCGGGATAAAGTCTTGCCACCACCTTCTCTAGAACACGATTGGAAGAGACGAGCACTTTCTGTTCCTCCAAATAACGCCTGGCAGCATTCTTATAGTCGAACGTCCTATCCTGTTCCAAGGGATCAAGCGTCTGGGAAACGCTGAGGGAGAATTTGGCGGAAGAGCGATACTGCGATGGCAGCAATAAGGCTATTATTGCCGAAATCAAAAAAACAGGAATGAAAATGGTAAGCACCAGTCTCTTCCGCTCAAATACGATGAATGAGAATTCCCTTAACGCGTTTTCCTGATTTTGAGGAAAGCTGTGTATGTCGTTAGTCATCGTTGCATTCCTGTCTGCAGGCAAAAGTCACTAGGGCGTAAGAGGCGTTACCGTGGTGACGCCCGTAGGGTTTATATAATAAGACGCGCTAACGCCGGTCGAAAACGGGAGAACGGCATAGATGCCCTTGGTAAAGAACAGTTCAGCAAAATCGTCGAACTTAGCCAGACCGCTTTTGGGTACAAAAACAATATCAGCCGGTTTGAGCCTTAAATCCGGAAATGTATAGCCCTGCTCGAAAACAGGCTTCAGATCCACCTTGAACGCAATGGGCCTCTCCAGGCCGTCGTTGCGGAATATCATTATTTCCTTGGTGTTTGCCGTCTTCTTCATGCCGCCGGCGGCACTGATCCCATCGAGCAAGCTCATGGTGCTGAGCATTTCCAGAGGCCCCTGGCGCTCCACTTCACCAAAAATGTAAACCTTCGAATGGTGGATTTCGTTTAAGATCAAAGTGCAATTGAGGTTTCTGACCTGGTCTGCGTACTTCTCATTGACCACCTTTTCCAGTTGAGAGAGGGTATACCCTTCAGCCTGCATATTCCCGATGATCGGGAATGCGATGCGCCCATCCGGTGTTACCGGCGCAATCTTGCTCTGTCCCCGGGAAGCCGTAGTAATGGCTTTCCTCAGTTCATCGATTTTTACGTTGAATTCCTCCAGGGCCACCGTGACCGACGGGTTGGTCAAATATTTTGTGTATTTCTTGTCGAGAATCGCGGCCAATTCCATAGGGGTTTTGGACTCAGCCACGACATCGCCGATGAGCGGTACAGAGATCTTGCCGTCGGTACGTACCAACACGCTCGAATTATACTGAGGATAATAAGGCAACGTAATGCTGATCCTGTCCTGGACCTCAAGCCGGTATTCACCGGGGTTCTTCTCATAGCGGATGTTGTACGCTACTTCGATCACATCCCCGGCTCCGATTTTGTATTCAGGGACAAAAGGAACCGCAATCTCTTGCAGGACCTGATAATCAGGATGCAGAGCAGCTTTCTCCGGGGTTATCGTTAGCGTTGTCTCAACTTTTTTAAGCTGCTTGACGTCCTCGGGATGTTGGACATACACGTCAAATTTCTGCTCTCCCTCACCGGTGCTGCTGCATGAGACAGATAGCAGGGCTAATACCCCGACGGCGATAATGAAACCCGACCCTATACAATGGCCAAAATCACGACTCCCCGGAATCATATCGGTCATTCCTTCTTGGGGGGTAAAAAAAGCGTTAATTGCTTCTCTTTTGGTGGTGGATCACCGTGTTCAATGTAATCCAACACATCCTTGCCCTTTATATAGTACTTCATGCCCATCCTCATTGATTTCAGCTTGGCTTCTTTTCTTAATTTCAGCATGGTGCCGTATGAAATTTCGAGAAATTGGGCAACCTGTTTCAAGGGATAATTGAGCCCAGGGTCGATTTTTTTAGGGTCTATTGCCATAAGCCTTTCCTCCTCACTTCCGTAGATGGCAAACTCATTCTAGCTACAAATAAATACAAAAGTATCTGATTGTCAACAAACAAATGCAAAAATATTGGGAAAAAGTCAAAATGGCAGTTTGTTGAATAGGCCGATTATGCACTGAAGGTATATTGGGGGCCTCATTGGACTCTTTTCGCCTGCCGATCAGTGTGCGTGATTCGCTGCTCCCTTTATCTCTCTGCGAGTAATCTGCTGGGATCAGCTTTTCCCCACGTTCCGCTTTCTGCGACAGTCACACAAAAGTCACGCTCCCGAGAAGATAGCGTAACAGAGACAGTCTATTTAATGCTCTAGAACTGCAAATTGGAAGGGGCGCCCATTCTCAGGCCGGCAAAGGCCTCGCTGGTCTGAATCTGCCCATCCGCCCCCCAGGACGAAGGTATTCAAGCGCCCCTTCCATATCTTCTCAAAGCGTATTTACTTACAGCGTTCCCACCAATGGTCGTAGCATCAGGACGGGTCTGCGAATAAGAATCACACAACGGGGAAATTTTCGAGGCGGAAACCTCGCAGGTGCGGGTGAGTTCTTCGAGGGTGGACCTCAACTCTGCCAATTCCGGACATGGCGGATGATGGATTTTGTGAGCTGCTCATGCTGCCGGGATGGATGAATCAAGGCTGCGGGAAAAGAACACTCCATTTTTGTTAAGACCGCTCGATTAAATCCAGTGGTTGGGATCATGCAGCAGCGGCCGGGTTCTCCATATCCCGTGCTTTTTGGCAATTGATGCACAGAGTGGCGGCCGGTTGAACCCGCAGGCGCTCTATATCGATGGAATCAAAGCATTCCTCGCAGACAGGTCTCGAAACTGCCGTCCTCGATGCGCCGTGACAGTGCAAGAATCTCACGTGTCAACCTGAAATGGCCTGATAAGCCTTTGCACTTGCGTGCACTGGTTAAGTTGAGGCATTATTCGGCGAAAAGGTTTCATTCTGAAAAGGATCATCCGATGGCCAAGATCACAGGCGGTCAACTTGTGGCAAAATTCGCGAAAGCCGAAGGGATCAGCGCGATCTTTACGCTGTGCGGCGGGCACGTAATGGACATCTACAACGGATGCGCCGAGGAGGGGATTCAGATAATCGACGTGAGGCACGAACAGACCGCAGCCCATGCGGCCGATGCCTGGACACGGCTCACCGGCTTTCCGGGCATTGCGGTCGTAACCGCCGGGCCGGGCGTGACCGATGCCGTTACTGGGATTGCAAACGCCTTTCGGGCGCAGGTCCCCATGCTTCTCATAGGAGGACAGGTGCCTGTTAAGAATCTGCTTAAGGGCGGGTTGCAGGAGTTGAATAATGTGGAAATAATGAAACCGATCACCAAGTTTTCTGCGACAGTCCTTGAAACTGAGCGCATCCCCGAATATATGGGTATGGCGCTTCGCGAGGCTTACAGCGGCCGGCCGGGGCCCTCGTTTCTTGAAATCCCTTACGATGTGCTGGACAAGGAACTTGAGGAGGCCCAGGTGCGGATTCCCTCCGGGTACAGGGCAAAGGGCCGGACACGGCCTGATCCCAGGGATATTGAAATAGCGGCTGAACTGCTCGATAAGGCCGGTAGACCGGCCATTCTCGCCGGCACGCAGGTATGGCTCTGCCGGGCGGTTGATGGTCTGAATGCGTTGGTTGAAAAAATGCAAATTCCGACATATCTGAACGGAGCGGCAAGGGGCGCTGTTGCGGCGGATTCGGAATTCCTGTTCAGCAGATCCCGGAGCTATGCGCTCTCACGGGCGGACGTGGTCATTGTCGTCGGGACGCCTTTTGATTTCCGGCTTGGCTATGGGGACCGGATCGCCCCCGGCGCAAAGATCATCCAGATCGACCTGGATTATTCCGAACTCTGTCACAACCGGTCAGCATATGTCCCAATCAATGCGGACATCGGTGCGGCGCTCGAGGATCTCACACAGGCCCTTCGCCCCGGATTGGATCGCGACGCCTGGCGCCGGGAACTTCGGGCGAAAGAAAATGAGATTCTTGAGAAGGAAAGGGAATTTCTGACGTCCGATGAAGTTCCCATACATCCTCTGAGGCTTGCTCGTGAGATAAACGATTTTTTGAGCGATGATTCTATTTTCATCGCGGATGGAGGGGATGTGGTCACCATTTCCGCAAACGTGATCAGGACGCGAAAGCCGGGCAAATGGCTCGATCCCGGTCCCCTGGGCACTCTCGGAGTTGGTACGCCTTTCGCCATAGCTGCCAAAACCGCCTTTCCCGCAACCGGAGTTGTCGCGCTTTTTGGCGATGGGGCCTTCGGATGTACCGGTTTTGATTTTGATACGCTCATCCGCTTTAATTTGCCCGTGGTTGGAATTGTCGCAAACAACGCAGCCTGGAACCAGGTGCGGTTCCTTCAACTTGCACGGTATGGTACTGACAGGGAAACCCCGGCAAGCGTTCTCACTCCTCTGAGATATGACCGGGTAATCGAGGCCATGGGCGGGTATGGAGAACATGTTGTCCAACCCTCTGAAATCCGTCCGGCCCTCGAGCGGGCCGGATCTTCCGGCAAGCCTGCCTGCGTCAATGTGATCGTAAACAGGGATGTTTTCAGCGCAAGCACGAAGAGCATGTCTATTTACGGATGATTAAGTTGATGCTTTATCCGGAGACAGGTCCTGCAGAAGCGCAAAATGGAGACGGATGATCTTGCACAATACAGCCCGGCGAAGGGGTCTGGGATGAAAAAGAAAGATATGATATGGCTGGCTCTGTTCGGG
>Ga0187858_10000655_pt1 | contig 42530 bp, 35 predicted proteins | sample June2016WEW_8_15_FD_133015 | JGI IMG/M metagenome (GOLD analysis project Ga0187858, IMG submission 133015) | Peatland microbial communities from SPRUCE experiment site at the Marcell Experimental Forest, Minnesota, USA - June2016WEW_8_150 | ecosystem: Environmental > Terrestrial > Soil >...
GTCGTGGGGCCTTGCAGTCTTCCTCTCGCTCGGGGGAAGCTTAGATGCTGAGAATGGGCAGGGGTTCGGTATAAGAGAGGAGGGCCGGTCCCCATTCAGTCCGGGGTGCCGGATCATTGAAATGGGAGCGCGTGAGATCCCCCTCTGATCGCCTGGGATGGCAAGATGGCAACGCCTGTACCACGAGTGTGTTGCGCGAGTTTTTCGGACGCGCCTATACTGGCGCAGATTGGCTGATACAGGGATAATTGCGGGAATAGGTGTCTAAACTCGCAGGGATTCATACAATTATGATGCCTGCGAACAGGGAATTAAACTAGAGAGACGTGCCCCAGTGAGCCTCGAGGAAATCAAGCAGTTCCCGACGGTCGAACGGCGCCGGAATACCGGCCTGCCCGCGGAAAAGCGCGAAGCGGGCGAAGTGGCCGTGTTCCAGGAATTGGGCAAAGCGCTGACGTCTTCGCTGCAGCTCGATCAAGTGCTGCGGACGATCATGGAGAAGATCGACGAATTCCTGAGGCCGGACAACTGGTCGCTGCTGCTGCTGGATGAAGCGAAGCAGGAACTCTATTTTGAGCTGGCTGTCGGGAAGGCTTCGCAGGCGCTGAAGGATGTGCGCATCAAGCTGGGGCAGGGAATTGCGGGCTGGGTGGCGCAGCACGGCGAAGTGGTGATTGTGCCGGACACCGCCAAAGATACGCGGTTCTTCGGGAAAGTGGATGAAAAGACGAAGATGGAGACGCGCTCGATCGTGGCCGTGCCGGTGAAGTTCCGCGAGACCTGCCTGGGCGTGATCGAACTGATCAATTGCGTGGGACCCGATGGATTTGACCCCAAGGATCTGAAGCTACTGGAAGCGCTCTCGGATTTTGCGGCCATCGCTTTGGAAAATGCGCGTCACGTGAAGCGCATTCACGAACTGACGATCAAAGACGATTGCACGTCGTTGTACAACGCGCGGCATATGGGCTTCATCCTGGATACGGAGATTTACCGGTCGCAGCGCTACAACTACGAGTTTTCCATCGTGTTTATTGACCTGGACCACTTCAAGCTGGTGAACGACACGCACGGCCACCTGGTGGGATCGCGGCTGCTGGCGGAAATTGGGGAGGCGCTGAAGACCAACTGCCGGCTGATCGATTTCGCGTTCCGCTACGGCGGGGACGAGTTCGTGATCCTGCTGCCACAAACGTCGAAGGAGAATGCCATCAACGTGGCGCGCAGGCTGCACAAATTGATTCGCGAGACGGTGTGGCTGACGAAAGACGGATTAAATACGCACATCACGCCGAGCGTGGGCGTGGCAGCTTACCCCATCGATGCGAGAACTAAAGAAGGATTGTTGCACCTGGCCGATGAGGCGATGTACCTGGTAAAGAACACCAACCGCGACAATGTGGCCGCGGCAAACGTGGGCATTTTGCCGACCTCGAGCGAGGCCGCGGGATAAGACGAAGAGAAGAGAGATTTCTCGCTTCGCAGACTCCGCTCGGAATGACGTGTTCCCCCCCATGACCAGAAGATAAAGGCATTCCGGAGAGCCGCCGGTTTAGAAGCGCGTGGCTATACACACCCTGGAAATTCTGATTAACTGAAAACATGAAGAGAAGCGAAGCGGCGCGCTATGCGCGGTGGTCCGCCGTGGTGGCGCTCGGACTGGCGGGAATCACCTTCGGAATCTACCTCCAGCGGCAGTGGGTAGCCCACGTAGAGAAGAAGAATGCTCCGCCATCCTTGCCGGAGGACAAGGAGCGTCAATCGATTGGGCTGACCTTTTCAAAGGTGGACGGGGATCGCACCATTTTTACGCTGCAAGCCTCCAAGTCAACGGACTTCAAAGGCCAGAACATCAGTCTGCTGGAAGACGTGAAGATTACCGTGTTCGGGAAAGCAGGCAACCGTAACGACGTGATCCACACGCATAGCTGCAATTACTCCAAAGGCGACGGGGCCATTCAATGCAGCGGCGAAGTGTTGATGGAGCTGCAGAGCGCCGTGGCCGCCGAGCGTGCCCGGGGGGAAACTTCCAGCGCCCCAAGGGTCGTGAGAGTGGAAACCAGCGGGGTAACCTTTGAACGAGCCACGGGCCGGGCGCAAACCGTGGCTCCCGTAAAGTTTTCATTCCCGGATGGGAGCGGCGAGGGGCTAGGCGCAGTCTACTTCTCCGAAGAAGGCGTGCTGCGGCTGGTGAAGGATGCACGTTTGAACTTGCAGACCACGGCCCCGGTGGCCGGAGCGAAGGCGCAGGTCGCAACGCTACGCGAGGTTGCCGTGCGCGGAAACAGTCTGGAGTTTGGGAAAAACTCCCGGACCGTAGTAATGCAGGGGCCGGTAACGGCCACGACGGAGGCGCAGCAACTTACCGCCGGGGAGCTGGTACTTATACTGGACGCGCAAAACCGCGCGCAGAGGCTGGTGGCGACGCCCAGAGAACACGGCGAACTACCGGAGGTGACCTCACATGGCGCTCAAGGCAAAGACAGCCTGAAGGCAGAGAAGCTAACGTGCAATCTGACGCCGGAGCGCTGGATCCAGTCGATCGAGGCGGAAGGGAACGTCCAGGGAAGTTCACCAACGGAAACGCTTCGGGCCGAACGCGGCGAACTGGAGATGTGGCCACGGGTGAATCGCGCGAAGTTGCTGACGTTGCGAGGCAACGTGCTGCTGCAAACGCAGGATGCCAAGGCGGGAACATCGCGGAACTTAAAGACGAATGCCCTGCAAATGGCCTTTCAAGGCGGACAAGAGGGGCAAACGGGCCACCTGCAGCGTGCCGAGACACTCGAACAAGGTACGTTTGAATGGGTCGATGCGGCGGGGGCGCATTCGAAACTGGAAGCGGACAAGCTGGCGATGGACTATGGCGCTTCGGGGAAAGCGCAGCTAGTGACGGCCACGGGATCGGTTCAGACGGAGCGAGAGTTGAAGGGGCGGCCCACACAAACGGCCACTGCCTCGCGAGGAACTGTAAAGTTGGAGCCGACTGGGGAATGGTCGCAGATGAATTTGCAGGGAAGCGTACACCTGAGGGAGGGTGACCGCACGGCCGAGGCGCAGCAAGGGGAGTTCGCCAGGGCAGTGCAGACCGCGGTGCTGACCGGTCAGGCCGTGGTGCGGGACGCCGGCAGCGAGACGCGGGCGCCAAAGATCACGTTTTGGCAGGCAACGGGGGATGTCGAGGCGGAAGGCGGCGTGCGCTCGACGGAATTCTCAGGGCAGAGCGGCACGATGCACCTCAGCTCGCTGCCCGCGAGTATTACCGCTGATCACTTGCAGGGCAATTCGAAGACGGGGCGCGCGCTGTATGCGGGCCATGCGCGGCTATGGCAGGGGCCGTCAGTACTGGAGGCGGATTCCATCGAGTTGTTGCGTGGGACGCGAGTTATGAACGCGCTGGGCAACGTTCGCGGCGTCTTTCAACAAGCGGTGACGGCACCCGCGCCAAACAAGAAACCCGGGCTGTGGCATGTCAGCAGCGGGACGCTCACCTATTGGGACGCGGACAGCCGCGCGCACCTGGAGAAAAATGTGGTGGTGCAATCGGAAGACCAGCGCATGCGAGGGCCGGTCCTGGATCTTTTCTTCACTCGCGGGGACGGCAACGGGGGAGCGTCACAGATCAGCCGGGCGGTCGGTACCGGTGGCGTGATCGTGGAGCAAGGGGACCGGCGGGGCACGGCGGATAAGGGCGTTTACACCGCTGCGGACCAAAAATTCGTCCTGAGCGGGGGAAAACCCACGCTTTTTGACCCTGAGCAAGGCACCACCACCGGGCGCGAATTGACCTTCTTTTTAGCGGATGATACGATCATGGTCGACTCGGGAAATGGTTCACGCACGCTGACCAAACACCGGGTCCAGAGATAAGGGGACCGCCCAGCGATCCCGCGTGAAGCGGAATGCCCACACTCCAAGGCGTCGATCTCAGCAAGTCCTACCGGGGACGCAAGGTAGTCGATAACGTCGAATTGGAAATCGGACCAGGGGAAGTAGTGGGTTTGTTGGGGCCCAATGGCGCCGGCAAGACAACTACCTTTTACATGATTGTGGGGCTGACCCGGCCGGATGCGGGGCGGGTGCTGCTAAATGGCCAGGATATTACGGACCTGCCGATGTACCAGAGGGCGCGCAGCGGCATCAGCTACCTCCCGCAAGAACCCTCGGTTTTCCGGCAACTTACCAGCGAAGAGAATCTTCTAGCGGTGCTGGAGACCCTGCCTCTGACGCCCGAGCAGCAGCGCGACCGCCTGGAAGAACTGCTGGCCCAGATGGGGCTGGAGACGGTACGCCAGAGCAAGGCCTACATGCTTTCCGGAGGGGAACGCCGGCGGCTGGAGATTGCCAGGTCGTTGACGTTGCAACCGAGCTTCATCTTGCTGGATGAACCGTTCTCTGGGATCGATCCCTTGACCGTCAAGGATTTGCAGGACCTGATCCGGGAATTGAGCCGGTCGGGAATTGGCGCGCTCATCACCGACCATAATGTGCGGGAAACTCTGAGCGTTACGGACCGCGCCTACATCGTGAATCATGGGAGAATCATGAAGAAAGGTACTCCTGAGGCTCTGAGCAATGACCCGGAAGTCCGGCGGGTCTACCTCGGCGACAATTTCCGGCTGAATTAGGTTTATCCTAGGGATTGCGAACCGGGATTAAGAACGGAACCCATGGCCTGGCAGGGACTCAAACTTAACCTCAGAGTGCAGCAGAAGCAGATTCTGACGCCCGGGCTTGTGCAGATGGTCAGCGTGCTGGCGCTGAACCGGCTGGAGCTTCGCGAGATGATCAACCAGGAGATGATCGCGAACCCCGTTCTGGAAGAGCTTTCCGAAGAACCCACCGTCAGCGACAACTACAGCGACGAGACCTTCCTCAAGGCTGAAACCGAAAAGGTGCCTGAGAAGGAAGCCGCCAATCCCTTCGACGAGTTCGACGTCGGTGCCTTTTTCAACCAGTACCTGGATACCGGGGGAGATGGCGGCAAGTCGCAGGAGCGCGAGATTTCCGAGCGCCCCTCGTTTGAGAAGTTCCTTTCCTCGCCCGCAGGGCTGAGCGACCATCTGGCCTGGCAATTGAGCGTGACGATCTGCTCCGACGCGGTGCGGGAAATCGCCGAGAACATCATCGGCAATTTGGATGAGAACGGCTACCTGACGGCTTCCGTGGAAGAGCTTGCGCAGAATGGCAAGTACTCGCAGGACGATCTGGAAGACGGGCTGGCGGTGGTGCAGGACTTTGACCCCATCGGTGTGGGGTCGCGGGACCTGCGCGAGTGCCTGCTGCTGCAGTTGAAGGCTTTTGATCCACAGAACACGCTGGCGCAGCAAATTGTCTCCGAGCATCTGAAACAGGTGCAGTCCAACCAACTGAAGGAAATTGCTCGGGCCTTGAACCGGCCAATGGATATCGTCAAGCACGCCATTGATACCATCAAGAAGCTCGATCCGCGTCCGGGCCTGCGCTACAACAAGACGGAACCCCGGTTGGTCGAGCCGGATGTGTATTTCCGCAAAGTGGATGACCAGTGGCAGGCCTTCTTGAATGAGGATGACATGCCGCAACTCCGGCTCAGCCCGACGTACCGCAGACTGCTGGTGCGCGACGCCGCGGACAAGGAAGTGCGCAATTACGTGAAGGAGAGGTTCACGGCGGCGATCCAGTTGATGAAGAACATCGAGCAGAGAAAGCACACCATTCTGCGGGTGTGCCAATCCATCATCGCGCGCCAGGGCGAATTCCTGGACAAAGGCCCCGATGCGCTGAAGCCGATGATGATTAAGGAAGTGGCGGAAGAGGTCGGCGTGCACCCCTCGACGGTGAGCCGCGCGGTGGCCAGCAAATACGCACACACGCCGCAGGGAGTGATCGAGCTGCGATCATTTTTCAGCGAGGCAGTGAATGGGCCGGAGGGCGGCGGGATGTCGCTGCTGACGCTGAAGCGCCTGGTCAAGAAGATGATTGACGAAGAAGACGCCACCAAGCCGCTGACCGACGAACAAATTGCCAAGAAACTGGAAGACAATGGCATCCACGTGACGCGGCGGACCGTGGCGAAGTACCGCGAAGATATGAGGATTCCCAGCACGCACCAGCGCCGGGTGAAAAGCTGACTCTCTGCCTGCCGTGAAGCGCACCTCACCAACAACACGCAACTCGCGAGCTTCGGGACGCCACCTGGTCATCCTGACGGGTTTGTCCGGCTCCGGGAAGAGCACCGTGCTCAAGGCGTTCGAGGACATGGGCTACAACTGCGTGGACAATCTGCCGGTGGAACTGATCCCGATTTTCGCGGAATTGCACGCGGCGGGGGAAGGCGATTACCGGCGGGCGGCTTTGCTCGTGGACGCGCGCGAAGGACTGCAACTCGAGAAGCTGCCGGGGCTCCTGAAACATCTGCGGCGCGATCATCCCATCACGCTGGTGTACATCGAGGCCCACGAGGATGCGTTGCTGCGGCGCTATAGTGAGACGCGCCGGCCGCACCCGCTGGGCAAGGATTTTTCGGTCCGCGAAAACCTGGAACATGAACGCGCGCTGATGGAGCCGATCCGGAAACTCGCGGACGTGGTAATCGACACTTCGCAGTTCAACGTGCATGAGCTGCGGCAATTCGTGAATCAGAGGTTCCGATCGGAAAGCCAGCGGCCGCTGCTCGTTTCGTTGGTGAGCTTTGGCTACAAGTTTGGGGTGCCGACCGACGCGGATCTGATGTTTGACGTGCGCTTTCTGCCCAATCCCCATTTTGTGCCAAGATTGCGGCTGTTCACGGGTCGGGACATCCCGGTGCGCCGTTACATCCAGTCCTTTCCGCAGACCGGGGAATTTCTCCGCCGGATGCAAGGCTTGTTGACGTACCTGATCCCCCACTACATCGAAGAGGGCAAGAGCTACCTGACGATCGCGTTCGGCTGCACGGGGGGAAGGCACCGCTCCGTGATGATGGCGGAGTGGATGAAGAAGGCGCTGAAGAGGCGCGGGTTTGCGACGCGGGTGGTGCACCGCGACATCGACAAGTAAGATTAAAGACAAAATGGGGATTCCCACCCTACCCCGGTGATGGGCTAGTTTCCTATTAGGCGACCAGGACTTAACCTGAAATTGGCCACCTTATGGCAATTGCAAGTCGAGCGCGTAAATCTCCTGGGTGCTGATGTCCCGGGGAAAGAGGGGAGTGTCGTTCGGCCCGAGCCCAGTCCAAGGCTGGCCGCCAAACAGGCTGGGGAACAGACGGATCCTTTTCAAGTCACAGACGCGTTCCAGTTTTGAGTCACTGATTCGCAGGCGAAAATATCCGTTGTCTCTAGAGTACGAATTGTCGAAATACACGTAGACACTATCCCGAGACCACGCAAGATAGCCGAGATACCAGTTTGGGTCGGCAGCCAACTGACGCCATGTTTTGTTCCGGACATCATAGAGCATCAGTTTGTGATTATCGTGGGTGACTGCAATTATGTACCGCCCATCCGGAGACCACCGAGGGCCGAAAATCCCTTGAGAACCTGGCAGTAGCGAGATCTGTCGGGTTTCAAGGTTAAGCAACTGGATGAATGTCTTCTCTGCGTTAACCGGGTCATAGTGCCCAAAGGCAAGTGTCTTGCCGTCAGTGGACCAGGCAGGATCTGCTTCCTGCACCTCATCTGTAGTCACCGCCTGGGGGCTGCCACCATCTTTCGAAATCAGAAACAGTTTCCACGGCTTACCAAGTGTTGCTCCAGAAAAGGCAATCCGCTGTCCGTCGGGAGACCAGTGAGGTAACGCCGCCGCGCCCCAAGTCGAGGAATTTGTGAGCTGAAGCCGCGCGCTGCCGTCCACTTTGCTGCGCCAAAGCGTTAGGTCAGGGTACGTCACATAAGTTAGCCATTGTCCGTCCCGCGAGAAATCCGTTTCGCCCGCCGAGATGCCACCGAGATAGGGGACAAACTCGGCCGATTTCGCGTCGTAGCGTACCAATTCTGCTCGCTGTTGTACGCCGATCACGAACAGCTTCTTACCATCTTTGCTGGGAAGTGGGTTGGCTAATTTCAGTGGCCCGGTCGTCAGTTGAAGCGGTTCGTGGGACACCTTTCTCCACCATTCGGGACGCTCGCGCACTACCCAGATGTTGGTGGAGCCGCCCTTGTTGCTTTGAAAAACGTAATACTTGCCATCAGCAGTCCAGTTGCCGCAGCACTCGCTGGGAGGGTTGTTCCAGCCGGGGAACAAGGGATGCATGTCGCTGCCATCGGCACGAGCTTCCCAGATGGCTGACGTATTGTTCAGCTGGCTAAATGCCGTGAATCTGATCCGGGTCCCGTCCGGGGAAAAACGAAAACCGCCAGGTAGGTCCGGCACCGTAGCCAACTTTCGAGGATTCGCACCATCCTGCTCCGCGACGTACAGATCATTACCTTTTGCAAACAGCAGTTTACCATTCGGCGCCCGCACCGCATCGTGTCCATACACGTCACCGAGCCGGTGGGGTGACCCTGCCGGAACGGGCACGGACCAATAAGAACCGTCGAAGCTAGGGTCCGTAGTAAACTGCTGAATCAAGAGTTCAGACGGTCCCTGTAAAACATCGCTCACCCCAACATTAGTGAAGGGCAACTCGATGGCCGCGGCTTCGCCTCCCCCACTTGACACCTGGGCGACTTTCGCACCCGTCTGAAGATTCTCGGTGAAGTAAATGCGATTCCCGTCGGTCAATAATCCAAACTTCGGGACGCCATCGCTGGTGATCTGTTTCGACCCGATTATTCTCGGTGGTGGAAGCGGCGAACGCAGCCAAAGCCCCAAGAGCACTGCACCAACCGCCACCGCGGCCAGCACACCCCATTTCAACCAATGAGCATGGCTTTGCGATCCCACGCGTGGCACCACTGTCCCGCCGGCTTGCGCTTGCGCCGTCACTTTTCCTGAGGTCGTATCCCGCCTCAAGCGTTTCAGATCCGAGGCAATGTCCGCCGCGTGTTGATAGCGCAACTCGCGGTCTTTCTCCAGGCACTTCGTGATGATGTTCTCCAGTCCCGCCGGCAATACGGGATTCAACCGCACTGGAGCCGTCGGCTCTCCGTGCAGGATGCCGTCGAATATCGCCGCCGTGCTATCACCGCGGAAGGGAAGCGTTCCCGTCGCCATCTCATAGAGGACCGCCCCAAACGAGAAGAGGTCCGTCCGCGCATCCAGTTCCTTCCCCAGCGCCTGCTCCGGCGACATGTACGCCACCGTCCCCAGCGCCGTTCCCGGGCTGGTCAGCAATTCCCCGCTCTCGTACTCCGTCGCCAGTTCCGACGCGCCGACCTTTTCCGCCACACGACCCGCCGGCGGCGCCACCTTCGCCAACCCAAAATCCAGAATCTTCGCGTGCCCCGCACTGGTCACAAAAACATTTGCTGGCTTGATGTCCCGGTGAACGATCCCTTTCGCATGCGCCGCATCTAATGCCTCAGCCACCTCAATCCCGATCCCCAGCAATTTCTCCAACTCGATCGGCTGCCTCCCAATCGCATGCTTCAGCGTCTTCCCTTCCAAATACTCCATCGCGATGAACGCTTTCCCACCGTCCTCGCCAATGTCATAAATTGTGCAAATGTTCGGATGATTCAGGGCAGAAGCGGCTTTGGCTTCGCGTTTGAACCGCTCCAAGGAATGCGTATCGTGCGCTAAATGTTCGGGTAGGAATTTCAATGCGACGGGCCGATCCAGTCGTGTGTCTTCAGCCTTATAAACGACACCCATCCCCCCGCCACCAAGTCTTTCAAGAATGCGGTAGTGGCCGAAGGTCTGGCCGATGAAGGAATCGTGAGCTGCTCCGTCAGTGGTCACGGGGAAGTACCTCTTCCTCCTTCCTCTTTAGCTGGCATCGTAGGTTTCTAGCTTGGCGAAGTCAACGAAGAACGGCATGTGAATCTCTCCGGCCCATGTTTGTGAAACCGATAGCTTTCGTCAGCAAGAGTGCGGTCAGTGCTTTAACCAGAAACTGACCCACAACCCCTACTCCCGAAAACTTGACACAGCGCGCTGCAGCCGAATAGCGTACCAACAGGGTGTTGCGGTACTCTTTTCGGGGAGCAGGGATTGGGCTCTTTTCTTTCACCACAGCTTAAGCGCCTTCTGGGCTACGTCCGGCCTTACCGGTTATCGATGGCCTTCGGTATAGCTCTATTGGCCGTGGTGGGGATCGCGGAAGGCGTGATCGTCCTCATGATCGTGCCCATCTTCAGCCGCGTGTTGAATCCCACGGCTCCTGATTCCAATGTGCTTCTGTTCAGGGTGCCCGGAGGAGGGCCCGCCATCTACCTGAACCGGTTCTTTCCGCACAGTATTCACAACGTATGGACTGTGGTGTCCCTCTCGCTGCTGATTGTCTTCGTTGCAAAATCGCTTGCCGAGTTTGGCGGAAATATGTTCATTCAGTTTGCGGGGCACCGGGCGATCAATGATTTGCGGAACGCGGTTTACGAAAAAATCATCCGGCAGCCCATCGCCTTTTTCCAGCAGCAGCCCACCGGACGCATCATGTCCGCCGTCATCAATGACGTGGAGCGGTCACGCCCCGCGCTTTCCGAATACCTCGCGGACGTGTTCCGCCAGACGTTCACATTTCTGACCCTCATCACTGTGCTTTTCTCGATTGACTGGAAAATGACATTGGCCTGCGGCATCTTTCTTCCCCTCATCGTGTGGCCGGTAGGCAAATTGGGCCGTCACATTCGCCGTTCGGTTGAGAGGAGCCAATCGAAACTTGGCGAACTGAATCAGATTTTGCAGGAAACCATCACCGGCAACCGCATCGTGAAGGCCTTCGGGATGGAAGAATTCGAAATCCGGAAATTCTGGCTGGCGGCGCGGCGCCTGCTGCGGGAGACCATGCGGTGGGTATCCGCGCACGTGGGAACCTCGCCGCTGATGGACATCCTCCAGCCCGTGGTGATTGCCTTGCTCCTCCTCTACGCCCGCGACAGAATTCTCCACCAGCAGATGACCGTGCCATTGTTCATCGCCTTTGTCTACGCGCTGTTCAAATCCTACGAGCCGATCAAACGTATGGGCTCGGTGTACCAGCAGTTTCAGCAGGCGCAAGGGGCCACGACGCAGGTCTTCGCGTATCTGGACTTGAAGGAGGAGGAGGCCGACAGGCCCCAGGCTGTCGAGTTGCCACCGTTCTCGAGCGAAATTGAATTTGACAATGTTAGTTTTTCCTATGACTCCGCGCCGGTGTTAAGGGAGATCGGTTTCAAGGCGCGGAAGGGAGAGATCGTAGCAATCGTAGGCACGAGCGGTGCCGGGAAGACCACGCTTGTGAACCTGATTCCGCGTTTCTACGAGGTGGCCGGAGGCGCGATTCGCATCGACGGGCACGACGTGCGCGACGTGACCCTCCGCTCGCTGCGGAAACAGATCGCGATGGTCACGCAGGAAAATATCCTGTTCCACGACTCTGTGCTCAACAACATCTGTTATGGGATGAAGGAGGTTTCGCACGAGCGGGTGGAGGAAGCAGCCAGGGCCGCACTGGCGCACGATTTCATCCTGGAATTACCGCAGGGATACGCGACGCTAATTGGGGAACGCGGCACCCGCTTGAGCGGCGGGCAGCGCCAGCGGATTGCCATTGCGCGCGCCATCTTGAAGGATTCTCCGATCCTTATTCTGGATGAAGCCACTTCCGAACTTGATTCGGAATCGGAGATGTACGTACAAAAGGCCTTGGCCAACCTGATGGTGGGGCGAACCACGTTTGTAATTGCGCATCGCTTGGGAACCGTCCGCAAAGCCGATAAGATTCTGGTGTTGGAAGACGGCACTATTCGCGAAAGCGGTACGCACGCGGAGCTATTGGAGCGGGGCGGCAGCTACGCGCGCTTGCACGATTTGCAGTTTGCGGAAGAGGTCGTGCTCGCCCCCGTGGCAGGGCCGAACCAGAATCCTCTGAATTCGAGAAACAAGGCATGAGCGCACAAAGCACCACCCACACAACGGCTACTTCGACGCGGAAACCCGAGTGCCTTTCCATGACCGGGTACGCCACGGTGCGCTGCGAGCACCAGGGCTGGTCTATCCGCGTCAGCGTGAAAAGCGTGAACCACCGGTTTCTGGATGTGAAGCTGCGTTTGCCGGAATCGCTGGAGCCGTACGAGATTCGCCTGCGGCAGGCCGTGCGGGAGCGCATTCATCGCGGGCATGTGGAGATTCATGTCAGTGTGGAGCCCGGGAAAGCCGCGCCCGTCCACGTGAACCAGGAACTCCTGCAGGCCTATCTGCGGGCCGCGGATGAGTTGCGCCAGCAGACGGAAGCGAAAGCGGAACTCGACCTGGTTTCGTTGTTGCGGCTTCCTGGCGTGATTGGCGGGCTGGCGCCGGAATTGTCAGATTCGGAAGAGGAACAGGAGGAATTCGGCAAAGTCCTGGAGACGCAGCTCCGCGAAGCTCTCGGAAAGATGGACGAGATGCGGCGCGCCGAAGGGCGTCATTTGAGTGAGGAGCTCCGCGCGCGCATATCGGTCATCGCTACGCTGGTGGAGCGGGTACGCGGCCTGGTGGAAACTCTGCGGCCGGCCTTCGCGCGGCGCCTAGACTCCCGGCTCAAGGAACTGCTCAGCGGCAACAGCATCGATCCCGCGCGACTGGCGCAGGAGGCTGCCTTACTTGCGGAACGCAGCGATATCAGTGAAGAATTAGACCGCCTGCGCAGCCACCTGCAGCAATTTGCGCAACTGCTGGACGGCGCCGGCGAACTCGGCAAGAAACTCGATTTTCTGCTCCAGGAAATGCAGCGCGAGGCGAACACCATGCTTTCCAAGACGCCCGGCGTGGAAAGCGAAGCCCTGGCAATCACGGGAATCGCGCTGGAGATCAAGGCGGAGATCGAGAAATTGCGGGAACAGGTGCAGAACATCGAATGAGCGAGGGAAACGGGGTTGCACCGCTGGTGGTGATCGTGTCCGGGCCGTCGGGCTCGGGGAAATCGACGTTGGTGCAGAAGGTATTGGAGTTGCCGGGCACGATGCCTTCGATATCCTGCACCACCAGGCCGCGGCGGGCGACCGAGGCCTCTGGAAAATGTTATGATTTCGTCACCGAGGCGGAGTTCGACGCCATGGTCGCCCGGGGTGAATTTCTGGAATTTGCGCGTGTCTTTGGGAAGCATTCCTACGGCACACCCAAAAAATGGCTGGGCGAGTCGCGGGCGCGGGGCCTGGATCTGGTGCTCGAGATTGACGTGCAGGGTGCGGCGCAGGTAAAGAAGAAATTGCCGGAAGCCGTGGCGATTTTTATTTTGCCGCCCTCGCGGCAGGAACTGGAACGCCGCTTGCGCAGCCGCGGCCAGGATCTCGACGAGGAAATTGCCCGGCGGCTGGCTATGGCGCGCGATGAAATTGCCGCGAGCGAAGCGTTTTACGATTTTTGTGTGGTGAACGACGACGTGGAACGTGCCGGCCGCGAAACCCAGGCGATTCTCCTGGCGTTGCGCTGCGGCAGTGCCCGCCGCCGAGACCGCGTGAATCAAGTCCTGGCATCGTTTGGAGGGTAAGACACTCATGACCGTGCAAACCAAAGCTCCGGAGAGCCAGTTTGCCTATGTCGTGCTGGCCGCTCGACGCGCCCGGCAGATTATGGCGGGCGCACCGCCGCTGGTGGAAAACCTGCGAACGCTGAAGGCGACGCGGATCGCCTGCGAAGAGGTTACCAGCGGCTTGATTGAATACGACTTCACCGAGCCGGGGAGCGACGAGGAAAAGGAAAGCGTCAAGCGGCGCAGGTAGCGCGCCCGCGAGGATTCCATGCGCATCACCCTTGGGGTCACCGGTGGAGTCGCGGCTTATAAGTCCGCAGAACTCGTTCGCCGGCTGCAGCAAGAGGGCCACAGCGTCCAGGTGGTGATGACGCGCGCGGCTTGCGAGTTTGTCACGCCCCTCACCTTTGCAGCCCTGAGCGGCCAGAAAGTCATCACCGACCTTTTCCCCAAGTCCTCCACCGGCGAAGCCAACCTCGATTCCGCCATTGAACACATTGCCGTTGCGCAGCGCACCGATCTGCTGCTGGTGGCGCCGGCCACAGCGGACATTCTCGCGAAATTTGCGCGCGGCCTGGCCGACGACTTTCTCTCCACGTTGTATCTTGCCTCCACCGCGCCGGTGATTGTGGCCCCGGCGATGAACGTCAACATGTGGCAGCATGCGGCAACACAGGAAAATCTGGCGGTGCTGAAGGTGCGGGGCGTGCACGTGGTTGAACCCAATGCCGGGTATCTTGCTTGCGGCATGACCGGGCCCGGGCGCCTGGCAGAGCTCGATGAGATTCTTAAAGCAGTGCAGGAAATTGCGCAGACGAAACGCGACCTTGCGGGTGAGACTCTGCTGGTTACCGCCGGACCCACCTGCGAGGACATCGATCCCGTCCGCTATATCACCAATCGCTCCTCGGGAAAGATGGGCTATGCGGTGGCGGAGGCCGGGGCCCGGCGCGGGGCCAAGGTAACTCTGATCTCAGGCCCTACGGCTTTGGCGACTCCCGAGGGAGTTGAGCGCGTGGATGTGCGCACGGCGGAGGAAATGCTGGTTGCCGCGCGGAAACATTTTCCGAGCTGCTCGCTGGCGGTTTTCGCGGCGGCGGTGGCGGATTACCGGCCGGCCGAGCCGGCAAGCTCAAAAATCAAGCGCAGCAAAGAAGCGCTGACGATTCGCCTGGAACCCAACACCGACATTCTGGCCACCTTGGCGAAGGAAAAGGGCGAGCGGATTATTGTGGGATTCGCGGCGGAAACAGATCGCGTGGCCGAAAACGCGCGAAAGAAGCTTGCGCAGAAAAATGCCGACCTGATCGTTGCGAATGACGTGACGGCGGAGGGCGCGGGCTTCGACCTCGACACCAATATCGTTACGCTATTCTCCCGCGATGGCCGCGATCTCCCGTTGCCTCGGATGAGCAAGGCCGAAGTCGCCGAGCGCATTCTGGACGAGGCGGTTCGGCTCCGCGGCGTTCTGCGCAGCAAGCCCGCCACGCATAGGGCCGGCGACTGAGCGATCATGGCCGAACGCGCTCCGGATTCCCTGCAACAGAAAATTGAAGAACGCCTGCGGTATTACGAGGATCTAGGCATCCGGTTGTTCTATCGGGATCGCACCACAGCGGCGGCCGCCGCGAGTTTTGCCCCACCCGTTTCGACAGCAGCACCCACTGCCGCCCTTGGGGAAAATTCTTTGCCCAAGCCCATCGTCAAGCCATTGCCGCCGAAACCGGCCGCGGTCGCCACAATACCGCGCATCGCGCCGGTCGTTGCGCCTTCGGGTCCCACGCTTTTCGAGAGCGTCGACAAGATTAAGGACGACACACTGCTGAAGATTCGCGAGGACATCGGCGATTGCACGCGCTGCAAGCTGCACAAGGACCGCAACAAAATTGTGTTTGGCGATGGCAGTCCCAAGGCCGAGCTCGTGTTCATCGGCGAGGGGCCGGGCGCCGACGAAGATCAGCAGGGAATCCCGTTTGTCGGCCGGGCTGGCAAATTGCTGACGCAGATGATCGAAGCGATGGGCCTTCGGCGCAAGGACGTTTACATCTGCAATGTTGTGAAGTGCCGGCCGCCGGAAAATCGCGCGCCGGAGCCGGATGAAGTAACCACGTGCTCGCCGTACCTGCTGCGGCAGATTGATGTGATCCGGCCAAAGGTGATCGTGTGCCTGGGCGCCGTCGCCGCGAAAACGCTACTCGAAACGACGCGCGGGATTTCGCAATTCCGCGGACAGTGGCTGGAATGGCGCGGCCACAAACTTATGGCCACCTATCATCCCGCGTATCTTCTGCGGAATCCCAACGCGAAGGGCGAGGTCTGGAAAGACCTGCAAAAGGTGATGGCGGAATTGGGCCTGCAGCCGCCAAAGAAATCAAAATCGTCATAGCATGATGCAAGAAAATTCCCTGCATTTTCCGTTGAGCGCAGGCAAACTTCTCCTGGACATGTACCCTTAATCCATCATGGGAATCCTTTACGGCCTCTTGACTGCGCTCACCTGGGGAAGCGCCGACCTGTTTGCGCGCTTCGCCACGCGCAAGATCGGCACGCTGCGCACGATGCTCTACATGCAGCTGACGGGATTCATCCTGTTGACGCTGGCGATGCGCTGGCTCGGCGGGTGGGGACATCTTGCGGACGGTTCCGGATGGCGGCCGTGGGCCTGGGGAATTCTGGCGGGCGTGCTCAATGCTTCGGGCACGATAGCGCTTTACCGTTCCTTTGAGATTGGCAAGATGTCCATCGTGGCGCCGCTCTCCGCCAGCTACCCCGTGCTGACGTTGCTGCTTTCTGTTTTGACCGGAGAGCGGCTGACCCTGGCGCGGCTCGTGGGCATGGCGCTGGCGATCCTCGGAGTCATCCTGGTGGCGCGCGGCGAAACTCTGCCGGATGACGCGAATGTAATCGATGCCGCCACGCAGCCAGCGAAGAAGCGGCTTGGTGTGGGCTGGGCGCTGCTGGCGGCGGTGGCCTTTGGCGTGATGTTCTGGTTGTTGGGGATTCGTGTGGTGCCGCTACTGGGAGGGACACCTGCGGTCTGGATCATTCGATTGACTAGTTTTTCTTTCGCCGCAGTCGTGATTTTGATCGCGGGAAGTTCTCTGGCGCCGCCGTCGAAGAAAGATTCGCCCTGGATTCTGGGCGTGGGAATCCTCGATACCAGCGCATACGTGTTCAACAATCTGGGCATGCAGCTCGAACAGATTTCCGTGGTCAGCGTGCTTGCCTCTCTCTATGGAGCGGTGACGGTAGGACTAGCTGCGCTGATTCTGCACGAACGGGTTTCGCGCCTTCAGTGGTTCGGCATCTTTTCCATTTTTGTGGGGATCATCCTGATCAGCCGCTGAGCCCCCGCCGGTTTGTTCCCTGGCCTTTGGCGAAAAGTAGATCCCTCGCTTCGCTCGGGATGACAAGGAATTACCGCCAGGGATGACAACGAACTTCCGCTTTTCAGCAACCTGCTAAACTACACGCGGGATGTCTGCTTCCTACTGCAACGTAGCCTTGCCTGTTCCACTGCGCACGACATTCACCTATGGCGTGCCGGAGGCGCTTCGCGCGCAGTTGCAGCCTGGCTCGCGCGTACTGGTGCCGTTCCGCAAAAAATCCATGGTTGGCGTAGTCCTCGAACTGACAGACGCGCCGCCCGAAGGTACAACCATCCGCGAGGTGAGCAAGCTGATCGATATTGTGCCGGCGCTGACGCCAAAGCTCATCGAGTTGGGCCGGTGGATGGCGGGCTACTACCTTGCTCCGATTGGCGAAGTTTTTCGGGCGATGATGCCCCCGGTCACGGAGTTGGCGGCACGGCGCGAGCTCGCACTTACGGAAGCGGGCCACGCGCTGGCGGAGAAACTTCAGCAGGGCACAACTTTATCCGATCTTGGCGATGGCGAGGCCGCGTTTCTGCAAAAACTCCTCGAAAAAAAAGGGACTTGGCAGGTTGGTCCGGCGGCCAAGCTGGGAATTTCGCCTGAGGGATTGCAGCGGCTGCAGCGGCGCGGCTATCTGCAAATTCAGGAGACGCTGCAAGGACGCAAGCGGAAAACGCAACGCGTCGTCGCGTGGAAAGGCGCCAGCGAGCGAGCCGAAGCAAAACCGCTGAGTGAGAAGGAGGAGCGGCTGCGCGCGCTGCTGCAGACCGAGCGCGGCCCGCTGCCGCTGCCGCAACTCCTGAAACTTGCGCAGATGTCCCGCGCGGTGATTGAACGGCTGTTGCGCGAAGGGCCGCTCGAAAGCTGGGAAGAGCCCATTGATCCAGCCGAAGATCCGTTTGATGCCGGCTACCTGCCGCCGGCGCATTCGTTGAATGAAGCCCAGGAGCGCGCGTTCGGCGCAATCCGCGCGCGTTTTGAACTGGGCGAATTTGGCGTGCAACTCCTGCATGGCGTTACCGGCAGCGGGAAAACGGAAGTGTACTTGCGCGCGGTGCAGGATACGCTGGCGCGGGGGAAAACCGCGCTGATTCTCGTGCCGGAAATTGCGCTGACGCTGTGGATCGGGCGGCAGTGCCGCGCGTGGTTTGGAGCAAGCTTCGAGGGCGTTGCGGTGCTGCACTCGGCGCTCAGCGACGTGGAACGCGCGCGCGAGTGGTGGCGCGTGCGCAATGGGCAGGCGCGCGTCGTTGTGGGCACGCGGTCGGCGGTGTTCGCGCCGCTCGAAAATCTTGGCTTGCTGATTGTGGATGAGGAGCAGGAGAACAGCTACAAGCAGGAAGAAACGCCGCGCTATCACGGGCGCGACGTCGCCATTGTGCGCGCCAAGCTGGAAAATGCCGCGGCGCTTCTGGGTTCCGCAACGCCTTCACTGGAGACGTATCACCACGCCGTCAACGGGAAATACGAACTGCTCACCCTGGCCGAGCGCGTCGAAAATCGTTCCCTGGCCGCCGTGGAGATTCTGGATTTGCGCCAGGAATTTCAGCAGACCCATCAAGCCAGCCCGATTTCGCGGGTGCTGCACGCGGGAATCACGGAGTGCCTGTCGTTTCAGACGCAGGCGCTCATTCTGATCAACCGGCGCGGCTACTCCTGGTCGGTGCTCTGCCGAAGTTGCGGCGCTAGCGTGCAGTGCGCCAATTGCAGCATCTCGATGACTTATCACAAGAGCCGCAACCGCCTGGAATGCCACTATTGCGGCTCAACGCAGCCCGTGCCAAAGGTGTGCCCGAAGTGCGACTCGAAGTACGTCTATTTTTTCGGCGAGGGCTCCGAACACCTTGAAGAACGCCTGCGCAAGGAATTTCCCGGAGCGCGAATCGCGCGGCTGGACCGTGACACCGCGCGCACCAAGCAGCAATACCAGGAAACGCTGGGCGCGTTCGCCGGCGGCGCGCTGGACATTCTGGTGGGCACGCAAATGCTCGCCAAGGGGCACGATTTCCAGCGCGTCACGCTGGTCGGAGTAATCTCCGCGGATTCCGGGCTGAGCCTGCCTGATTTTCGCGCGGCGGAGCGCACCTTTCAATTGCTCACACAGGTGGCGGGGCGCGCGGGGCGAGGCGATCTGCCCGGCCGCGTGCTCATTCAGACATATTACCCGGAGCATTACGCGATTCAGGATGCGGTGCGCCAGGATTACCTGTCGTTCTTCGAGCGCGAGCTGCATTTCCGCCGGATGATGGCCTATCCGCCGTTCACGTCGCTGGCGAATGTGATTGTGCGGGACACGAAGCTCGAAAATGTGATCCGGTGGTCGCGCCAGCTCTCGGAATACTTTTCGCCGCAGGATGGCAAAGGCCTGCGCATCCTGGGGCCGGCGTCGGCGCCGCTGGCGCGCCTGAAAAAGGAGCATCGCTTCCAGTTCCTGCTGAAGTCGCCCAAACGCACGCTGCTGACAAAGGTGCTGACGAGCGCGCTGGCATTTTGCGACGCGCACGAAATCCCGCAAACCGCCGTGCTCGTGGATATGGATCCGCTGACGTTGCTTTGATCGACTAGGCTAAACATCTAAGTGGGGGGACTGGATCAGCTTTCGATTGCCCGACGGCGCTTTTGCTCAATGCGTGATAAACACGGCAAGCAGCGAAGTGGCTAGTGTGCTGTCCCGTAAATTCGTAGCCAATGTGCGGAAAGCCTTGTCGTTGAAGCTGTTGGCTTTACGGCGTGGGATTTCGCAAAGTTATTTCCGGGACACAACACTAGTGTGCTGTCCCGTAAATTCGTAGCCAATGTGCGGAAAGCCTTGTCGTTGAAGCTGTTGGCTTTACGGCGTGGGATTTCGCAAAGTTATTTCCGGGACACAACACTAGGAGCAAGATGTCCGGTAAGCCGTCTGCCTTGCAAATTATTGAATCGCGCAGCAACATTGGGTTGCATATCGAGGGACGAGGATGGACGCCATATCTAGGACGCAAACGGAAGTCAAATCTGCCCACCGTGGTTTCATTCTCGCTTGGTTTTGTTGCCTTTTCATGGTCCACAAGATGAATCTTCCCCTCCGTCATGTATCGGCATGGGTTTTTGTGTTGCTCTGCATCTTAGCGGCCTCTGCAATTGTCGTCGGTTTCGTGATGCGAAGGAGGTTTTTCAGACTGACCACCGAAGCACTGGCTCATGACCCTCGCAAGGCTAGCCAGTTTTGGAGGTCAGCGAATGTCATCAGCTTCAGCTGCGCCATAAGCCCGACTATTTACGGTGTCGTGCTGAAAATCCTTGGCAGTGGCTGGTTAGTGCCCGGGATACTCTTCGGCTTGGGCTTAGGCTTTCTTCTGCTGTGGAGACCTCGACAGCTGTCCGTGAGCGATGTTCAACCTGCCTGATTAACGCTGCGAACCATCTTGCAGGTACAGCTCCGCGTGTACCTACAGCGGATTCGCCATGAAGCACAGCAGAAAAACAAGCAGCGCCAAGAGCGCGCCAAATCTGCGGTTGGGGTCCAGCGGAGTGGGATCGTAAATCGGAGCTGAGCGGAAGTAGCGCACGCCAAACAAAAGCGCGGCCCAGATCAGCCAGCCCCTCCACAGGAAGAACCCCATGGGCACCAAAATGAGCGGCAAAATCAGCGACACCATGCGATGGAGCCGCGGGCTGACGGAGCGCAGAATGTGCCCGCCGTCGAGCTGCCCCACCGGAAGCAAATTCAACGCCGTGGCAAAGAGCCCGACCCAGGCGGCGCGGCCCACGGGATGCAAGAGCAAATCTCCCGCATTGGCGTTCGGTTGAACCACCGCGGAGATCAGCCGCATCACCACCGGTACGCCGAAAATCAGATCAGCGCTGCCATCACTCGCGAGCGAAGGCACGACTTTCGCGTGAAGCACGCCATACGCCATCGCAGGAATTGCCAGAAGAAATCCCACGATCGGCCCGGAAGCGCCCACATCAAACAGTGCGCGCGCGGAACGTATCGGCGAACGAATCAGGATGAACGCGCCGAACGTCCCTATCAGCGTCGGCGCGGGAATAAACATCGGGTAGCTGGAGCGGATATGGTGATACCGGCAGGCGAAATAATGCCCCAATTCGTGCGCCAACAGAATCGCCATCAGCGTGGCCGCGAAGGGAAGTCCGGTCAAAAGTGTGGAGGGATGGTGATAGGCGAGAGTGAACGTCTGCAGGAACGTATCAATCGACGCAGCCTGGTTGTGCACATAGGCCGCAGCGAAATGCGTGCCCGCCAGGAGACACGTGATCAGAGTCAGGAAAAACAGAAACGCCGCAAGGACTAGCGAACGAGTTGTGGGAAGCGGGGGACTCGCTGCGTAAGAAGGCCCGTACGCGGCCAAATCCCGCCAGGTATTGGCACCCAGAAGAGCGGGAGCGCGCTGCTCTGTTTCCGGTGGGGTCACGAATTTCTACTTGGCCACACCTGCAGTGATGTCTTCGAGGCCCTGCAGTTCTTTGCCGGGCTTGAAGCGCACTGCCTTGCCGGGAGGAATACTGACCTCTTCTCCCGTGCGAGGATTCCGCCCAATGCCGGTCTTGCGCGGCTTCACGCTAAAGACTCCGAACTTGCGCAATTCGATGCGTTGACCCCGGCCCAGGGAGTCTTTCAGCGATTGAAACACCTGTTCCACGGCTTGTTCCGCTTTAGTGCGACTGATGTTGGTTTTGCCTACCACCGCGTTTACGATATCGAGCTTGATCACACCGGCCTCCGGCGCTACGTGGCCCGATGCTATTGGGTGTGGCCCAGGTTGTCAAGACGTGCCCCCTCGAATAGACTCTTACCTTTCAAGAACACAATTTTTTCATGTCTGTGTGAGGAGGAACGGATGTCCGTTAAGCCCGACCGTTGGATTCGCAAGATGGCGCTGGAGCACAGGATGATCGAGCCGTTCACTGACCGGCAGATGCGCGAAGGCGTCATCAGCTACGGCCTCTCCTCGTATGGGTACGACATCCGGGTAGCAGACGAGTTCCGCATTTTCACCGATGTGAACTCGACGACTGTCGATCCCAAGCATTTCGACCCTCGTTCTTTGGTGGAGTACAAGGGCGACGTCTGCATCATTCCCCCGAACTCTTTCGCGTTGGCGCGGTCCGTGGAGTATTTCCGCATCCCGCGCAATGTGCTGACGATTTGCCTGGGCAAATCCACCTACGCGCGCTGCGGGATCATCGTGAATGTCACACCGTTCGAGCCGGAATGGGAAGGCTTCGTGACGCTGGAAATCAGCAATACCACACCGTTGCCGGCGAAAATTTACGCCAACGAAGGCCTTTGCCAGGTGATCTTCTTCGAGAGCGACGAAGATTGCGAAGTCAGCTACAAGGACAAAAAAGGGAAGTACCAAGCGCAAGGCGGTATCGTCCTGCCGCGGCTGTAAACATCGGCACACTCCTATCCTGAGCGTGCCCTGCATGGTAGCGTGAATTCTCCGTCTTGCTTATTTCTGCACAAAGGGCGCGGCGTTGCCCCATTGCCCGCTCATGACAAATTCGTGCAAAGGCTTGCGCGTCCGGGGCGCCAACTCGCGCTCGCGCAACACGTCGGGAAGTGTTTGTGGGTCGCCCGCATAGCCGACGGCGAACGTGGCAATTGGCTCCCAACCATTCGGAATTGCGAAAATTTCCGTGGCCTTTTGGGGATCGAATCCGGCCATTTGGTGGACGAGTAGCCCCCTCGAAGTGGCTTCCGTGGTCAGTTGCGAGACCGCTGCGCCCGTATCGTAGAAGGCGTTGCGGTTGGAATGCCTATTCTTCGCGAACGCAAGTTCCGATACGGCGATGGCCAGCACCGGTGCGTGCCTGGCCCAGGTTTGGTTGGCTTCCATGAGTGTGCCGAGAATTTTCTTGAAGGTGTCTCCTTCTCCCCGGGTTCCCACAAGAAACGCCCAGGGCTGCTCGTTGTTGCAGGAGGGCGCCCAACGCGCGGCTTCAAACAAACTCTGGAGAATCTCCGGTGAAACTGCCTCTTCCGAGAAAGCACGCGGGCTCCAGCGTTCGCGGATCAATTCATGGACGGGATATTGCGTAGCTGCCGGCTTTTGCATCTATTTTCTCCTAAGGATTTCCAACGGCGAGATTGCACCGGGCGGCGGGTTTGCGCCGCCCGGCACTACTTTGCCTTCCAGCCCAGTGCTGGCGCAGTTTACTTGGCTGGAGGAGGAATCACCATCTCCACATCCAGCGTGATGCGCACATCGTCGCTCACCACGACCCCGCCGGAATCGAGCGTCTTGTTCCAACTCACGCCGTAGTCCTGGCGGTTGATCTTGGCGGTGGCGGAAACGGCAGTGCGCTGCATTCCCATGGGGTCCTTAATCGGCGTCTTCGGGCCTTCGACATTCAGGACCACCGACTTGGTAACGCCGCGAATGGTGAGGTCGCCGGTAACCTTCAACTCGCCGGGGGAGACCTGCTCGACCTTGGTGGACTTGAAAGTGAGGGAAGGATATTTGGCCACATCCAGGAAATCTGGGCTTTTGAGGTGCTTGTCGCGATCGGGCTCGCGGGTGTCCACGGAAGTGGCGTCGATGGTGACATTCACCGTGGACTTGGTGATGTCCTGATCATCCAGGACGACCGTGCCCTTCACGCCGTGAAACTCGCCGCGCACCGTCGAGATCATCAAGTGGGTCACGCCAAATTGCGCCGAAGAGTGCTGCGGATCGATTTGCCAGGTGGTCGTACCCGCGCTCGCGGGCAACGCCAGCACTGCCGCCAGACCTGCCGTCACTACCAACCGGGGAGGATTCAACTTCATTGTTCTTTCTCCTTTATTTTTTGGCTGCGAAAATTGTCTTTTCGATGCGTCAGCCCGCTAGGCGGGTTCACGCTTTTCCACTTCCGCCAGCAACTTGGCCAGAGTCTTGAGCTGGGGGGCGCCCATGTGGCGAAATTGGCCTTTGTGCAAATCCCGGACGGGCTGGTCCAGTTTCTTCAGCGCCGCCAGGCCGTCTTCCGTGATGCGGGTTTTCACCACGCGCCGGTCCTCTTTCTCGCGCTGGCGCGTGATCCAGCCGTGACTCTCCATGCGGTCCAGGAGCCGGGTGATGTCCGGGTCGCGCGAAATCATGCGCTCGCTTATGCCGCGGCAAAGCAACCCTTCGGGCTCCGCGCCGCGCAGAATGCGCAGGACGTTGTACTGCGCCATGGTCAGGCCGGCGGATCTAATCAGTTGCTCGGCTTCCTGGGAAAGGGCATCGGCGGTCTTGAGGATAGCAACGAAGATGCGGTCCTCGAGAGCGGCGCCGGGGCCGGAGGTATGGTGGCGGGGATTCATGTCCAGAGCATAGTCGTTGTTACGACTATTGTCAAGACGAAAATGTCCCCCGCCTGTGCGTCTCTAGGGCTTCCTTACCGGCCGCAGGTGCACCTCGCTGATGAAACTCTGCGGCCCCTGCACCGCCACCATGCCCACGGCGTGGGCCACATCCTCCGCGGTCAAAACTTTTTTCGGATCCTTCGGCCCGCCCCCGGAGAATTCCGTCGCCACGCTTCCGGGGCAAATGACGCTCACGCGGATCCCATAGCCGCGCAAGTCTTCCGCCATGCAGCCGGTCAAACCTTGCAAGCCCCACTTTGACGCGCAGTAAATTCCCCCGCCCGCAAAGGTGTTTTTTCCAGCCAGGGAACTGATATTGATGATGTCCCCGCCGCCGCGCCGGATCATCGCAGGCACCACGGCCCGCGAAACCAGGAAGACGCTCTTCAAGTTCGTGTTGAGGACGCGGTCCCAATCCTCTTCGCTCTTTTCGTGGACGGGGCCGAAGCCGCCGATGCCTGCGTTGTTCACCAGGATAGTGATGGGCCCCAACTCCTTCTCCGCGGCCTCGACCAGCGAGGCAATATCGCCAGGCTTAGTCACGTCGGCGATTTGCGCGTGCACGCGGACCCCCAACGCCCGCAAGTCTTGCGCGGTGCTCATGAGCGATTCCCTGCTGCGCCCGCAGATGCTCACCGCTGCGCCCAGTACTGCCAGCCGCTGCGCGATGGCCTTGCCGATGCCGCGGCCGCCACCCGTAATGAGCGCCACTCCCCCCGCCAACGGCATTTCCGTGCGGGCGCCTCTATTTGCCGTGCTTATGTCCGCCATTTGATTTCTCCCTGCCCAAGCCACGCATTTTATGCGACACTCATCTTATTCCCAAGGATGCCGCTCTGCATCGGATGCCTCGGAGGTGCACCGGGGTTGAATCGCAAGGTTCGCGAACGCTTTCGTTCGCCCACGGACTCTTCCGGTTTTCGGCCGGAAGCGACTTGCGAATGGGAGGCGGCTGCACCTATAATTCAACAGTTTCCGAAAGAGCATTGCCGGTTCGCAGGAAAATTCAGGGTTTCCGGTGAGCGCCGTTGGTTGCCGCCGGATGGTGTGATTTCATTTCATTGGTTGCAGCGAGGAGATAAGGGAATGAACGCTACACGTAGGATGGCAAGCCTTGCAGTACTTGCGGCGCTTTGCCTCTTCTGTATCACGGTGGCTCCGGCGATGGCGCAGGTCACCGGGGGCGGCGCTGCAGGCAAGCCGGGGTACACCATGGCGGAGTACAACGCCTGGCAGGCGGCTGATGCGGAAAAGAACCCTGCGGCGCAGATCAAGATGCTGGACGACTTTATCGCGAAGTATCCCAATTCGGCGCTTTTGAACTATATCTATGCGTTGTATTACAATAATTACGGCACGCAAAAGAATTTCCCAAAGACTATTGAGTATTGCGACAAACTGATCGCTCTCGGTGACAAGGCCAGCTTCACGGAGAGGTACCAGGCTTTCTCGGTTCGGGCCTTCGCCTACAACAATATTCCCAACCCCGACCCCCAGACCGCCAAAGCGGCGCATGATGCCGCGCTTGCCGGGGTCAAGATCGTTGACTCGGTTCCCAAGCCCGAGGGTGTGGACGACGCCAAGTTTGCCGGAGATAAGAAGAGGTCCACCATCTTCTTCTATGGAACGGCAGCGAATGCCGCTCTAGCCGCCAAGGATTGCGCGGGCGCCGTGGAATCCTACAAGGCAGTATTGGCGCTGACCCCGGACGAACTAACGGCAAACTACAACCTCGGCAAAGCCTATGCCTGCATGACTCCGCCGCAGCCGGCCGACGCGATATGGGCCTATGCGCGCGCAGCGAGTTCCAAGAGCGCCACCGAGCAGCAGTCCAAGGTGGTCAAGGCGTACTTGCGTAAGGTGATTGTGAACTTCCAGGGCGGCACGGTCTGCGATGCGCTGACCGACGCAGAAATGAACGAGCTGCTACAGCTTGCCTCGAGTTCCGCGGATCGCCCGGCCACCTACAAGCTTCCCAGCAGCGCCGATCTTGACGCGGCGCGCACAAGCATGACCATTGGATCGGTTTTCACCGACTTGAAGGCCGGCGGCGACAAGGCCAAGCTCACCTGGACAGCGTCGTGCGGGCTGGACTTTCCGGACGTCCCCGGCAAGGTGATCGAGGTGACCGGCGGAGCAGACCCGGTGGTAATCAAAACTGCTTTCGTCACCACCCAAGAGGAGTTTGAAGCAGCGACCGTGGCCAACATGGAGTTCAAAATTCCGGGCCAGCCCCAAGCCGGCAAACTCGCTAAGGATGCCTTTGTGCACACCAGCGGAACCTTGGTCTCCTACGATCCCGATCCGGCGTTCATGATCCATTGGGAAAAAGGCAAAGTAAACACCGATGATCTGCCGAAGGAAAAGCCACCTGTCAAAAAGCCGGTCCATAAGCCTGCGCCCAAGCCGCAGTAATTCACGTCTTCTGGAATTTTGATTGAACGGGGCCTCGAGTTCGACTCGGGGCCTCTTTTTCTTGCAGCGTACGGAATTTCTTTTCTTGGGAGTTTCGCGCGAGGCTCTCGCCGCTTGGCCCGGCCCCGCTCTAGCGGCTGCGCCCGCGGGGGTGATCCAGCTTGTATTCGGTCATCTTGCGGCTTAGGGTGTTGCGGTGGATCCCCAGGACTTCGGCGGCACGGGATTGGTTGCCGTTAGTGCGCTCGAGCACCCGCTTGATAAAACGCTTCTCAAATTCCCCGACAGCCTCGTCAAACAGGATTCCGCGCTCCACCATTTGCGTGACAAGCCCTTCCAGTTGATCTCTCACGTGCGCACTCTCCGCTGACTTGCGTATTTTGACGGGGCCGGCTTGCTACTCCAATTCGTGCCCCACCAGGATCCGGTAGGCTTCCCGGTATTTGGCACGGGTCGCGGCGACGACGTCGGGGGGCAGGACGGGTCCGGGTGGCGTTTTGGGCCACTGGATCCTTTCGAGGTAGTCGCGCACAAACTGTTTGTCAAAGGAGGGCTGGGCGCCGCCGGGCTTGTATTGCGCGGCAGGCCAGAAGCGCGAGGAATCCGGTGTCAGCGCTTCGTCGATCCAAAGGAGTTGCCCGTTGAGCAACCCAAATTCGAATTTGGTGTCCGCCAGCAGGATTCCCCGCGGTTCGGCATAGGCGGCGGCGCGGCGGTAAAGTTCCAGCGTGATGCCGCGCACCTGCTCGGCAAGTTCCTCGCCGAGGATTCCCGCCGCTTGCTCGAACGGGATATTCTCATCGTGGCCGCTGACCGCCTTTGTCGCCGGCGTAAATATCGGCTGGGGGAGCTTGCCGGACTCCCGCAAACCGTCCGGCAAGGGAATGCCGCAAATTTTGCCGGAGGCGCGGTACTCTTTCCAGCCGGAGCCGGACAAATATCCCCGGGCAACGCACTCGACCGGCAAGGGCTTGGTCTTTCGCACGAGCATGGTGCGCCCCGCCAGGTCCTCCTTGTATTTGTCGAACGGGGCCGGGAGTTCCGTAAAGGTGAGCAGGTGATGCGGGATGACGTCTCTGAGAAGATTGAACCAGAATAGTGAGAGTTGCGTAAGGACGCGTCCCTTATCCGGAATCGGGGTCGGCATCACCACATCGAAGGCGGACAGGCGGTCAGTGGCGACGATCAAGAGGCGGTCGCCTAGGTCATAAATGTCCCGCACCTTGCCGCGCGCGGCAGGTGTGAGGCCGGGAAAATTCGTTTCACGAATTACTTTCGCTGCAGAAGTTGCATTCACGGAACAGTTCCCCTGAGAAGTGTTCTGCATTTTATCTCAGCCTGCGCCGATGTCAATGTTAGCCGTCACGTTTCCCTGCTGCAGGCGACCATGCTGGCTGGAGTGGCCGCCGAAAAACAAACGGGGCGGAATCACGTCCGCCCCGGAGCGCCAATCTGGAAATGTGAGTTTTCTTAAGCTGCGGTCGCGGCGGCGCGCTGCCTTCGCGTGGGCGCCTCCTGCTCACCTTCCCAGCGCACACTGACGAGCTTCGAGACGCCGGGCTCCTGCATGGTGACGCCGTAGAGGACGCTGCCGGTCTCCATCGTCTTGCGGTTGTGGGTAACGATGATGAATTGCGTCTGCGCGCTCATGTCGCCGATCAAGTGCGTGAACCGCCCGATATTCGCCTCGTCGAGCGGCGCATCCACTTCGTCCAGGATGCAGAAGGGGCTCGGCTGGTAACGGAAAATGGCGATCAGCAGCGCCAGCGCGGTCATGGCTTTCTCCCCGCCCGAAAGCAGCAGAACGTTTTGCAGGCGCTTGCCCGGCGGCGAGGCCACAATGTCGATGCCGGCGTCGCCGGAACTGTCCGGCTCGGTCAAGCGCATCTCCGCCATGCCGCCGCCAAAGATGGTGTGAAAGGCGGTTGAGAAGTTGGCGTTGATGGCCGCAAAGGCTTGCTCGAATTTTTCCTTTGTGATCACATCGAGTTCCTTGATGGCCTGCTGGGTATCGGCAATGGACTGCAGCAGATCGTCGCGCTCGCGGGTCAGGAAGGTGAACCGCTGCTCGCACTCGTTGAATTCTTCCAGGGCCATCATGTTCACGGCGCCCATGTTCTCGATGCGCTGCTTCATTTCGCGATAGTTCGCTTCGGCCAGAGCCAGCTCTTCGCCGGACATGAAGGCGGTTTCCGAGGCGATCAGGTCTTCGGGTTGTGCGTTCACTTCGGCGAGGCAAGTTTCGCGCAAGTGCTGGCGGTCGGAATCGTTGCGCGCCTTGTCCACTTCAAAACGGCCGCGCTCCTCGCGCATCTCCTGCAACGTTTGCCGCGCCAGCCGCAGATGATCTTCGGCCTGCGTCACGCGCGTGCGGCCTTCCTCCCATTCCTGCTCACGCTGCTTCTGGCTTTCTTCCAGGCGCGTCTTTTCGGCATGCAGCACTTCCAATTGCCGGGTCAACTCTTCCGTCTGCCCGGCCATCGCCGCGGTCTCTTCGCTGATGGAGGCTTCCTGCTGCCGCAGAGCCGCCTCGCGGCGTTCCAGATCGGCCCTCTCCTCTTGCAGGCGATGGGCAATTGCTTCCACGGAGGCCATGCGCTCGTTCATGGCGGCAAGTTCCGCCCTGGCCGTGGCCAACTCTTCCTGTTCGGTCTGCACCCTGGCGCGAAGCTGCACAACCTCTTCCGCCAGGCGCGCGCTTTCGGCTTCCGCGTCGGCCCGTGAGGTCGCCGCGGTTTCATGCTGGAGCTTGGCGCGTTCCGCGCGCTGCTGCACGGCATCGATCTCCTTGCGCACGCGCGCCAGCTCGCTTTGGCAGACGGTCAGGTCCAATCCCAGCCGGGCTAGGTCGCTTTGCATCTGCTCGTGGCGGTGCTGGGCGGCGAAAAGGTTGCGCTCCGCTTCGCGCTGTTGTGCTGAAAGCTCGTCGTTCGCCTGTTCGGAGTTGCGCAATTCCACGGTGATAGTTTCAAGTGCCGCCTGGATCAATCCCGTCTGGTGCTCCAGATGCCCCACTTCCGCATCCAGGGCGCGCAGTTCGCGTTTCATTCCCAGCGGCCCGGCGTCGTCCGGCTTTCCGCCCGTGACCATGCGGCCCTGGTAGCAGGTGCCCTCGGGCGTGACGAAAGCATATTGCGGGTACGCGCGCGCCAGTTTCTCCGCGGCAACCGCGCTGTCTGTCAGATAGCCCAAACGCAGGCGCGGCAGGAACTGCTTCGCCGCGGGCCCCAGCGGATCGCGGAACTCCACCAATTTGTCCAGCCGGGAGATCACGCCGTCCTCCGCCCGGAAGTGCACGATGGGCTCGTACTCATCGAGTTTCAGGTTGCGCAGCGAATCGACAAAGAAGGTGGCGCGGCCGCCCACTTCATTGCGCAGCAGCGAAACGCCGGCGCGGGCGTGATCGTAGGTTTCCACCACGACGTATTCCAGCTCATCGCGCATGTACTGTTCGAGGGCGGATTCGTGTTGTTCCTGCACCTCCGCGTAATCCGCCAGCACGCCGACGGCGCGGAAAATCCCGCCGCCGTGGCGCTCGTTCGCCGCAAAGAGTTTCTGCACGGCCTCGCCGGTGTAGGAGTGATCGTTCAGAATCTGCGTGAGGGTGGAATGGCGCGCGCGCACGCCGGCCAGGGAGTCGCGCAGGGAATTCGCTTGTTTGCTGGTCTCCTCGCGGCTCTCGCGTAATTCGCTCATGCGCGCCTGGAGTTCCGCGGCCTTGCGCTGCAGCCCGCCCAGTTGGTTCATGGCATTCTGCCAGTCCTGGGCGGCGCGCTCCGCGCCATCGCGCACGTGGATGGATGATTCGAGCAACGTGCCCTCGCGCTCTTCCAGCTTGCGCAGCGACTCGCTCTGATGGACCAGCGCTTCTTCGGCCTGCTTCTGCTCGCCGTGCAGCCAAAGCAAACTGTCACTCGCTTGCGTCGCGGCCCGGCGCAGCGCCTCGACACGCGCTTCCGATTCGGCGATCTGCGTGGCACGGAATGAAGCCCGCGCCGCCAGCTCTTCCACTCGAGCGGTGACGGTGATCGACTCCGTGCGGGCATTTTCAACGACCTGCTGCTGCGCGGTGTTCCGCGCTTCCCACTCGGACGTCTGCGCGGTGACGGCCTGGTGTTCCGCAGCAATCTGTTCGTTGCGGCCCGTCAATTCCGCGCTACGCGTCTGGTTAAATGCAATGCGGTTTTCGTTGCGGTCCACTTCCAGCGCCGTGTGATTCAGCACATTCTGATTTTGGCGGATTTCCGCGTCCAGCGAGTAAATCCGCTGATTCAGGCGATCCTGCTCCGCTTCCTGTTCATGAATGGATTGCGCCTGCCGCGTTTCCGCCGCGGTCAATTCCGCCAGCCGTCCGCCCAGGCGTTCTGCTTCGGCATCGAGTTCGCGCGCTTTTCCGGCCAGCATCTGGCGGACAATCCCGCGCATCTGCTCGCGAATCTCCGAATAGCGCCGGGCTTTGGAGGCTTGCCGCTTCAGGGAGCCCAGTTGCTTCTCGACTTCCACAACAATGTCGTTGACGCGCGCGAGGTTCAGCTTGGAGGATTCCAGCTTGGCCTCGCTCAGGCGTTTCTTGGTCTTGAATTTGGTTACGCCCGCGGCCTCTTCGATGATGGCGCGGCGCTCCATGGGCTTCGTGGCGAGGATCAGGCCGATGCGCCCCTGTTCGATGATGGCGTAGGAGTCTGGTCCGAGGCCCACGCCCATAAACATTTCCTGAACGTCGCGCAAACGGGCCACGCGGCCGTTGATAAGGTATTCACTTTGGCCGCTGCGATAGAGCCTGCGGCTGACGACGACTTCGCCGGGTTTGTCCACCAGCCCGGGCCTTTCCGCCTTCTTCTTGCGCTTGCCCTTGAAACCTTCTTTCCCTGCTTCCTGAGCGGGCTCGGCTGGGAGGGTCGTTTCCTGACTCAACTGTTCTGCGGCAAAAGCATCTTCGCCGGCTGTCAGTTGGTCTTCCCCGAACATTGCGCTATCCGTGCTCCCCGCTGCGAGGTTCTTCTGCTCAGCCTCTTCTTCCGCCTCCAGAACGAATCGCGCTGCTTCGGCGAGTTCCGGATCTTCCATGGTAATGATGACTTCGGCCATGCCCAGGGGCGGGCGCTTGGTCGTACCATTGAAAATGCAGTCAGCCATGCGCTCCGCGCGCAGGGTCTTGTGGCTCTGTTCGCCCAGCACCCAGCTGATGGCGTCCACGACGTTGGATTTCCCGCAGCCATTCGGCCCGACGATGCAGGTACTGCCCATTCCGCTGAACGTGACCACCGTCCGCTCGCAGAAGGACTTGAAACCTACAATTTCCACTCTTCGGAGCTTAAGCAAGGTGTCCCCTTTTGTCGTGCACTTCCACTTCGCGGCTTACCTGAATCCAGCGCCCAGAACCGGCGCGCAACCCCGCTTGATTCGCACCCCGGCGCGATCTTGTCGAAAAGTCACAGTTCTTCCGCGCGAAGAGAGACGACTTTCCTTTCCTCGATGGGAGGGGGGTTCCAGCGACGCTTTCGTCCGTAACAGACAGAAAGCACACACGCTTGGCAGGTTCTCGTTCAGAGGCCCAGCCGCCTGGCGCTAAGATGGCGGTACGCGAACTAAGCTAACATGGCCCCCTGCCCCTGTAAAGCCCAACTCTACCTATTGTGGCGTTTTCGCCCACGCCACAAGGGTTTATCTACCGACATGCTTCTGCGGGGTCCAGACCAATCTTTGCTGGGTACGTATTCCACGCGGCAGACAGTTTGCTATTAGGTCTGCGGCGACGGTCGCGCCGCGTCTCGGGCGGCATTCGGGGCTGGCACTATTCGCGTGGGAAAGGATTCGCGAGGCAAGGCAAGAGAAACCTTGCTAGTTCCTGGGCTTAAGCGACGCGATCTGCGGGAATGAACTTGCCTTCGTGAAGATGCATTCTGGTGGTTGTTGCCCTGTCCTCAGCGAGGTAACCAGCGCCTTTATCGCTTGGCCGGCGTTGGCAGGAATCACGATCGTGGCTTCGAGTAGACCACGTTGAACATAAGCCTGCCCGGTGTTACGGAGGCCGTCGCAACCGATGTAAGGCAAGCTTAACCAGCGATCCTGTTCAGCTCCCGCGGTGAGTTCCTGAAATGCCCGGCGCGCGCCAAGAGCCATGGCGTCGTTCTGGCCGGCCACAAGTCCGAATGCCACGTCTTTAACGACATTCAGCTTGAGCCAGGAACCCACGGCGTTGTAGGCACTCTCCTCCGTCCAAAGCCCTTTCAGCACGCGCACTTCGACGTTGGCAGGCTTGGCCGCCTGCATGGCGGTAGCTCGCCGGACAGCGGCTTTGTTGTCGGAGGGTCCATGGATGTACAGAACTGCGCCTCCATGGGGGAGTAATTGTGCGATCTGTTCGCCCTGGATTCGGCCGACCTCTTCGTGATTGGTCGTGACGCAAAAAAGCGGGTTGGTCGGGTACTGTTGGCGAAGTTCGCTGAGGTAGTCGACCTCCCGGTTCAACACCACCCACCCCACTCCAGATGACGCTGCGATTTTCGCGGCTTGTGCGAGCGCCGTTCCCACCGGTTCAAAGAAAATCCCGTTTGGGCGAGTCCCCTCAGGGCTATAGAGGAGTTTAAGGACTTGCTGGCTCTGCACGACCGCGTCGTGTTCGGTCTGTATGACTTGAAGGTCGGACTCGCACTCGTGCGCGGCTTGTTTCGCCGAGATGGTCTGCTCGGCTTGATAATCATTATTCTCAACAACTAAAAGGGCGAGGTTGAGTCTTTTCATCCGAGTCCTCCCTTGAACCCAGTGGAACTCCTCAATGGTTCACTGCACTCGCGGCGCTCCTTTCGTGTTCGAAGCGGCGCACATGGGGAGGGAAGAAAGAGGAAGGAGCGGGCAACGCTTGCAGCGTAACGACCCAACTGGGGCAAGTGTCTCAAGTTTAATAGAGTTTGCTAGTACCTTGGCCGTTAACAAAAACGACGCTGGCGCGGGGACTGAGCTCTCTGTCGAGCTTCCTTCCTATCGGCTGGCTGAATCTTGCCAGAATTTCCGATGTCAACTCCGTCTCTCCGCGAGAACCATACGCCCGCCGTCTGCACGCGTCAAGTTCCGGTGGACAAAATAGGAAGTGTGTCTAGGCCCCATAATCCTGTCACCACTTGACGGCAACTTGAAAATGTCACCCCATAAGGCAGGAGCCATTCGCGGCGTCGTTTCGGTTCGTCCCTGGGCGCTGGAACACGGATACGGTATTCCGTCTCAATTCACTCGCAGCATCCGGCAGTCCGGGCCACGATCCGCAACCGCCGGTAGTCCATCACCCACTGGCCGTCCTTGAACAGTTTACCGCGCGCCTGGCGCTCGATCTCTTCCACCAGCCGCTTGCGCTCCGCCACCGGCAGCTTTCCCGTCATGCTGCCGCCGAACATCTCCAGCCAGGTGCGCAGGCCGCGCTCGCCATCCTCCAGCGGTGTTGGCCGAGCGAACAAAAGCGCATAGGTGACTTCCAGGCCGTGCCGTTCCAGCAGGCCCGCGTATTCGGCCACGCCCGGATAGAACCACGGGCTCTCCATTGGTGTTCCGGGCCGCAGCTTTTTCCAGGCGCATTCGGCTGCTTCCAGCAATCCTGCGACATTGCCCTTGCCGCCGAACTCAGCCACGAAGCGCCCGCCCGGTTTCAGGACCTTCACGATTCCGCGGATGACGCGCTCCGGTTCTTTGATCCAATGCAGCGTCGCGTTGGAAAAGACGGCGTCGAAGGTCTCCCCGGCAAAATCTCGCGCGCATCCATCACCTCGAACCGCAACTCCGGAAACTTCTCGCGCGCTTGCCGGATCATTTCCGGAGATTGGTCTATCCCGTAGGTGACTGCCCCGCACGCGGCGATTTGCGCCGTCAGGTGACCTGTTCCGCAACCGACATCCAGGATGCGTTCACCCGCCTTGGGTTCCAGCAGTTCCACCAGGCCCGCGGCCATCTTCCACACAAACGAGTGCTTGCCGTCGTATAACCCCGCATCCCACTTGGCCGTACTCAACATTTTCCTCCCCTGCTCTCTCTTGAGGATCCGAACCTTGCTTCCTAATGAACTGATATCAGATATCAGCGACCAGCGATCAGGAACCAGGAGCAAGCGAGTTACTTACCCGGACTCAGATATCGGCCAAACCAATCCACCATTCTCGTATGCATGTCCACGCGATGCTTGGCCTCGCGGAAACCGTGCGGTTCTCGCGGGTACATCACCAGTTCCGTGGGCACTCCATAGCGCTTCAGGCCGCGATAGAGTTCCAGGCTCTGGCCCGGTGGATCGGTGGTGTCCGCCTCGCCCTGAAGGATCAGTGTCGGCGTCTTCGCGTTCTTCACATAAAGGACCGGCGAACCGTTCAGGAATCCTTCGGGCTTCTCGTACGGCGTGCCCCAATGCCATTCGTCATACGCTGGGTGCTGCTCCGTGCCATATTCCGAAATCAGATCGGACATTCCCGCGCCGGAAACAGCTGCTTTGAACTGCGTCGTTTGCGTCACGGCCCACGCCGCCATATATCCGCCATAGGACCATCCGCCAATTCCCAGGCGCTCCGGGTCGGCGATCCCTTTGGCGATCAGATCATCCACGCCCGCCATCACGTCCTTGAAATCCCCGCCGCCCCAATCCGCGCGATTCATTTCGGTGAATTTCTGGCCGTACCCGATGGAGCCGCGCACATTGGGATAAAGCACGGCATAGCCGCGCGCCGCCAGTAGTTGGCCCCAGGAATCAATGCTTTCTCTCCAGCGGCCCGTCGGGCCGCCGTGCACCAGAACCACCAGCGGCAGCTTCGTTTTTCCGTCGTAGCCCACTGGCTTCAACAAGGCGGCTTCAATTTCCAGCCCATCGAACGATTTGTATCTGTAGAGTTCTGGGGCGGCCACGGCAAAATCCTTCCAGCCGCCATTTACGTGACTGACAGCCTGCGCTTCGCCCTTGATGTCCCGCAGCCAAAGTTCCGGCAACGCCGTTGCACTCGCGCCCACAAATGCAATTTCTCCCGTTGCTGCCACTGAAAATTGATTCGGATTCGCCGGCAATCGCCCCGACTCCTTTTTCTCTCCCTCGCTGTTGTAGCCCACAAACTTGCTGGTGAACCCGTCCGCGTAGACGGCAATCAGCCAGCCGCCCTTGGCCCAGTGGTGGTCCATGATCTGCCGATCGAGACTCGCCCCGGTCAAATTGCGCGCCGCCCCGGCGATTACGGGAAGCAGAAAGAGATCATGCGGGTCTGGCCCATCCTCGCGGCAACCCACGAAGCTGAGTGTTGTTCCATTCGAAGAAACACGCAAATCTCCCACCGGCCCTCGTGGGGCCAACAATTCTTTGATCTTTGCGTCTTTGGCGTTGACCAGGTAGATGCGGTCCGTGAATTGGTCGGAATCTGGACGATTCGTGGCGATCACCGCAATGCTTTGTCCGTCGGGCAGCCACGCAAGTTCCTTCACTTCCCAGTTGGGGTCGGTCAACGCGTGCGATTCGTGATCGGCGAGATGCAGCAGCCGCAGGCGCGCGTGCCTTTCGTCCTTGTCCGCCACTCGCGCGTCATCTTTCTCTTTTTCTTTCTTTTCCTGCGCCTCGCTCTTGGGATCCGGCGCCAGATACGCAATCGCCTGTCCGTCCGGCGACCATTCAAAGGCCGTCACGTCGGCCTTGTCCTTTGTCACCGCCGCGGCTTCGCCGAATTCGCTTCGCAAAAGGAAAATCTGCTCTTCGTCTCCCCCGCGGTTGGAGAGGAATGCCAGCTCCTTTCCGTCCGGCGACCACCGCGGCGAAGACTCCGTTTTTCCCGAGTACGTAAATTGCCGCGACGTGTTGCTGCTCCTGTCGTAGAGCCAGATGTGGCGCGTGCGTTTTTCGCCCTTCAGCGGATCGCTCACCACGAACGCAACCCTTGCACCGTCAGGGGAGAACTGCGGATCCTGCACATCGCGCCATTCCAGAAAACTCTCTGGCGTGAGCGGCTTCTTCGCCGGCGTCGCGCCATTTTCCTGCCCCCATCCCGCGCTCCCTGCAAATGCCAACGCCGCACAACTTACGGCCAGCCTCAGTTTGCGCATCGCCTTTCCTCCCAAAACAATTTGCCCCCAGGTTGTCCGGAGTCTACCTGGGCCAAGCCTGCGCACCGTGAAGAATGCGCAGTATCTCCACATCGTGCTCTCGAACGCGATAGACGGCAAGATACGGCAGGCCGGTAAAGTATAAGTTCGCGCGTCTCTTTGATGCGCTTTTGGCGGCCTCGCTCGGGGAACTCTATCAGCGCGCTGACGCGCTCATAGATTGAAAGAGCTATGCGGCGAGCAGTGTTACCGCTGTCATGTTCTTGAATGTAATCGCAAATCTGGGTGAGGTCGCGGGCGGCGGGCTCCGTCCAGCGGATACGCATTAGTCGCGATACCGGTCGTCAATCAGTTTCTTGATGTCTTCATGGCCGATGAACTCGCCTCGCTCGGCAGCGGCAAGCCCTTTCTCCACTTCCTGGAGGAACCAATCGTCGTAATTGACCAGGCGTTCCACGGCTTCCACGACCAGCGACTCGCTGTCGCGGCCCTGTTGGTTCGCAAGGCGGGTGAGCTTTGCCTGCAGGTCGGCCTTCAAACGCACTTCCATAGCTCCAGCTTAGGGATCGCTGCGAATCGTGTCAATGATCCGTTGTTCAGCGCCCAGGGCCGGGCGCCACCAGCTTCTTCACCGCCTCGATCACCAGATCGGGCCGGTCATATTGAATATAGTGGCCGCTTCCCGTGGCAATGACGCGGGACCCATTCGTGGAAAGCAGCGCCAATTCGCTCTGGAACTCTTCCCACAGGGGATTGAATTCCTTCGCCGGGCGCGGTGAACGCCCCGGTACCGGATACAACTTTTCGGGATCGTGAGAGAGTACAACCAGCGGGATGCTGCCTAGCGGCCCGGCCGCCCGCGCTTGCTCCGCACTCTCCTCGAAGGATCCCTCTTCCGCAACGTGTTCCCGCCAAGGCCCCATCCTGCACTCCACCGTACGGAGCATCGGGCGGATTTCGGCTGGCCCATTCCCGCACCATCCCATCAGGCGGGAAATGCCAAACGGTATGGTGTCGGCTTGGAGGCCGAGCACGCGGAGGAAGGCTGCGATGGCCCGCATCTGTTCCGGGGTGCGGCGCCTCTGCTGGTCCGGATGGACGGAGTCCACTAGAACCACGCCCGCCACTTCCGCCGGGAAAAGACGCGCGTACATTCGAACGTTCATGCCGCCGAAGGAATGCCCCACCAAGACGAACGGTCCAGCCATCCCCGCCGTGTGCAACAAGGTGTGCAACTCCTCCGCGATCACCTTGCTGGTTCGCGGATGCGGGCTGGGATCGCTCCACCCGAGTCCGGCACGGTCGTAAGAGCACACGCGCGTGAACTGCGCGATAGTCGGCTGCACCTTGTACCAAGGCAGCCACGAATCCCCAAGGCCGGATTCGAGGACCACGGTCGGAGAACCCTGCCCAATGCAATAGAGATGCATGCGGTAGCCGCCCACGTCCACCAACTGGCCGGGCGGAGGGTTCAGGCGCATGTCCCGGCTGTGCGCGATCCACTGGTATGCCGCTCCCGCACACGCCAGCACCAAGACCACACCTACCAAACCCAAACCGATGATCTTTGCCCAATGCAGAATGCGCCCATGTTTCGACGACCGTTGGCTCCCCGCTGACTCACTATCCCTATTCATCCGACTCCTCCTGAGCGTTGCTGCTCTGCGGCCTCGCCACCACCCGCCAGTTCTGCACGGGCCCCTGAACTCACTTCTGTTTCTGCTCGAGTTCCACCCAACGCGCGTACATTGCATCAATCGCCTTCTGGGCTGCATCGAGCTCCAACGATGCAGCGTGCAGCCGCGCTCCATCGCGCATGATCGCCGGATCCAGCAGCGCGTCGTGCTTCGCCTGCAGGTCTTTTTCGGCTTCCGCAATGCGCCCCTCAATGCTTTCGAATTCGCGCGCTTCCTTGTACGACAGTTTTTTCTTCGCCAGCGAAACTTTCGCCGCGCCCCTCGCCGCGCTCGGGCTCTGCGTTTCCACCGAAGCATTGCTCCTCCCTGCTGCCTGTTGCGCTCGTTGCCAAGCCTCCCATTGCTGGTAGTCCGCAAAGCGTTCCACGCCGCCCAGCCCGTCCAGCCCGAGCACGACGGTGGACACGCGGTCCAGCATGTAGCGGTCGTGCGTCACCAGCACCAGCGCCCCGCGATATTCCAGCAAACTCTCCTCCAAAATCTCCAGTGTGGGGATGTCCAGATCGTTGGTCGGCTCATCCAGCAGCAGCACGTCCGCGGGTTGCAGCATCAATTGCGCAATCAGCACGCGCGCGCGCTCACCCCCGGAAAGCCGCCCCACCTTCTGATTGAGCTGTTCCCCAGTAAACAGGAATCGCGCCGCCCACGCGGCCACATGAATCACGCGATCCTGATAAATCACCGCATCGCTTTCCGGTGCCAGCGCACGCCGCAGCGTCATCTCCGGATCGAGTTCGCGGTTCTGGTCGAAGTGCACGATGCGCAACGCTTGCGCCTCGCGCATATTCCCCCGCGCCGGCTGCAATTCGCCTTTCAACAGCCGCAGCAGCGTCGTCTTGCCGCTGCCGTTCGGGCCCACCAGCCCCACGCGCATCCCCGACGTGATGATGAAATGGACATCGCTAAACAGCGTCCGCTCGCCCACGGCATAGCTCACGCCGTCCAGCGTGATCAACTGTTTCGTCTGCCGCCCGGATGACGCGAAATCGACCTGCGCGCTGGTGCTTCGCGTGCGCGCGTGCAGCTCCGAAAGCTCGCCGATCATTTCGTGCGCTTTATCAATGCGCGCCTTCGATTTTGTGGTTCGCGCCTTGGGTCCGCGCCGCAGCCACTCGATCTCCGTGTGCACGCGATTCTCCAGCGCCGCCTGGCGGTTCCTCTGCGCGTGCAGGTACTTTTCCTTGGCCTCCAGAAACGTGCTGTAATTTCCGGACACCCGCAGCGCCCCATCGTCGTACGCAGCGTCGAGTTCCACCATCTCGTTCGCCACATTCTCCAGGAAATAGCGGTCGTGGCTCACTACCACGCACGCGAACGGGGCATTCTGCAGAGTCTCTTCCAGCCATTCGATCCCTGCTAGATCCAGATGATTCGTCGGCTCATCGAGCAGCAGGATGTCTGGCCGCTGCACCAGCGCTTCCACAATCGCCAGCCGCTTCCGCCAGCCGCCGGAGAGGGTAGCGGCTTCCGCGTCCAGGTCGGTGAAGCCTGCGCGACCCAGAATCTCTGCGATCCGGGACAGCCGTTCGTCCTCCGCCACCTTCGCGCGGTCCAGCGCTTTCTCGACCACCGTGCGGATCGTCTCGCCGCGGGCAAATTCCGAGATTTGTAGCACCGCGCTCAGCCGCATGCGCTTGCGAATGGCCACGTCCCCGCTGTCCGGCGCCACCTGCCCGTGCAACATCGCCAGCAGCGTGGATTTCCCGGAGCCATTCGGCCCGATAACCCCGACGCGGCTCGCCTCGTCCACCGTAAACGAGATGTTTTCAAACAGGGGGGTGGCCCCATACCGCTTCGACAACCCCTGTGCGCTGATGATCGGTGGCAAGTGTCCCGCTCTTCCCCTGTTCTTCTATCCTTAATTTATGGCTCTTCCAGAATACCAGCCGCCCAATCGAACCCGGGATCTATCCACTGCGTTCGGCTTGGGAGGGCACGGCTTTCACCTCGAACAAACTGAGAAGCAGCCATGCCCTGAGGGGGGGCCAGATCTGTCCGGCCTCAGCTGTGGGGGCGGGGAACTCGCTCGCGGCAGGGCCATCCCGGCATCCCTCAGAAAACTAATTCATTCCATAAGAAATCCGCATTGTACATTTTGGTGCTTTGCAGTTAATAAACTTGGTGTGTAGTTGCCCCGCGCGTCGTTCCAGCGGCGCCACCTGGGCTGGCAAATCCCAGCCAGATGACGTCACTGGACATCACGCAAATACTTCGCTCCCGGGCGCCGCATGGAATGGAGACTTGATGGAATCTTCCCCGCCGGCTATCTCCAGATCGAATGACGATACTCCGGCTGATCGGTACGGCCGCAAGAATCACGGCGTTACTCACAAATTATGTCCGGACAACGGAATGGGAAAGCGATGAGAATGAAAATTGTCGCTTCGACCCTGGCCTTCCTTCTGTTAGTCCCCCACCTCTTCGCTGGTGAATCCTCACCGGCCGTCAAGTTCGCAGTAGCTCCGAAATACCCCACTCTTACGCTTGCAGGAAGGGTTTATGGCGAGGTTACCGTGCGCGTGACGATTGACCGCGCGGGTGCCGTGAAGGGCACCAAAGTGACCGAAGGGCATCCCATGCTCCGAGAGGCCGCGGTGAACGCCGCTCAGCAATGGAAATTCGTGGAGAGCCCTGTGGACCAGCGCGTGGCGACGCTGAAGTTCAGCTTTGTGATCCTGCCGGATAATTCACAGGTGCAATCGCAGACCATTTTCCTGCCGCCAGCCGGCATTGAAATTAGGCAGAAACCTGCAGCACCCGCAGTGGAAGACCAGGAAGGTGAATTCTCTCCTGATCGGCACCCCATTTCCAAGACCTGAGGAGGGTGTCGCACCCCGGTGGGCACCAAGAACGGCCCAAGCTTCCATCCTGCGGGGAACCCGCCGTGGTGGTTCAACCCACCTTTTTGCTTCGGATTGCTCTGAATTTGGAGGCGCGGGTGGGAATCGAACCCACGCATAAAGGTTTTGCAGACCTCTCCCTTACCACTTGGGTACCGCGCCTTTCCTTCCAGTATATCGAAGATCTTGGACACGTGTGAGGGCTGGTCAGATTGTTGTTTCGGATTCCCAGGCCGCACTCTTACTTCTTCACGGGCTCTTCAATCTGCGCTTCGCGCAGGAACCTTGCTGCTTCCTCCGGTGGCGTCGGATTGATGTAGAAGCCGGTCCCCCATTCAAAGCCCGCTACTTTCGTCAGTTTGGGAATGAGTTCGAGGTGCCAGTGATAATGGTCGTTGATCTCTTCGCCGATCGGTGATGTATGAATCATGAAGTTGAACGCGGGCCGGTCCAGCACCGCGTCCATCCGCATTAGTGTGTCCTTCAACATGTTCGCCAAGCTGGCGTACATGGAGCTTTGATTGTTCTCGTAGGCCGATCCGTGGGCCTTGGGCAGAAGCCACATTTCAAACGGGAAGCGCGAGGCGTAGGGCGCCAACGTAATGAAATGATCGTTTTCCCCGACGACGCGCTCCCCGGTATCCCGCTCCTGCCGGATAATGTCGCAGAAAATGCAGCGCTCTTTTTCGTCGTAGTAATGCCAGCAATTGTCCACTTCCTCGCGCACGCGCCGCGGCACAATCGGCAGCGCAATCAGTTGCGAGTGCGGGTGCTCCACCGAAGCTCCCGCGGCCTCCCCGTGGTTTTTGAAAATCAGCACGTAGCGAAAGCGTTTGTCATTCTTCAGGTCCAGCATGCGGTCGCGATAGGCCCACAGCACGTCCTCCACGGCCTTCTGCGGCAACTGCGCCAGGGTCGTCTGGTGTTGGGGCGTTTCGATAATCACCTCGTGCGCCCCGATCCCGTTCATTTTGTCGAACAGCCCTTCGCCTTCGCGATCTAGCTCGCCCTCAATGCCCAGCGCCGGAAAGCGATTCGGCACCACACGGATGTTCCAGCCCGAGGAATTGGCGCTTCCCCCGTTGCGGCCGTAAGCAAGAATCTCTGGCGGTGTTTTCCCCTCATTGCCCGGACAGAATGGACAGTTTCGCGGCGCGCCCGGGAAAACGCTTTCGCGCAGAAAATCCATCGGCCGCTTTCCGCGGTCGGTTGAAATGATCACCCAGCGTCCTGTAATTGGATCCTTACGTAACTCCGGCAATTCGCCCTCCGAACCTGGTTGCACCCTATCTCGAAGAAGCACCCACTACAAAC